>OLGA01002838.1_pt1 | contig 11741 bp, 8 predicted proteins | sample 1604881 | NCBI WGS metagenome assembly OLGA01 (sample SAMEA3888896, study PRJEB22519) | human gut metagenome | biome: human gut; feature: human-associated habitat; material: faeces | place: Denmark | collected 2009
TAATTTACAAGGTGCACGCTCCATTCGCGGAACAGGTGTTATCTTAGCACCTACCGCCACTTTTGTCAACAGTTTTTTCAAAGTTTTTTCAATTTATTTTTCAGTCCCTTTTTTAACCCTGACAGAAGACAAATTCTCCGTCCGGTGTTATAATAAGGTATCTATCTTCAAACTCTCACTCAGGAGGTGTGTCTCCTTGCAATTCCGCCGCATGACCGCGACGTTTGGAACGCTCGATCATCGCACGATCCAATTTGAAAACGGCCTCAATATCATAGAGGCGCCGAACGAGTCGGGCAAGTCCACGCTGCTCGCTTTTCTGCGCGTGATGCTCTATGGCTTCACGCCCCGTGAGCGCGGCGCCGCCGCCGAAAAGAACCGATACGCCCCCTGGTCGCTCGCGCCGATGCAGGGCGTGCTGGAGCTCAGAAGCCGCATGGGCGATATCACCGTCACGCGCGACACCGTGCGCGCGAGCGACCCGATGGGCCGCTTCTCCGCTGTCTACACCGGCAGCGGCGAAAGCGTCCCTGGTCTCACCGCCGAGGATCTTGGCGAAACACTGCTCGGCATCCCGCGCGAGGTCTACGAGCGCAGCGCCTTCATCCGCCAAAGCGGCATGTGCGTCGACGCGAGCGCCGAACTTGAGCGCCGCATCGCCGCGCTCATCACCACCGGCGAGGAGGGCACATCCTGCACGGATGCGCTCGCCGCGCTCAAAAAGCAACGCAACGCGCGCCGTTACCATCGCTCCGGCCGCATCCCCGCCTTGGAAGCGGAAACGGACGAGCTAAACCGCTCTCTTGATGAACTGACGCAGCTTGAAGCGCACAAACAGGAGAAAGAGTCCGCGCTGCGCGCCCTCGACGCCGAGGAGCAGCGCCTGTGCGGCGCGCTCCGCGCGCATGACCTCTGCGATGCGCAGGAGCAATATCAAGCCGTTGCGCAGGCCGGAGCCGCCGCGGACGAAGCAGCCAACGCGCTTGAGCGCGCGCAGCGCGCCATGCAGCTGAGCGCCTGTCCGACGCGTGAAACGCTCGCGCAGGGACGCGCCGCGCTGAATGCCCTCAAGGGCCGCAAGGCCGAGATCGACCGCGCGGCGCTTGCGCGCGAGGACGCCGAAGACGCCCTGCGTACTTTCGACGCGCAGAACTCCGCTCCCGCGCTTTCTCCTATATTCTATGTGTGCGCCGTGATCGGCACGCTGTCGCTTTTTGCGCTGGCCGCCTGTCTTTTCTTGAAGACGAGGCTGCTTTATGATATCATGTTTTCTTCCGCTGCGGCGGTCGGTATCCTCGCCGCCATCCCGCTCCGCACGCGGCAGCGCAGGGCCTTTGCCGCCTATGAGCTCCGCCGCCGTGAACTGTTGGATGCGCTTAAGCGCGCAAGTGCCGCGCTGGATGCGCTACTCTCTTCCTACGACGCCGCCGCAGACGCGCTGCTCGCGCTCATCCCCGCCGCCGGCAGCCTCGCCCGCGTAAGCGCCTGCATCGACGACGCACTCGCGCAATACGACGCGCTCGATGCCCTGACGCAGCAGGCGCAGACAAGGCGCGCGCAGTATGAGCTGCTTGCGCAGCAGCACCCGGCGCGCACGTTTTCAGATGTGCCCGCCGTCCGTCCCGCGCAGAGCCGGGAAGAACTCCGCGCGGCGTTATCGTCGCTTTCCGAGCGCCGGCGCACGCTGCAAAGCGAGCTCGACCACACCCTGGGCCGCTGCCGCGCCGTTGGCGAGCGCGAAACGCTCGAGGCGCAGCTTGCGCAAAAACAGGAAGCGCTCTCCCGCTTGCAAGCGGAGTATGATGCCATCGACCTCGCGATGGACGCCTTGCAGAGCGCGAACACCACGCTGCAAAGCCGCTTCTCCCCCGCGCTCAGCCGCCGCGCAGGCGAGCTATTCTCCCGCCTGACGGATGGCAAATACGAAAGCGTTCTGCTCGACCGCGATCTCAGCGCGCAGGCGGGCGAGCGCGGCGAAGCCGTCGCGCACGACGCACAGCTCCTGAGTCTCGGCGCGCTCGATCAGCTCTATCTCGCCGTGCGCCTTGCGATCTGCGAGCGCGTCCTGCCGGACGGCGACCCCATCCCCCTTGTGCTGGACGATGCGCTCGTGCATTTTGACGACGCGCGCTGCCGGAAGGCACTCGAGCTGCTCTACGAGGAGAGCAAAACGCGCCAGATCCTGCTCTTCACCTGCCAGCACCGCGAAAGCGCTTTCCTTGCCGGACGCAGCGGCGTCACGGTTCTGAGCCTGTAATCCATTCTTTCTGAAAAGGAGAACTCTTTTATGTCCACATTGCAAGCCCTGCTCCTCCCCAGCGACTTCATCGATCTCTGCGAGCTGTTCCTGCTCTACATCGCCTACAGTGTGCTCGGCTGGTGCGGCGAAATGCTGTACTGCTCCATCCCCAAGGGCCACATCTGCGAAAAGAGAGGCTTTCTCAACGGCTTCCTCTGCCCCATTTACGGCCATGGCGCGCTGCTCGTGCTCTACTGTCTGCACGGCGGCTTCCGCAATCCGGTGCTGACGTTCATCTTCGGCGCCATCGTCACGTCGATTCTTGAATACTTCACAAGCTGGATCATGGAAAAGCTCTTCCATATGCGCTGGTGGGACTACTCCCACTATAAGTTCCAGATCAACGGCCGCGTCTGCCTTTTGAACTCCGCGTGCTTCGGCCTTGCGAGCGTTCTTTTGTGCCATGTTGTGCAGCCGTGGCTCTGGGCGCACATCACAGGTCTCGGCGCGGCCATCACCGTGCCGCTCGCCTCGTTCATCTTCGGCATTTACCTCATGGACACGATCCTCTCCATCCGCAGCGCCTTCCAGCTCAGCTCTCAGATGGGCAAGCTGCGCGAGCTGCAGACCGAGCTCAAGGACTACGTTGCCGAAAAGCGCGAGGAGAATCAGGAACGCAAGGCAGAGCGCCGCGCCGAGGTGCGCGAGCGCGCCCGCGCCCTGCGCGACAGCGCCGATATCTTCGAGCGCCGCCTGCTCCACTCCCACCCCGAGATCCGCAAGTCGCGTGAGGATCTGCTTGCCGCCATCCGCGCCCGCCTGAACGAGGGCGAGGCCGAAGCGAGGCGCGGCAGCGACGATCAGACGACGGACGAGCGCAAGGACTGAGCCGCCCCCCTGTTGACTTCGCGTCCCGACTGGTATACACTGATGCAGAATCCATCCTTCAAAGGAGATCATAGAAACTATGAGCGAATGTACGCATAATTGCTCCACCTGCGGCGAGAGCTGCTCGGAGCGCACTACGCCGCAGTCGCTGCGCAAGGCCCCGCACCCGGAAAGCCGCATCGGAAAGGTGTTCGGCGTTGTGTCCGGCAAGGGCGGCGTCGGCAAGTCCATGGTCACAAGCCAGCTTGCCGTCACCATGCAGCGCCGCGGCTTCAAGGTCGGCGTGATGGACGCCGACATCACTGGCCCTTCCATCCCCAAGGCCTTCGGCGTGCACGACAAGGCCGTCGGCACGCAGACGGGGCTCTATCCCTGCGCAAGCCGCACGGGCGTCGAGCTGATGTCCATCAACCTGCTGCTCGAGGATGAGACCGACCCTGTCATCTGGCGCGGCCCCGTCATCGGCGGCGTTGTCCAGCAGTTCTGGACGGATGTTGTCTGGGATGTCGACTATCTCTTCGTCGATATGCCCCCCGGCACGGGTGACGTGCCGCTGAGCGTGTTCCAGTCTATCCCGCTCGACGGCATCGTCATCGTCACCTCCCCGCAGGATCTTGTCTCCATGGTCGTCGAAAAGGCCGTGAAGATGGCCGAGAAGATGGATATCCCCATCGTCGGCCTTGTGGAGAACATGAGCTATGTCACCTGCCCCGACTGCGGCAGGAAGATCTACCTCTTCGGCGAAGGCAAGAGCGAGCAGGCCGCCCTGCGCCACTCCCTGCCCCTTCTCGCGCAGATGCCCATCGACCCCGCGCTCGCGTCTCTCGCGGACGAGGGCCGCATCGAGGATTTTGAGGGCGTTTGGCTCTCTCCCGTGGCCGATGCGCTCGAGAAAACCGAAAAGCGCGCCGACTGACCGCAAAGCGCAAAAAAGCATCGCATCTCATTTGAGATGCGATGCTTTTTCATTTTCATCCTGCTCAGTCGTTGGAGTAATTGTCGAAGTAGCCCTGAATGTAGACGATGGGCGTGCCCTTGTCGCCGCTGCCGCTCGTGAGGTCGCAGAGAGAACCGATGAGGTCGGTCAGGCGGCGGGGGGTCGTGCCCTCAGACACCATGTTGCCAACCAGGCTCTCGTCCGTCTTCTCGCGGATGCGCTCCTCGATGGCCGCCTTGAGCGCCTCGCCCTTGAGATCGCCGAAGTCATTGTCGGCGAGGTACTTGAGCTTGAGCTCGTTGGGCGTGCCGACAAGGCCCTTGGTGTAGCCCGGGGAAACGACGGGGTCAGCCAGCTCCCAGATCTTGCCGACGGGATCCTTGAACGCGCCGTCGCCGTAGACCATGGCCTCGATGTGCTTGCCGCTGGCTCTGCTCAGCAGCGCGCTGAGCTCCTCGGCGACCACCATGCAGTCGCGCGGGAAGAGCTTGATCGTCTCCTCGGTCGCCTTATTGGAACCAAGCAGACCGTATTCCTCGTTATAGCCGCTGCCGTCCACGCTCTTGGTGAGCAGGTCGTCAAGGCCCAGCACGGTCTTCGCGCCGCCCGCCTTCAGCAGGCGCTTACTGCGCGCGCGGGTGTGGATGTCGCAGGTGATGACGGTGTCGGTGTAGTCGAGCAGCGTCTGCACGCGGTTGCCGAAGAGGACCTCGACCTCGGCACCGGCATCGGTGATGATGCCGGAATAGAAGTCGATGTAGTCAACACCCGTGAAGGGGTGCACCGCCGCGCCGAACTTCTCGCGGAACTGCGCGACCGTCAGCACATCGCGGTAGGGATCGACGCCCGCCGCATCGAGCTTGTCCCAGTCGACAAGGCCGTTGCCCACCTCGTCGGAGGGGTAGGAGAGCAGCAGCACGATCTTCTTGCAGCCCATGGCCATGCCGCGCAGCAGCAGAGAGAAGCGGTTGCGGCTCATGATGGGGAATGCAACGCCCACGGTGCCGCCGCCGGTCTTTTCGCGCACGTCCTTGGCGATCTGGTCGAGCGTTGCGTAGTTGCCCTGCGCACGCGCCACAACAGATTCCGTGATCGCAACCACGTCGCGGTCATGCGGCTCGATACCGGCCTCTTTCCATGCTTCCATCACGGAAGCGGCGGCGACCTCAGCAATGTTATCTCCTTCGCGGATGATAGGTGCGCGCACACCGCGCGCGACAGTTCCGATCGTTCTCATGGCAAACTCCTTTATTTTTAATCAGCGCAAAAGCGCACTCTTGCAAAAGCATGCAGTGTTGTATTATAATCGCCTCAGAGCGATAAGTAAAGTATCGTTTTTTGATGATAGGCATAAATTTTTCTTATGCCTTTTGTTTTCAAGGGGAGGCTTTCGAATGGTCAAGTTGGAGCTTTACCGGGTCTTCCGCGAGGTTGCCGAGGCCGGCAACATTTCCCTTGCGGCAGAGAACCTCTATCTCTCGCAGTCCGCCGTCAGTCAGAGCATCAAGCAGCTTGAGCAGCAGCTCGGCACGCGTCTTTTCCTGCGTTCGCCTCGCGGTGTCGCGCTCACCGAGGACGGGCGGCTCCTATTTGAATATGTACGCAGCGCCATGGGTCTTCTGGAAACCGGCGAGGATAAACTCCAGCAGTCGCGCACGCTGCAAGCCGGCACGCTCGTCATCGGCGCAAGCGACACCGTAACGAGCCAGTTCCTGCTGCCGCACCTTGACGCGTTCCACCGCTCGTATCCGAATATCCATATCCGCATCATCAGTGGCCGCAGTTATAAGGTGCTCGGCCTTCTCCGCGCGGGGCGGGTGGACGTTGCCTTTGCCAGCGCCCCCGGCGATGCAGAGGATCTGGAGCATGTGCCCTGCTTTGAAACGCATTCCTGCTTTGTCGCCTCTCCCGACTATCCCTGCGACTTTTCCCGACCCTACACGCCCGAGGAGATCGCCGCCTTTCCACTCATTCTGCTGGAGAAAAAAGCCTCCTCGCGCACCTACCTTGAAAAGTTCTTCCTGCAAAGCGGCATCAAGCTCACCCCCGAGATCGAGCTCGGCGCGCGCAGTCTTCTTGTCGATCTTGCCAAGATCGGCTTCGGCGTTGCGGGCGTCACGCGGGAATTCGTCTGTGACGAGTTGGCCGCAGGTGATATCCGCGAGCTTTCCACCGCCTTTTCCATCCCGCCGCGCACGGTCGACCTGTGCATGCTGCGCAACGTTTCGCCCAGTGCCGCAACCGAACGTTTTGCCCACGATGTGCTTGAAAAATTACAGGGCAGTGGCGCTCCCAATTAACTTTTGCACAGTTTCCGTCATTATGCACATCTCAGTCGCCAAATCTTTATCACTTTCGCCGATTCGATTTTCTTGACAAGATTTTTGCGGCATGTTACCCTCTTTTTCGCTGCAATAAGCGAAGATGCACGGTTTTCAGGATTTTTTTGAAACTGAACGCTATTGGAACCTCTGGAGAACTCATTCAGTTGGGTGCCGAAGGGGCAACGCCTTGGCTGAAAAATGTTAAGGCCGAATCTCTCAGGCAAAGGGACGGAGACACCCCGGCACAGCGCCGGTTCTTCCGTCTTTTGCTCATTCTCCTTTGTTTTTTAGCTGCCGATCTTTCGTCTTGATCGGCAGCTCTTCTTTTTCTCTATTCTTTTTTAATACCGAGGAGAACATAATGGCAACAATTACGGAAGCTTCGTTCCTGTCCGCCGTTCAGACCATCAACGAATACCTGAGCAACTATGTTCTGGTCTTTCTGCTGCTCGGCGTCGGCATCTGGTACACCATTAAGACAAAATTCGTGCAGATCCGCTGCTTCAAGGAGGGCTGGAACCGCGTCTTCGGCAACATCTCCCTCAACGGCAAGAAGGGCGGCGGCGGCATGAGCTCGTTCCAGGCGCTCGCCACCGCCATCGCCGCGCAGGTCGGCACGGGCATCATCGTCGGCGTTGCCGGCGCCATCCTCACCGGCGGCCCGGGTGCGGTATTCTGGATGTGGGTCATCTCGTTTTTCGGCATGGCGACCATTTACGCCGAGGCGACGCTCGCGCAGGAGACACGCATCGTCGATGAGGACGGCTCCATCCGCGGCGGCCCGGTCTACTATATCACCACCGCCTTCAAGGGCCGCTTCGGCAAGTTCCTCGCGGGCTTCTTCGCCACCGCCATCATCCTCGCCCTCGGCTTCATGGGCTGCATGGTGCAGTCCAACTCCATCGGCGCGACGATGGAGACTGCCTTCGGCGTCCGCTCGTGGGCCGTCGGCCTCATCCTTGTCGCCATCTGCTCGTTCATCTTCCTCGGCGGCGTGCAGCGTCTCGCCTCCGTCACGGAAAAGGTCGTCCCCATCATGGCGGCGGTCTTTCTCGCCGGCGGTCTCATCGTGCTCGCCGTCCGCATCAAGTATGTCCCTGAAACCTTCGGTTTGATCTTCAAGTACGCCTTTGAGCCGCAGGCCATCATCGGCGGCGGCTTCGGCTACGCCATCAAGACCGCCATCTCGCAGGGCGCAAAGCGCGGCCTCTTCTCCAATGAGGCCGGCATGGGCTCCACGCCCCACGCCCACGCGCTCGCCAACGTCAAGAATCCCCACGAGCAGGGCGTTGTTGCCATCATCGGCGTGTTTATCGATATGTTCATCATCCTCACGCTCAACGCGCTCGTCATCATCTCCACGCTCTACGCGGGTGACGGCCCGCTCGCCGGCTGCGGCGCGGCGGCGGCCAGCACCGTTTTCAACAAAACGAATCTTGCCCAGAGCGCCTTCGGCACGGTCTTCGGCGAGACCGCGGGCAATATGTTCGTCGCGGTGTGCCTCTTCTTCTTTGCCTTCTCCACGATCCTCAGCTGGAACCTCTTCGGCAAGATCAACATGATCTACCTCTTCGGCGAAAAGAGCCGCGGCATCTACACCTGCCTTGCGCTCGTCTTCATCTACCTCGGCACCGCCATGTCCAACGACCTTGTCTGGGAGCTGAGCGACCTGTTCAACCAGCTCATGGTCATCCCCAACGTCATCGCCCTCTTCGCCCTCACGAGCCACGTCGTCAGGCACTCCCACAGCTCCGACAAGCTCTCCGAGCGATAAAAACGCACGATTTTGCATCGGGCGGCCGCAAATTTTTTCGGCCGCCCTTTTCTTATGCATGTATTTTGCAGCTTTTCCTTCATTTTTTGTTTTTCCCTTTCGCAATCATTAAATAAGCAAAAGTTCATCATCAATTTGCATAATATTCGTTCCTAATCTTTGGTGCTTTTGGAGTTGCCGCCTCTCTTGACTTCTTCTTTACAGCGTGTTAACCTTTTTATGCTGAAACAAACGAATATCTACCAATGACGCTTTCGGGATCTCGCAAACCGGAGGCCGAGGAAACTCTGGAGAACTCATTTAATTGGGTGCCGAAGGTGCAAGGCCGTGATGGTCGAATCTCTCAGGCAAAGGGACAGAGGAGCGAAGGACGTTTTCGTCACGCGCCGTTTGTTCCCGCACTTAATCGAATGTCTCTTCCGGAGTTGCTGATTTTCGTATCGGCAACTTCTTTGTTTTTTTTAGGAGAGAGAGAGTTATGATTGAATCCATCGAAGCCGCACTGTTCCCAATTGTATGCAAGATCAATGAATATCTGAGCAACTACATCCTTGTGTTCCTGCTGCTCGGCATTGGTTTCTGGTACTCCATCAAGACCCGCTTCGTCCAGATCCGCTGCTTCAAGGAGGGCTGGAACAGCGTGTTCGGCAACCTGTCGCTGCGCGGCAAGAAGCATGACAGCGGCATGAGCTCGTTCCAGGCGCTCGCCACCGCCATCGCCGCTCAGGTCGGTACGGGCAACATCGTCGGCGCGTCCGGCGCGATCCTGACCGGCGGCCCCGGCGCCATCTTCTGGATGTGGATCATCGCCTTCCTCGGCATGGCCACGATCTACGCGGAAGCGACGCTCGCCCAGGAGACCCGCATCGTCGAAAAGGACGGCAACGTCAAGGGCGGTCCTGTCTACTACATCACGACGGCCTTTAAGGGCGGCTTCGGCAAGTTCCTCGCCGGCTTCTTCGCCGTCGCCATCACGCTGGCACTCGGCTTCTTCGGCTGCATGGTGCAGTCCAACTCCATCGGCTCCACGATGCAGACCGCCTTCGGCGTTCCCTCCTGGATCGTCGGTATCGTCCTCGTCGCGATCTGCGCGTTCATCTTCCTTGGCGGCGTACAGCGCCTCGCCTCCGTCACGGAGAAGGTCGTCCCCATCATGGCGGCTATCTTCCTGCTCGGCGGCCTGATCGTCCTGATCGTCCGCATCAAGTACGTCCCCGCCACCATCGGCATGATCTTCAAGTATGCCTTCCAGCCCCAGGCCATCATCGGCGGCGGCTTCGGCTACGCCATCAAGACCGCGATTTCTCAGGGTGCCAAGCGCGGCCTGTTCTCCAACGAGGCCGGTATGGGCTCCACCCCGCACGCCCACGCCCTCGCGAATGTTGACTGCCCGCACGACCAGGGCGTCGTCGCCATGATCGGCGTGTTCATCGACACCTTCGTCGTCCTGACGCTCAACGCGCTCGTCATCATCTCCACCCTTTACACGGCGGACGGCCCTCTCGCGAGCGGCTATGTCGGTGACATCACCGGCGTGCTCGGCAAGGCTAACCTCGCCCAAACCGCGTTCGGCGTCGTCTTCGGCGAGAGTGCGGGCAACATGTTCGTCGCCGTCTGCCTGTTCTTCTTCGCCTTCTCCACGATCCTGAGCTGGAACCTCTTCGGCAAGATCAACGTCTCCTACCTCTTCGGCAAGAAGAGCACCGTGGTCTACACCGTCCTCGCGCTCGTGTTCATCTTCCTCGGCACGATGATGTCCAACGACCTCGTCTGGGAGCTGAGCGACATGTTCAACAACCTCATGGTCATCCCCAACGCCGTTGCGCTGTTCGCTCTCACCAGCCTTGTTGTCAAGCACGCCGATGACCCGAACCGCATCCCCGGCAAAAAGTGAACCTTTCCATCCTCTGTTAAAATAGGCAAAAGCGCCCCCGATTCGTTCGGGGGCGCTTTTCCTGTCTTCACTTCTATCAAACAGGCCGCCGAATCATTCGATGCGGCGGCCTTGTTCCTCTTTGCCTTTTTATGCTTCCAGCAGCTCCCGGAACGCGAGGCCCAGTCCCCGCGTCACGAGCTCCCGTGGGCTCGCACAATACGCGGTCATTTCCTGCGCCAGAAGCTCTCCCGCGCGGCCGTGGAGCCACACGCCTAGTACCGCGGCCTCCGCCGCGCCCATGCCCTGACACAGGAGCGACGCGATCAGGCCCGTCAGCACGTCCCCGCTCCCGCCCTTTGAGAGCGCCGAGCAGCCGCTCGTGTTGACGAGCATCCGCCCGTCCGGCAGCGCAATGCGCGTCCGGTGCCCCTTGAGCACCAAGATACAGCCGTGCTCGCAGGCAAAGCGGCTCGCAAGCTCTGCCCGTTCGCTCGATGCAATCTCCCGGAGCGTCCGGTCCGTCAGGCGCGCAAATTCGCCGTCGTGCGGCGTCAAAATCGTCACGCGTCCGCGGCGGACGTCCAGCTTTTCCGTGCAGCCCTGTAAGGCGTTCAGACCGTCGGCGTCCAGCCCCAGCGGCTCTTTCCCCTCCTGCTGCATCAGTTTCTGGATCAGGGGCAGGCTCACCGAACCGTCCAGATGACAGTGCAGCTCTATTTTTGGCATATTGTGTGCAATAAATCGATTCATCATCGGCTTTTCCCTCTCTTCTGCAAACTATAACAACGGAAGAAGTGATGTGCCGATCGTATTTGCCGGCATCTGCACTCCAAAATTATCCGCAATGGTCGCCCCGATCACCGCAAATGTATCCTGTGTCGGGAGCGGCCCGCTTCCCTGATCGGATGGCGAATACAAAAGCAGCGGCACCTGCTCTCTTGTGTGATCCGTCCCCTTGTACGTTGGATCGTTCCCATGGTCCGCCGTGATCATCAGCAGATCTTCTTTTTTAAGCAGTGGCAGAAGTTCTCCAAGTTTTTTGTCAAACCGCTCGATTTCCTCTCCGTATCCGATCGGATTTCTCCGATGTCCCCACAGCGCATCAAAATCGACCAGATTGGTAAAGCACAAACCGCAGAAATCGGATTGGGCCAGCGCAATGGTCTGGTCCATCCCATGGACACTGCTGGTCGAATGCAGACTTTTTGTAATTCCGTATCCGTCAAAAATATCATGGATCTTTCCGACTGCCAGCACGTCATATCCGGCTTCCTGAAGCGCATTTAATGCTGTTGGCCCGGTCGGTTTCAACGCATAATCCCTGCGGTTGCTGGTTCTGACAAACTCGCCTTTTTTCTTTCCCACATACGGGCGGGCGATCACGCGTCCCACCCTCCACGCATCACGCATCGTCAGTTCCCTGGCAATCTCACAGTAATGATACAGGGTCTCTAATCCCATCGTCTCCTCGTTCCCGCAGATCTGCAGAACCGAATCTGCCGATGTGTACACGATCAGCTTTCCTTCCCTGATTTCCTGCTCGCCGAGTTCCTCTAAAATCTTTGTTCCGCTTTCCGCCCGGTTTCCTATAATTTTTCTGCCGCATCTTTTTTCCAGTTCTGCGATCAGCTCCGGCGGAAATCCATGTTCCGTAAAGGTGATGAAAGGCTTTTTTGTTTCAATCCCCATCATCTCCCAGTGTC
>OLGA01002840.1_pt1 | contig 11736 bp, 10 predicted proteins | sample 1604881 | NCBI WGS metagenome assembly OLGA01 (sample SAMEA3888896, study PRJEB22519) | human gut metagenome | biome: human gut; feature: human-associated habitat; material: faeces | place: Denmark | collected 2009
CGCCTCCCCGGAGCAGCGGATGGATCTCTACCGGCGCATCGCCGCCATCCGCACCAACGACGATGCTTCCGACCTGATGGACGAGATGATCGACCGGTACGGCGAGCCGCCCAAGCCGGTGCTGGCTCTGCTGGACGTGGCGCTGCTGCGCTCTGCCGCCGCCAAAGCAGGGGTCTCCGACATCACCCAGAAGCAGGATACGCTACGCTTCACGCTGGCTGTGTTCCGGCCGGAGGCGCTGGTGCAGGTGTGCGGGCTGGCCAAGTACAAATTCCGCCTGACGCTTGCCGCCGGAGAGATCCCCATGCTGAAACTGAAGCTGAAACCCGGCGCGGATGTGCTGGAAACGGCGCTGGAGCTGGTGGAGGATCTGAAGCTGGCCGGGCAGCCGGTAAAATAACGAATAGACGTCCTCCTGCTCTTGTGAAAGCGGGAGGACATCCTGCCGGGCGGTTTCGCCGCCGGAAAGCGCAGGCAGCTTTCGGCCGGTTTTGGGCCTCATGACAAAAAAGCGTGGAAAATTCTCAAAAAAGCCGTAGGGTTTACCCGATTGCAATTTTCAGCGCATTTTCTTATAATAGCTATTACACTAATAAGAACTACTGATTGCGGAGGAAATACATATGGCAGTCAAACTGGAATTGTACCGCGTTTTTAAAGAGGTGGCGGAAACCGGGAATATCTCGGCGGCAGCAAAAAACCTGTATATCTCCCAGTCGGCTGTGAGCCAGTCTGTCAAGCAGCTGGAAACGGCTTTGCAGGCTCGTCTGTTTGCCCGCTCCCCCCGCGGCGTGACCCTGACGGGAGAGGGACAGATGCTCTATCAGTACGTCCGCAACGCGCTGGGGCTGCTGGCTACCGGTGAGGACAAGCTCTCCCAGGCGCAGCAGCTGCTGCTGGGAACCCTGACCATCGGCGCCAGCGACACCGTGACCGGGCAGTTCCTGACGCCTTATCTGGACGCCTTCCATCACCAGCACCCCGGCATCCGGCTGAAGATCGTCTCCGGCCGCAGCGCCAAGGTGCTGAGTATGTTGCGCTCCGGCGCGGTGGACATCGCCTTCGCCTCCTCGCCCAAGGACAGCACACTGGACGCGTGGCCCTGCTTTGCAACCCACTCCGTCTTTGTGGCGGGAAAGAACTACGACTGCAACTTCGACAAGATTTATACCCGACAGGAGATCGCGGAATTCCCCCTGATCCTGCTGGAACGCAAGGCCAGTTCCCGCGTCTTTCTGGAGCATGAATTTTTGAAGGCCGGCGTAACCCTGACGCCGGAGATCGAGCTTTCCTCCCGGCAGCTGCTGGTGACCCTTGCGGGCATCGGTCTGGGCGTAGCGGGCGTCACACTGGAATTTGTCCGAAAGGATCTGGAAAGCGGCGATATCCGTCTGCTGAAAACGGATTTCACCATCCCGGAACGCAGCGTGGATATGTGTACACTGAAAGAAGTCCCGCCTACGGCGGCGGCCTCTGCCTTCATGGAAATGGTTCAGAAGGACGGATAAGCGGCTTGGAACAGTTTCTCCTGATTTTTGAATTGATCGGAACCGTGGCCTTTGCCGCTTCCGGCGCTCTTGTGGGGATCCACAAGGATATGGACGTTTTCGGCGTATGTATCCCTGGGGCTGACTACAGCCTGCGGCGGCGGTATGGTGCGGGACGTGCTGCTGGGCAATACACCCCCTGCGGCTTTCCAGAACCCCACCGATTCCGCTGTAGCGGTAGTCACCGCCCTGATCCTGTTTCTCTCCGGCGTGCGGCATCTGCTGATGGGCAACCAGCAGCGCTACGACCTGCTCATGCTGCTGATGGACAGCGCGGGGCTTGGGATCTTCACCGTGATGGGCGTCCGGGTGGCGTGGCACTGTGCGGAAAACCCGTCCCTGTATCTTCTGGTATTTGTAGGCACCGTTACCGGCGTCGGCGGCGGCTTGATGCGAGACATCATGGCCGGGGACACCCCCTATATCTTTGTCAAGCACATCTATGCCTGTGCGTCTCTGGCCGGTGCGCTGCTGTGCGGGCTGCTGTGGCAGACCGCCGGGGAAATGACTTCCATGCTGGCCGGAGCAGGTCTGGTATTCGCCATTCGATGCCTTTCCGCGCATTACCGCTGGAATCTGCCCAAGACGCACGACTGAGCGCAGTGAAAAATTCCGGGGCTTGTCCGCCGGTTTGCCGGGTTCCCGGTGAGAAAGGACTTGCGCGAAAGCTGCAAGTCCGCTATAATTAAGAGCTGTTTTTCGGACAAAGGAGGTTTTCGCGTGTCTGCGTGTCCGCATACGGAACAATTTCTGCTGGAACAGCTGAGCCGCCATCCGGCGTCCCAGCTTCAGGATCTGCGAAAAGCTCTGTATCAGAGCGCCTTTGGCTGCGGCCATCTGGTGGAGGATCCCTCGGCAGCAGCAGACTGGATTCGCCGGGAAACGGCGGAGTCCGCGTCTGCCGATCAGGAGGTTGAACGTCTGGACGGCCCATGGAGCCGGGTGCCGCTGGGGATGCTGGCGGACGGCCTGACGCCGGAAACGCTGGCGGCTGCCTTTGCCGCATCCGCCGCCATTCCGGGGGAGGATACCCACGGACTGGAACAGCGGCTGGAAACCCTGCTGGCACTGATCCGGGAGAAAAAGCTGCCTTTCTCTCTTTCCGATGCGGAAGCCGAAATCAACGCATGGAGGGCGGCGGGTTATCCGGCCTGCCACCACTCCGATGCCTACCGCGCCGCCTATCGTCCGGCTTACCGGGTATTGCATAAGCGCTATGTCCGATTGCTGCCGCTGCTGGCGGCCATCGACCATGCGCTGGCATCAAAGCCCCGTGTGCTGCTGGCTGTTGAGGGCGGCTCCGCCAGCGGTAAAAGCACGCTGGCAGACCTGCTGGCCGGGCTTTACCCGGACAGTGCGGTATTCCACGCCGATGATTTCTTTCTCCGGCCGGAGCAGCGGACGGAGGCGCGCTACGCCCAGCCCGGCGGCAATCTGGACCGGGAGCGGCTGGAAACTGAGATTTTGATTCCCCTCAGCCGCGGTGAAAACCCGGAATACCGCCCCTTTGACTGCCGCGCCATGTCGCTGGCAGCGCCCCAACACGGCCAGGTCGCCCGGCTGAATATTGTGGAAGGCTCCTACAGCCTGCACCCGGAGCTGGAGCGCCGCTATGATCTGTCGGTATTCCTTGAGATCTCGCCGGAGACGCAACGCCGCCGCGTTCTGGAGCGAAACGGCCCGGAGTGGGGCCAGCGCTTCTTTGAGCGGTGGATTCCGCTGGAAAATACCTATCATGAAGCAACCCGGACAGCGGAACGCTGCACCCTGCGTCTGGAGGAGGAACCATGAAGCTTGTCATTATCGACGGACAGAGCGGCCGCATGGGCGCTTTGCTGGCGGAGCGGATCAAGGCGGCCAAGCTGCCCTGCGAAGTACTGGCGGTGGGTACCAACGCCATCGCCACAGCGGCCATGATGAAGGCCGGCGCCGATCAGGGAGCCACCGGGGAAAACCCGGTGCTGGTGGCCTGCCGCACGGCAGACGTCATTGCCGGCCCCATCGGTATCCTCTCAGCGGACGCCCTGTTGGGGGAGATCACCCCCGCCATGGCAGTCGCCGTGGGGCAAAGCCCCGCAAAAAAGCTGCTGCTGCCGGTAAACCGCAACTGCGGCCACACCGTGGTCGGCGTCCGGGATCTGACCCTTTCCCAACTGGCGGACGAGCTGGTAGAGCAGCTCCGTCCCCTGTGCCAAGAAGCACCCGTAACCCTGTAATCCACCGGCCAAGCCGGTATTTATAAAGTCCCCGCATCTCTCAACTGTGCCAGAAGGCACATCTCCCGTTCAAGACGGCAAATTTCTATCTGAAAGGGAGAATTTCCAATGAATCAAACCAACTTCAAGTCCCTGCTGCGGCATATGGTCTATGCCGCCGTCTGTCTGGCGCTGTGCATGGTGCTGCCCTTCCTGACCGGGCAGATCCCCCAGATCGGCAGTGCGCTCAGCCCCATGCACATTCCCGTGCTGCTGGCCGGCTTCCTCTGCGGCCCCTGGTGGGCCATGGCGGTAGGCTTCGCAGCGCCGATGCTGCGCCACGTCTGGATGGGAATGCCCCCGCTGATCACCGCCATTGCCATGAGCTTTGAGCTGGCGGGCTACGGTCTGTTTTCCGGCCTGCTGTACCGGTTGCTGCCGAAGAAGACCGTCAACATCTATGTGTCCCTCATCGGTGCCATGATTCTGGGCCGGATCATCTGGGGCATTGCCATGGTGGTCATCTCCGGCGTCACTGGCTCCGCCTTCACATGGAGCGCATTCATGGCCGGCGCGCTGCTGAATGCCATTCCCGGCATCATCCTCCACATCGTGCTGATTCCCATTCTGGTGATGGCCCTGAAGCGGGCCAAAGTGCTGGACGTCTGATTTGGCAGATCCGTGAACCGTCCCGGATGGGACGGCTGGTAAAAAAATCCCATATTGCGATTTTTGTTGGAGTGACGCCGCATCAGCGGCGTCACTCCCGTCTTTCCCGAATGTGTCGGCAGCCGCAGAAGCAGCTGCGTCTGTCGGTCAGATCGCCGGTATTTCTGCGTACTCACGGCTTGCGCCGCAGGTACGCTTCCCGGTATTCATTTTGCATGAAAGCCCCCACGGAGCAGGATCCTGCCTGCTTCATGGGGGCTTTTTAATCATATCGGTTTGATTTGCAGCCGGGAAACCGTTCAGGGCATCCCTTCGCCGCCGGAGAATCCCGAATTACATTCCCTCGGAAGAACCGTTAGGCTCCAGCACGATCTTGACGGTCTCAGGGTCATAGAGAACCTTGTCCATGCACTCGAAGAAATCATCCAGAGGACGCATCTCGGAAATGGCCAGTTCCGGATCCACCCGCTTCTCCTCCATGGCTTTCAGAGTCTGGGGGAACTTGAAGTGCTGGAATGTGGTTCCCAGATAGCTGAGCTGGCGGGTCACAAACAGCTTCATATCGATCTGCACCTGCTCGGCCACCTTCACGTTGTTCTGGAAGCCGTAGTTCACAAAGGTACCGCCCCGCTTGAGCAGATACAGGCTCCGGGAGATCAGCTTGGGATTGGCCGTGGTGTCAATGATGTAATCAAATCCGTGGGGATACTGCTCCTTCAGCACCGCCTCATGAACCTCAGGGTCGTCCTTATCTGCCAGAATGGTCTTGACGCCGATGGGCTTCAGGCGTTCCAGCTTGCTGGCCACGCAGTCCACCACCACCACGGTGGCGGCGTTGGAGCTTTTTACCATCTGGGCAATCAGGTTGCCGCTGGCGCCGCCGCCGAGGATCAGCACCTCGGAGCCGTACTTGAAGTTGCAGCGCTCCATGCAGTTATACACGCAGCCCACAAGCTCCGTCATGGACGCCGCCCGGAGGGACACGCTATCCGGCACCTTGTACACAAGGCTTTCATCCACAGCTACCAGCTGGGCAAAGCCGCCGTTGAGGCTCTGGCCATAGGCGCGGTTATTCTCACAGAACTGCACCTCGCCGCGAATACAGTAGTAGCAGGTGCCGCAGGGCAGATTGGCGTCGGCAGTAACGCGGTCGCCTACCTGAAAACGCACCACATCCTTGCCCACCTTCTCCACGATACCGGCATACTCATGGCCGGGAACCAGCGGATACTTGCCAAAGGCCGAATAGCCGCCGTCGTGCGCGGCATCCGCAGGCCGGCAGATATCCGACGCATACACGCGGATCAGTACGTCCTTATCGCCTACGGTCGGATCCGGAGCCTCTGTCACGCAGGCATTGGCACGGCCGCCTTTGTTATAAAGAATTGCTTTCATATCGTTACCTCCCGTTTATCTGCCCCGCTGCGGCAAACGCACCGGGTCATTTCCTGTCAAATGTTTTACAGGGTCTTTCCTGCCGCATTCCGGGGGCCGCAGGGGCCGGTCATCTCCATCCGGGGCATCACGGCCATTCCCGTCTGCGCGGTAAAGTCATAGAGCAGATACCGCTCCTGCCCCACCGTTTCTTCATAAATCGGATGCAGCCCAAGGGCTTCATACTGCTCCAGCAGGGCGTCGTATGCCTTTGTATATACCCCCAGATGATGGAATCCCTGCCCTTTCTCCCGCAGGCAGTCTGAATAGGGATCGCCTCCGCTCTTATTCAACGGCTCCACCAGCTTCAGATCCACACCGCCAAAATCAAAGCGCGCATAACGCAGCGGACAGGAAATCTCCTTGCCGTGGTAAATGCAGACAGCCCCCTCCGCCGTAGTACCCAGTTTCATGGAGGACTGGTCAAATTCCACCATCTCTTTCCAGTTGTTCAGGGTCTGATCCAGATCATGCACAACGCAGACTACCTGAAAGATCTGCTCGATCATGCCGCAGCGCCTCCTTTTCTGATTACAGAATAGCAAATCCACGAAAGTCATTCAATCTCCGGGCAGGAATGTTTCCGTATAACCAGCAGTTATACGTTCAGCTTTCACTGCAAGAAACCACTCCTATCCGCGCAGCATTTTACGTAAACTATAACCGCCGTTTATGGGTTTGTCTTACAAACGGGTATTAGAATTTCTGGAATGTGGTGCTATACTAAGCTTGACAAACAATTTTGGCAAAGGAGAACGTTATGGAAAAGAATGTCATTGTCATCGGCGGCGGCCCCGGCGGATATGTAGCGGCCATCCGGGCGGCTCAGTTGGGCGCCAGCGTGACCGTTGTGGAAAAAGAGCATTTGGGCGGCACCTGCCTGAACGTAGGCTGTATCCCTACCAAGTGCCTGCTCCGCAGTGCCGAGCTGCTGGAGGATATGCGTACCCGCGGCGCTGAGCTGGGCGTGAAGGCAGACAATCTGACGGTGGATTTCCCGCAGGTCATCGCCCATAAGGCGCAGGTTTCCAAACAGCTGACCATGGGCATTGCCGGTCTGCTGAAGATGAACAAGATTGCCAAGGTGGACGGCGAGGCCGTTTTCACCGGTGAAAAGGCCATCCGCGTTAAAAAGGCGGACGGTACCGAGGAGGATATGGCGGCGGACGCCATCATTGTGGCCGCTGGCTCTGTCAATTCTCAGCCGCCCATTCCCGGCCTGAAGGAGAATCCCAACTGCATTGATTCCACCGGCGCACTGAGCCTTGAAACGCTGCCGGAGAGCATGGTGGTCATCGGCGGCGGCGTCATCGGTCTGGAGCTGGCCTGCGCCTATGCCGCTTTCGGTACCAAAGTCACGGTGGTGGAAGCCATGGATCATATGCTGCCCATGCTGGACGGCGACCTGACCAAAGTGGGCGTTAGGCACATGAAAAAGATGGGCATTGAATTCCATCTGGAATCCCCCGTGCAGGCTGTGGAAAAATCCCCTGTGGGCGCAAAAGTTGTCTGCAAGGACAAGACCGGCGAGACCGTCAGCTTCGAGGCCGAAAAGGTTCTGGTGGCCATTGGCCGGAAGGCCAACACCGCTTCCCTGAATCTGGAAGCAGGCAAGCTGGATAATGACCGCGGCCGGATCATCGTCAACGACAAGATGGAAACCAGCGTCCCCGGCGTGTACGCTATCGGCGACTGCGTGCTGGGCCATGCACAGCTGGCTCATACCGCTTCTGCCATGGGCGAGGTTGCTGCTGAGAACATTATGGGTCAGGAAGCCCATTATGATGAAAAGACCAATCCCACCTGCGTCTATATGGAGCCGGAAGCCGCTTCCGTGGGTCTCACCGAGGAACGGGCCAAAGCGCAGGGCCTTGCATACAAGGTGGGCAAGTTCCCCCTGATGGCCAACGGTAAATCCCTGATTCTCAACGGCGGCGAAGGTCTGGTAAAGATCCTCTCCAGCGAGGGCGGCGCCGTTTTGGGTATGCACATCATCGGGCCGCGGGCTACCGATCTGATCTCCGAGGGCGCTCTTGCAATTCGCATGGGTGCATCCGTGGAGGATCTGATCTCCACCATCCATTCCCACCCCACCGTCTCCGAGGCCGTGCGGGAGGCCGCTCTCAACGTGGAAAAGCGGGCTATTCATACCCGCAACTGATGGTTCCCTCTCTTATCTCCTATTCTCTCTGATACCTCTCATTTTTCATTCCCTCATTCATGTATACAGCCGTATGTCCTGAGGACATACGGCTGTATGCATTTCAGCGTTTAGGCAGTTTTCCTCTTGTTTTTACTGGCCGGGGCTGGTAAAATTACTGGATAGTAAACGTTGTAAAGCTGTGACATACAAAGGAGCGTGCGCTGTTGGATATCCGGGAGCTGAAATATTTCACACAGGTGGCCATTTCCGCAAACTACTCTGCCGCCGCCGAAAAACTCTATATCTCCCAGCCTGCTCTCAGCAAGGTCATCCAGAAGATGGAGCGTGAACTGGGAACCAAGCTCTTTTACACGGAGCATCGCCAGCAGTGCCTGACGCCAGAGGGACAGCAGCTTTATGAAAAGGCTTCCAAGGTCATCGCGGAGTACGACGAGATCAGCGAAGCCGTTCACACGGACAAGGGATTCTGCTCCGGGCACGTCCATGTCGGCTTTCCCGATGTGGCCGGCACCTGTTTTTTCTGCGAATTGATCGCCAACTTTTCCCACCAGTATCCCAATATCAAGCTTCACATCCGGGAGGACGGCTCCCAGCGGATCCTTTCCGATGTGGAATCCGGCGCGCTGGACGTAGGATGCGTGGTGCTGCCGGTGCCGGAGGATTCCTTTGACGCCTCCCTCTTTGTCCGGGACAGTTCCTGTCTGGTGGTCAGCAAAGACCACCCGCTGGCCCGGCGGGACAGCGTTTCCCTGAAGGAGCTGCGGGACGAGTCCTTCATCCTGCTGGGGGCAGAATTTTCCACCCATTATGATATTAAAACCGCCTTACAGCAGGCGGGGTTTGAGCCAAACATCGTCATGCTGTCCTCCCAATGGGATTTCGTCATCCAGATGGTGCGGCTGAACTACGGCATAGCCTTCCTGCCCCGCTCTCTCTTCCAGCGCTTTTATTATCCTGATATCCACCTGCTGGAGATCGACGGCGGTTTTCAGGCTGAGGAGCTGGGACTGGTCACAAAGCACGGCCAGTATCTGCCCCGCAGTGTAAAATGCTTCATTGATTATGCCCTGACACACTTCACCACCTGCCGCGGTCTTTCCTCGCCGGAGGAGCTTGGCCCGGAAATATGACTTTGGAAAGGAGCCGCTTTTGGACATTCGAGAACTGAAATATTTTGCACAGATCGCCAAGGACGGCAGTTTTTCCACCGCCGCTGCCAAGCTGTCGATCTCCCAGCCCGCACTCAGCAAGGTCATTCAGAAAATGGAGGATCAGCTGGGCGTCAGCCTGTTCTATACGTTCCAGCGCCGCCAGAAGCTAACGGATGCCGGGGCTATCCTGCTGGAGCACGCGCTGCGGGTCATCAATGGTTATGACAGTATTGTGGAATCGACCCATCTGGATAAAACCTTCTATCAGGGGCAGGTCTGCGTGGGATTCCCGCCGATTGCGGGCATTTGCTATTTCAGTGAGTTTATCATCAGCTTCTCCAAGCTTTATCCCGGCATCAAGGTCTCCATTTTAGAGGCCGGCAGTCAGGACATTCTGGACGCCGTGGACAGCGGCGCTCTGGATTTGGGGTGCGTCAGCGCTCCGATTCCAGAGGACAAGTTCGACCATGCACGGTTTGTAAAGGACGATTTTCTGCTGGCTGTCAGCAGCCAGCACCCGCTGGCCTGCAAGGATCATGTCACCTTTGACGAGCTGAAAAACGAGAACTTTATTCTCAGCAGCAGCAGTTACCACTCGCACCAGATCGTGCGGTTCGCCTGCCGGGAGTCGGGCTTTGAACCGCAGGTATCCGTTGAATCCAACCGCTGGGACTTCACCGCGCAGATGGTGCGGCTGAACTACGGTATCTCTGTGCTGCCCTCCTCCATTTTCAAGCGGTTTTCTTTCCCGGATATTCATCTGCTTCAGATCGGCCATCCGGCTATGCGCCATCATCTGGAGCTGATCACCAAGAAAGACGGATATGTTTCCTACGCGGTAAACTGCTTTATCAGCCATGTGATGCAGCGGATGGAGGCTGACCCGGACGCCTCCTCGCTGGTTTCGCCGGTAGCCCGCCGCATTGACTGACCCCCGCAGGCGGGTATACACAGCAAATCGAAAGTACACCAAAAAGAAATGCCACCCTAACGGGTGGCATTTCTTTTTGCTTTGTATTGATGGAAAAGATGCACCCACCCCGAAACCCCCGTCCCCTCAACCCGCAAACCAGCACAGCGTTTGCGGATTGAAAAGGAGGATCAGCGGAATGAGCGCACTCTGACTTTTTTGTAAAAAAAGTCGGAGCAAGCGATATGCAGCTTGCTCCGACGTGGTGCCGGTGGTGGGACTCGAACCCACACGGTATCGCTACCAACGGATTTTGAGTCCGTCACGTCTACCAATTCCATCACACCGGCGTTAACTTTGCTTATTATATCGGATACAGGCTGAAAATTCAAGTATAATTTGCCCATTCTCTGCAAAAATGCTGCGGTTTTGCAGGAACAACGCCGGTTCCCTCTTGTAAAAGGCGGAAAAATGGAGTAAAATACACCATTATCGTACCGACAATGCAAAGGACGGATCGAATGATGAGTTATACAAAGATCGCAACCATTTTTGCCGACAGCGAGGCGCTGTCCGGGCAGACTGTCACGGTGGGCGGCTGGGTACGCACCATCCGCGACCTGAAGGGCTTTGGCTTCATCGAACTGAACGACGGTTCCTGCTTCCGGAACCTCCAGATCGTCATGGAAGCCGGGGCGCTGGATCATTACAAGGATATTGCCGCCCAGAATGTGGGCGCGGCTCTGATCGTCACCGGCGTGGTAGCTCTGACTCCCGACGCCAAGCAGCCTCTGGAGCTGAAAGCCACGGAGATTGCCGTGGAAGGCACTTCCTCCCCGGACTATCCCCTCCAGAAAAAGCGCCACAGCGTGGAGTTCCTGCGGACGATCCAGCATCTGCGTCCCCGGACGAACCTGTTCTCCGCCACATTCCGGGTGCGGAGCGTGGCGGCCTACGCCATTCACAAGTTCTTTCAGGAGCGCGGCTTTGTCTACGCCCAGACGCCTATTATCACCGCCAGCGACTGCGAAGGTGCCGGCGAAATGTTCCAGGTGACGACTCTGGATCTCAACAACGTTCCCAAAACCGCAGACGGCCAGGTGGATTACAGTCAGGACTTCTTCGGCAAAAAGACCAGCCTGACGGTTTCCGGCCAGCTGAACGCCGAAAACTTCGCCATGGCCTTCGGCAACGTTTACACCTTCGGCCCCACCTTCCGGGCTGAAAACTCCAACACGCAGCGCCACGCCGCCGAGTTCTGGATGGTAGAGCCTGAAATGGCCTTTGCCGATCTGAACGGCTATATGGACACCGCTGAGGATATGATCAAGTATATCATCCGCTATGTCATGGAGCAGTGTCCTCAGGAGATGGACTTCTTCAACCAGTTTGTGGACAAGGGGCTGAAGGAACGGCTGGAACATGTGGCCTCCTCCGACTTTGGACGGGTCACTTATACGGAGGCCGTGGACCTGCTGCAAAAGAGCGGCCAGAAGTTCGACTACCCCGTGGAATGGGGCATCGATCTCCAGACCGAGCATGAGCGCTATCTCACGGAGCATATCTACAAGCGTCCCGTGTTCGTCACGGATTATCCCAAGGAGATCAAGGCCTTCTATATGCGGCTCAACGAGGACGGCAAAACCGTGGCCGCGGCGGACTGTCT
>OLGA01002845.1_pt1 | contig 11720 bp, 9 predicted proteins | sample 1604881 | NCBI WGS metagenome assembly OLGA01 (sample SAMEA3888896, study PRJEB22519) | human gut metagenome | biome: human gut; feature: human-associated habitat; material: faeces | place: Denmark | collected 2009
AGGGCGTCTATAAGGCAGGTGCGGAAAAAGCGAGCTATGTGGCCAACAAGACCCTCTTCAAGGTCTATAAGAAGATCGGCTTCCTGGCCCGGTAATATTCGGAGGATACTATGCTGCAGAATTCGACCCTGACGGGTTACGTGGTGCTGGCGTTGCTGACGGCGCTGGGGTACTGGAACGAATGGTTCCTGTGTATGCTGTACGTGACGGAAAAGAAGCTCTATCCCCTGCAATACCTGCTGATGGAAATGCAGAAAAACTCGGAGTTTCTGGCCCGGAACAGCTCCATGATCGGGGCCAGCGGGGCGGAGGCGCTCAAGAGCCTGCCCAGCCAGACCATGCGGATGGCGGTGGTGGTGTTCATCGTGCTGCCCATCGCCTGCGCGTATCCCTTCTTCCAGCGGTACGTGGTGGCCGGGCTGACCATCGGCTCGGTGAAGGGCTGACGGAAGAACTTCGATGTAATGCGGCGCGCGGAGCTGCAAGCCGCTTACAAATAAACCAATCCCAAATTTGTGAAGGAGGAAAACCCATGAAAAAGCTGCTCTCTCTGGTACTGGCGGCGCTGCTGATCGTGGCGGCCCTGACCCCTGCTCTGGCAGAATCCCCTGTGGAAATCACCGTTCTGTTTGAAGGCTGCAACGTGACCGACGACACGGCTGTGCTGGAACAGCTGAATGCCTATCTGGCCGAGAAAATCGGCGTGACCGTGAAGCCCGTCTGGGGCACCTGGGCCAATTTCAACGACCTGGCCAGCAACGCCATCAACGCCGGCAGCGACGAGTATGACGTGATGTTCACCTGCTCCTGGACCAGCAACGAATATGCTCCCTATGCCAAGAAGGGCGCGTTCGTCCGTCTGGATGACCCGGAAGATAACCTGCTGGATGAGTACGGCAAGGACGTGGAAGCCGCTCTGCCCGCTCTGCTGCTGGAAGGCACCATGACCGAGGGCGAGGACGGCGAAAAGGGCATCTACGCCATCCCTGGCTTCAAAGATTTCGCCACCATGAACTGCTGGGACGTGAACGTGACCCTGCTGGAAAAGTACGGCTACACGCTGGACGATGTGAAGAACGCGGGCTTCTACGGCTGGGGCGACATCTTCGCCACGGTCAAGGCCGGGGAAGAAGCCGAAGGCAAGACCTTCTATCCCTTCATTTTTGAAGGCGCTGTGGCGGAGCGCATCGTGGACGGCGTGAGCATCGTTCCCGGCGACGCCAACCTGCTGCTGAGCTACTACTACAACAAGGAAGATGTGTCCGCCCCCGGCGCTTACGGCACCGAGCTGGTCGGCAAGTTCGCCACCCCTGAGTTTGAGAAATTCGCCAAGCAGATGCGCGAATACTTCCAGGCCGGCTACATCGACCCCGCTATCGCCATCGGCGAAACCGCGACCGACGCGTGGCGCAACGCGCAGAACACCGCGAATTACCTGATCTCCACCGAGGTTTCCCTCTACGGCTACGAAGTGACCCCCTCTGAGGCCCGCGGCGTGCAGGTGGCCTATCTGATGGACTACGACGCCCCCTACATCGACAATACCTCCGTGCAGGGCGCGATGATGGCCATCTCCGCCAACTCCGCGCACCCCGTGGAAGCCATGAAGTTCCTGAACCTGCTCAACTCCGACCCCACCGTCATCACCCTGCTGTGCTACGGCGTGGAAGGCGTGCACTACAATCTGAACGACGCTGGCGAAGCCGAATTCACCGATACCCGGACCAACAGCTACAGCGTGTGGGTCAACGGCGTGGGCAACGTGACCCTGCTGCCCCCCACCAAGGGTCAGGGTGCTGACTTCCAGCAGAAGTTCGCCGAGTTCTACGGCGGTTCCAAGAAGCTGCCCATCTACGGCTTCACCTTTGATACCGCTCCTGTGCAGAACGAAATCGCTGCCTGCATGAACATCAAGGAAGCCTATGCGCTGACTCTGTGGACCGGCGCCGGCGATGTGGATGCCCTGCTGCCCGAACTGCTTTCCAAGCTGGAAGGCGCTGGAATGCAGAAGATCGCGGACGAAGCCAACAGCCAGCTGGCCGCGTTCCTTGCCCAGTAAAATCCCTTCAGAATCCCCGGGCCGGACGGCGAAAGCCGTCCGGCCTGTTTTCATGAGCAGACTTTACAAGTGGAAGCCCCGGCCGGGACTGTACTTTTTTCGCATTTTCCTGTACAATAAAGGTTGATCCACAATGGAAAAACCGGGAGGGTGAACCATGAAGATTGATCTGACGTGTCCGGTGGAGCTGTGGCAGTCCGCCATGCCGGCGGAAGACGTTTCGGAATGTATGTTTGTGCTGAATAATCTGTCCCATAAGGTGGTGGTCAGCCTTCTTCTGACGCTGAGCTGCTACGATCAGGACAACCGGCTGCTGTTCCGCCAGTCCGAGCGGATGCAGGGCCTGAAGGTCGTCCCGGGCGAGCGCTTCAGCGTGATGATGGTGCCCAACGAATGGAAAAACGTCAAGGAAGCGGAAGTCACCATCGAAAAGGTCTGGTTTGACGATGCGACCATCTGGCGCAAGGGCAACGCGCCGCTGGTGAACTATACGCCCAACACCCTGCAGCCGGGCCGGGCGCTGGACGAACTGCGCTTTGTGGCCGGGCAGGACGCAATGGGCTACCCCGAGGTGCAGCAGCAGGCGTGGCTTTGCGTCTGCGGGCGCGCCAATCCGCTGGATTCGGCCCGGTGCTGCCGCTGCGAGCGGGGCCGGGACGCGGTCTTTGCCAGCTTCAGCCGGGAAAATGTGCGGCAGGTGATCGCCGTTCATGAAAAGAAACTGGCGGACGTGGCGACCGAAGCCCGCAAGGAAAACAGCCGCCTTCTGGAAGAGGAAAATAAACAGCGCCGTCAGCAGCGCCGTCGGAAGAACCGCGTCATCCGCTGGAGTGTCGCGGGCGTGCTGGCGCTGGCCGCCGTGCTGCTCGGCGTGCTGTGGGTGCTGCCCACCCTGCGCTATAACGCCGCGGTGGAGAAGCTGACCGCCAAGCAGTACGACGAGGCCAAGACGGCTTTTGCCGCCATGGGCGATTATCGGGATGCGTTGGAGCGTCAGCAGGAGTGCGATTATCAGAAGGCCCTCGACCTGCGGGATGCGGGCGGCACGGACAACCTGACGGAAGCGGAAAAGCTGCTGGCCGGGCTGGACGGCTACGCCGACAGCGAGGATCAACGGAAGAAGACCGTATATCTGCTGGGCGAAAGCTATCTGGCGGACAAGCTGTACGACAAGGCCATGGACGCTTTCCAGAGTTTGGGCGACTATGAGGACAGCCCGGAACGCTGCCAGCAGTGCGCCTATGAGCAGGCGGAGGAACTGCTGAACGCAGGAAACGAAAACGTGGCACTGGCTCTGTACATGAATCTGAGCGGCTATCAGGACGCGGACGACAAGGTTCGGGAATGCTATTACCGGCTGGCCGCCAAGCAGGCGGACGAGGGCAACGACGAAGAGGCGATCCGTCTGTATCTGCTGTCCTCCGGCTGGGAGGATGCGGAAGAACAGCGGCAGGCGGCGGTCTACCGGCTGGCGGAAAAGGCGCTGGCGGACGGCGATTTGAAGACTGCCGGGGAGCGCTATCTGGAGATCGCGGATTATCAGGATGCGCTGGCCAAGGGCAACGACTGCCTGTACCAGTATGGCCGGGCACGGATGGAGCAGGAGGACTACGAGGGCGCGTCCGAAGCGTTTCGGAAAATCCCCGACTATCTGGACAGCCTGGGACAGGCGGAGATCTGCGATTATCACCGGGCTGTGCAGCTGATGGAGCAGCAGGCCTATGACGCGGCCGCACCCCTTTTGGAAAGTGCCGGACAATACGCCGACGCGGCGGAGCTTTTGCAGCAGTGTCGGTATCAGCAGGCCAAGACCGCTGTTGAAAACAGCGATTATCAGAGCGCCGAGCAGCTGCTGGCCGGTCTGGCGGGCTATCAGGACAGCGACAGTCTGCTTCAGGATGTGCGCTATCAGCTGGCCCAGGCCGCCATCAGCCGGGGCGATTACGCGGCTGCGCTGGAAACACTGGAACTGCTGGGCCGGTATCAGGACAGCGAGACCCTGAAAAATCAGTGCCGCTATGAGCTGGCCAAGTCTCAGTTTGCGGCGGGGGATTATACCTCGGCGCTGGAAAACTTTACCCAGCTGGGCGACTATGAGGACTGCGCGCAGTGGGTGAAGGACACCGAGGAAAAGATCGCCCAGAGCTATCAGGAAAGCGGCGACGTGCAGGCCGCATTGGAGAACGTCGGCAAGCTGGACGACACGCAGGCCGTGGACACCCTGAACGAAATGATCCTCAACGAGGGCGCGCGGCTGGAGAACGAACAGAAATATCAGGAAGCCATCGACCTGTATGAACAGATGGGCGATAATGAGCGGGCACTGGAGCGGATCAACGCCTGTCGTTATCAGCTGGCGCTGGCGCAGAAGAACGCGGGTGATCTGAAAACCGCAGGCGACGCCTTCGCCGCGCTGGGCGATTACGAGGACGCGGTCCAGCAGGCCTCTGACTGCTATGATCAGCTGTACGGGGCCGCTTCCGCCACGGCGCGGGAAGCCCTTGCGGAGGAAAATTACCCTGCGGCCATCCGGGCCTTGCAGGACGTGGATCGGACGAACCTGCCCAGAGCCTACCGCGATTTGGAGCAGCTTTATCAGGAGGCGTGCTATTCCTACGCTGACCAGCTGTATCGGAACCACGAGCCCTATCGGGCCATGCCTTTCTATCAGGAGGCAATCGGCTATCGGGATGCGGAGAGCAAGCTGAAGCGCCGGGCTTATCTGATTCTGGGCGCGTGGGAGTCCGCCAGCGGGACGCAGGCGGAATTCCGCACTGACGGAACCTGCACCCTGCTGGGCGAGGAACTGTACTTCCGGGTCAGCAACTTCAGTCTGCTGGTGGGAAACAGCCCGGACGATCTGAAATCCTCTTTCCAGATCAGCCAGCTGACCGCCAAGGGTATGAGCCTGCGGGATCTCCGGGACGGCAGCAAGCGGGACTACAAATTCACCAAGACGGCGGAGGCGGAAATGCCCGCCATGGAGCTGGACGCGCCCGCCGCGACGGAAGCCCCGATCGAGACCCCTGCCCCGGCCGAAACGCCCCAGCCGGAGGATACTGTCCAGCCGGAAGCTACGGACGCTCCGGCGGACGAGGCCTGAGCCATGGGGGAAAATGCCAATGCCCGGCGGGAAATCGGCGCACTGTACGGCTTTCGGGTGCTGATGACCCTGCTGGTGGCCAATTTCCACATCTGGCAGCAGAGCTGGCTCCCTCAGACGGTGACGCTGCTGGGAAGTCGAATCAGTTTTGACTATATCACCCGCACAGGATATATTTTCGTGGACGGGCTGATTCTGCTCAGCGGGTTTCTGCTGTTTCTGCCCCATGCCGGATGCCGTCGGGAGGGGACGAAGCCACCAAGCGTGCTGGCTTTCTATCGGAACCGGCTCTGGCGTATTCTGCCCTCCTATCTGCTGGCGGTGCTGGCGGCGTATTTCCTGTTCGCATTGCCGCAGGGCAGCTACGCCAGCGAGGGGGCCAGGCGGCTGGATCTGTGGAGCCACCTGACGCTGACCCAGACCTTCTTTTTGCAGCCCTATTATGGGACGCCTCTGAACGGCGTGCTGTGGACGGTCTGCATCGAAATGCAGTTTTATTTGCTGTTTCCGCTGCTGGCCCGCTGGACAAGGAAAAAGCCGGGGCTGACGCTGGGCCTGATGATGGCGGCGGGCTGGCTGTACCGGGCGTTCATCTATTACAAGGTCGAAGATACGGCCATGTATATCAACCAACTGCCCGCCTTTCTGGACGTGTATGCGCTGGGAATGTTGGGAGCCATGGGCTATGAAGCGGGCCGGGCGCTTTTGGAAAAGTGCGCTCCGCGGCTGAAAACAGCGCTGCAATGGGCCGCCGCCGCAGGGTTGGCCCTGTGTATATGGGTAGTGCTGCAAATTCTTCAAGCCCAGTGTACGCTGGGGCTGCAAAGCACGGCCTCGCTGCGGCTGGGTCAATTGAAGCATCGCCTGCCGCTGGCGCTGGCGCTGCTGGGCTGCATACTGACGTCCGCCTTCCTGCCCCGGCCCTTGGAATGGCTGCTGGGCAACCGGCTGATGCGCCGGCTGTCCGGGCTGACCTTCAACTTCTATATCTGGCACCAGTTTTTGGCAGTGCAGTATGTGCGGAACTGGTTCCCCAACACGCTTCACAGCGATCCCGGCCTGCAATGGGCTTTCACGGTGCTGTGCTATGCCAGTACGCTGGTGCTGGCCGCAGCGCTGACGGCAGTCACCGATCGGCTGGCCGACTGGGGAAAGGCGCTTTGGAAAAGGAAGAAATAACCGGCGGAGTTTATTTGCCGGTAAGAAACGGCTCTTGACAAAAGCCGTTTTTTATTTCATAATAGGAAACGTAAGTTGCGCAACCTTTGATTCTTGAAAAAGAATCCCGAAAGGAGAAGACCTATGCCGCCCAAATGCCGGTTTACGCGGGAAGAAATCATTCAGGCCGCGCTGGACTTGACTGCGGAAAAGGGCGTCGGAGCACTGACGGCCCGCGGTCTGGCTCAGCGGCTCGGCTCGTCTGCCAAGCCCATTTTTGGCCTGTTCGCCAATATGGAAGAAGTGCAGCAGGAGGTGGTGAAGGCCGCCAATCTGCGCTATCAGGAGTACCTGCGGCAGGATATGTCCGCCGGACGGTATCCGCCCTATAAAGCCAGCGGCATGGCCTACATCCGCTTCGCCCGGGAGCAGAAGGAACTGTTCAAACTGCTGTTTATGCGGGACCGCACCCACGAAGAAAAGGCCGCCGGGGACGAATTGGAAGCGCTGCTTGGGCTGATCCAGAAAAATATGGGGTTGAGCCGGGACGATGCGTACCGTTTCCATCTGGAAATGTGGATCTATGTGCACGGCATCGCCACTATGATCGCCACCGCCTATCTGGAATGGGATATGGACTTTATCAGCGCCGCGCTGACTGATGCTTATCAGGGGCTTCGACTGAGGTTTTTGCCAAAAGAAACGGAAGGGGAAAGAAAATGAACGCGATCCAGATCGTCGATCTGACGAAGCAATATAAAGAGGTAACGGCAGTGGACGGCCTGAACCTGACCGTGGGGGAGGGGGAGCTGTTCTCCCTGCTGGGTGTGAACGGCGCGGGCAAGACCACCACCATCAAAATGCTCTGCTGCCTGACCCGGCCTACGAGCGGGGAGGCTTTTCTCTGCGGCGAAAGCATTCTCCAAAGCCCTGAGCGTGTCAAGGAGATCATCGGCGTTTCGCCGCAGGAGACCGCCGTTGCGGCCAATCTGACCGTCCGGGAAAATCTGGAACTGATGGGCGGTGTGCATGGCTTCCCAAAGGAAAAGACCGCCGCCAAAATTCAGGAGCTTTCCCAGCAGCTGAAGCTGGGCGAGGTACTGTCCCGACGGGCGGGCAAGCTGTCCGGCGGCTGGCAGCGGCGGCTCAGCATTGCTATGGCCCTGATCGGCGAACCGAAGATCCTGTTTTTGGACGAACCCACGCTGGGGCTGGATGTGCTGGCCCGCAGCGACCTGTGGGACACCATCCGGGCACTGAAAGGCCGGATGACCATCGTTCTGACCACCCATTACATGGAGGAGGCGGAAGAACTTTCCGACCGGGTAGGTGTGATGCGGGACGGCCACCTGTTGGCGCTGGGAACGCCTGCGGAGCTGAAATCGCAGGCTGGGAAAGACAAATTTGAGGACGCCTTTGTGGCGATCGTAAGGGGGAAGGCGCAATGAGAATGCTGGTATTTGCCCGACGCAATGCCCGGGAGATCCTGCGGGACCCGCTGACTGCGATTTTCAGTTTGGGCTTCCCCGTAGTGATTTTGGCGCTGCTCACGGCCATTCAGGCCAATGTGCCGGTGGACTTGTTTCGGCTGGAGACTCTGACCCCCGGCGTGACCATTTTCGGGCTGGCGTTTATGACGCTGTTTTCCGCCACGCTCATTGCCCGGGATCGGGAAACGGCGCTGCTGCAGCGGCTGTATACCACGCCCCTGACGGCGGCTGACTTCATTTTCGGGTATCTGCTGCCGGTCGTGCCCATTGCGCTGGCGCAATGCATCGTTTGTTACGGGTTCGCCATGCTGTTAGGGCTCAAACCCACCGTTACGATGATAGGGGCCGTACTGACGGTGCTGCCTGCCGCTTTTTTCTTCATTGGGCTGGGGCTTTTGTGCGGCAGCATCATGAATACCAAGCAAGTAGGCGGCCTGTGCGGCGCGCTGCTGACCAATCTGACGGCGTGGCTGTCCGGCACGTGGTTCGACCTGAAGTTGGTGGGCGGTGCTTTTGAGAAGGTCGCCTATGCGCTGCCATTTGTTCATGCGGTGGAAATGGAACGGGCCGTTCTGGCTGGAAATTGGTCCGGAGTTTTCCCTCATCTGTGGTGGGTGTTGGGCTATATGGCCTTGACGCTGGCCGCGGCAGTGCTGCTGTTTTTGCGGCAGATGAGAAGGCAATAGGAATTGAAAGGGAAAATAGTGAAACTGACTAATGATATCTGCACAGTAGAAATATCTATAGATGAAGATTTTGATCTTCATTCTGACGATAAGTGTATTTATGATCTTATTTATGTTCCCGACGAATATAAGGAGACTGAACTATATAAAGCAGTGGTTGTCTCTGTTGTTCTGCCGAAGCAGAAATACAATGCTGTTATGGTTGGAAGCATTTATTTTGAAGATACAAACTGTGCAGTATTAGAAAAGCAAAAGTTCCTTATCCTATAGGATGACAGAATCACATCCTATGCAAATATTTTTAAACTCTTGGCAAGAAAGAACAGTTGTTTTTCGTATACATAAATGAGATGTCGCTAAATCAGGCTGGTCTATGCCAGCAAGAAAGTACACAAAACAACATTCCAGTGATATGTTAAACAACAAATACAATGACAGGAGTAGATCGTATGAATAAACGAATCCCTTTCGTCATTTTCTTCGCATTTCTCTTGCTCTTATCCAGTACAGGATGTGCACCTGCTTTAGATAATCAGTATCAGGATATTGTAGCAAACAGTCTCCATGAGCTAGAGTCCTCTCAATCACTGAATGAAGCTGCGCCCTTTCAGTGTATTCTGTTTTCACCGGATGATTTTGTGCTGACCGTTGGCAATGATATTCATCGACTTGATCAAGTACTAAGGGAAAACGGTCTTAACACCAGTTACTTGCCTTCTCTCTCTACAACGCAGGCAAAGTACTTTACTTTCTGGGAAGTTCCTGTTTCAGATACGCTCTGTGATGTAGTCGTTATCCGTTATGGTTATCCGCCTTCTACTTTTGCTGTTGTGTTTCTACGCCAAAATGGCGAATGGTTGTTGACCAATGTTTTACCAGATGTAGAATCTGTTGAAATAGCGGATGGCCTGACCAACACATGGCTGAAAATCAGGACATCCGCTTTTGCCGACAGCGTTCAGATCGAGCGTTTGTATAATTTATCTTCTAGAAAGTATGAAGTGTGCTATGCATCTCGTGATACTTCTCCAGCCTATGGCATGGGTATGGATGATGTAGTTTTATTAAACGCTTATTCTATAATCAGTGAATACTCTATCGTTGATGGAACTGAATCCGCTTACACGTGCGATTTATATGTAGTTAGAAATATAAGCCTTTGCACGATAGAATCCGAAGCGGTTACAGAACACAGTACTTCTACCGATATTGATCTTTATACCTATAGTTATGAAAACAAGAGCTTTATATGGCAATGCACCAACCACTATGAAGGTCTAGGTGCAGCAACCATTCAAGGCGTTTTATACAAGAATCTACTCCTTTCAGGCACTCCAGTCATACGACCATAAACGCAAAGGAAGCCGTCATTACGACGACTTCCTTTCGTCAAAATTTACCTACTGGACGACTCATGTCATAGAAAATGGGCTTTTTGCAGAAACGCAGTATTCACATTTCCATGTGAATACTGCGTTTTCATGCTTAAGATCGCGTTTCGGAGCTTTCTTCCTCCACCGGCTCCCACAGCGCGTACTGCTTGTAGTTGCGAAGCGCGCCCAGCATACTTTCTTCCAGCGTGGGATAGCGGCGGGCCAGCTCGTAGATCAACTGCTTCATTTCCTCCCGCTTTGTATAACCGTTAGCGGGACAGGGATTTTTCAGAATGGGCAGCTCCAGCTCCCGCTGCATGTGGATCACGTGCCGCTCGGGGACGTAGACCATGGGCCGGATCACCGTCACGCCGGTCTTGCTCATCAGCGTCTTGGGGTGGAAGGTATGGAGCCTCCCCTCGAAGATCAGGCTCATCAGGAAGGTCTCCAGCACGTCCTCCCGGTTGTGGGCCAGCGCCAGCTTGTTGCAGCCCAGCTGCTGCGCCCGCTGGCACAGAATGGAACGCCGCATCTTGGCGCACAGGGCGCAGGGATGCTTGTCCTTTCGGATGTCAAAGAGAATTTCGTAGATGTCCGTGTGTTCGATGTGGATGGGCACGCCCACATCGGCGGCATAGGCTTCCAGCGCGGAGGTGTCCGGTTTTTTCTTGCCGGAGGTCAGGGTAATGGCCTGCAGGGAGAAATCTCCGTGGCGCACATAGCGGTACAGGCTCAGGGCCTTGAGCAGCAGCATACTGTCCTTGCCGCCGCTGACGCCGATGGCGACCCGGTCGCCCGGGGCAAACAGATGGTATTCCTCATCGCACCGGCGAATCTTTCCTAAAACGGTCTTCATGCGTTCGTTGCCCTCAAAAAATCAGTATCTCGGCGTAACGCCCACCCAATAGCGGTCGGCCCTGGCGGCGTAGGTATCGCGGCTGACGCGGGTGCGGTCGGTCTCCACTCCGTCAGTGAAAGTGATGAGATACGCCTCCACCACGTAGCCGTCCCGGCCCTTGGAGCGCAGCTTGGTCTCATCCTCGTAGACCACGTTTTCGCCGTCTTCGTCCTTCACCAGCACGGGTTCCTCCGGCTTGGGCAGCACTTCCACGGTTTCGCTCACCAGCTGATAACTGACGTTTTCCAGCGATTTGCCGTAAATACGCACCTCGCACATCAGGTTTTTTTTGTTGGAGGAAGAGGAAATAACGTGGGCGGAAATGTAAATGGGGCTTCCCGTGTTGTTGGTGAAGGTGAAGTCCACCTCATGGCCGCGGGTGCTGTTGACCGTGGCGTCCATGCCCATTTCCGTGTAGTTGACGGGGTTGGAGTGGGCCTCCCGCTTGTTGATCTTCAGCCCGGCCTGAATGGCCGCCAGATATACGGTGGTGCTGGCCTGACACACGCCGCCGCCGATGCCCATGACCTCGTTGCCATAGGCATATTCGATGGCGGGATAGTAGCCGTTTCCGGCCTCCCGGCGGCCCACGGCAGTGTTGAAGGAGAAGGTCTTGTTATCCTGCAGGATGGTGCCGTTGATCCGTTCAAAGGCCACACGGATGTTGTTGGTGCGGTCCTCCGTGGAATTTTTGGAGATGGCCGTCGTGGCGCGGAAACGAAGCTCCACGTTCTTTTCCAGCTCCGCCACGGTGACGGAAGGGGCGATGAGCGTGGTTTCCAGCAGAATTTCTCCGCTTTGCAGCGTGGAGACCATTTCCAAAATTTGTTCCTTCACGGCGCTCACGTCCAGCCATTGGCCGTAGACCTCCTGCTGAAAGGTGAAGGGATTGGATGTATCGTCCGGGTTAAAGGACAGCATGGCCGCATCCTGCGGGGCCTTGTAGGCCACAT
>OLGA01002851.1_pt1 | contig 11709 bp, 12 predicted proteins | sample 1604881 | NCBI WGS metagenome assembly OLGA01 (sample SAMEA3888896, study PRJEB22519) | human gut metagenome | biome: human gut; feature: human-associated habitat; material: faeces | place: Denmark | collected 2009
GTCCAGTGCGGATGATTTTGCCTGTTTTCTTGTGACGGAACCACATGCGGAAAATCAGCCGGTAGCCAGGCTTATGAGCTCGCATAAGCACGTCTCCTTTGGGAAAAATCCCACCGGAGCTTGACTATTGGATGAATCTTCTGATACGCAAAAGCTCTCAACCCTTCGCGCAGAGATTATCCATCAAGCCTCTGCCAGTTTGCCGGAACATTTGGATTCCTGGCATATTTCGTTTCCCGCTGATCATTGCCCGGTCAGCGGGAATAATTTTTAACATTTTCAGACGGGTTCGTACAAACGCGGGATTCATATCAAAGGTTTCCACGAGGGCATTAATACCCTCTGGCCCCGTGCCCCATTTGTTTACCGCCTTAATCACAGTGCGTGCAGGCATACAAAATGCGTGTGCAAAGCGCCATGCCTGCCATTCAGGATCTTCAAACACCTTCATTGTTGAGCGTTCTCGGTGCATTCCTTTCCCAATAACCTGGAGAGAGGCTTGCCATCTGCAGAGTGGCACATGAAGGATGCAATGCCCAGATTCATGGCCTACCGTGGCGCGAAAACGCCGTCGGCCCCATGGGGTAAAATCATTTGCCAAGCTTTCATCAATAATACTAATCTTCTGCGTTGCATTTGTGTAGCCTTCTGCCGCTATGCCTAACATATTAAGATTAGTATATGACGTCTTTATACAATCGAATTCTGGGATGATAAATTCAAAAAAATTATCAACAGGAGTCGAACTTGGCGCTGTAAAAACAGTTGGATAATATCTACGTAAAATCTCCTCAGCTTTTTTCTCAATAGTGGAAGCTTTCATAGGGGGGACAATAGGTACCTCGGACATCAGCACTTATCCTGTTTTGAGGTTGCAGCTCGTTCAAAAACTTCTCTGAAGAGCCTTTTTAATTCATCTTCTGTGCAAGTTTCCTTTGCTCGGCAGTAGCATGCTGCTAGTTGGTCATCTTGAGAAAAAAGCTCCTTAATGAATTTCATATCACGCCGCTCTCTATCCCGTTTCGCCGCCTCAAGTGCTCTTTCTTGCGGAATTTGGAGAGCAGAAGCAATACGAATTACTACATGCTCATCTTTTGGAGCAGGTCTCAATCCTGTTTCAACTTCAGATAAACTGAAAGTAAAGTTAGGTTCTTCATTTGCGGAAGAGGGCGATATAGTTGTAGTACCTGAAGAAGATGGGTATATTAACATCGCATGGTTTTTGTATGAGTTTATAGCCTTGAATATTCCCATGAAGCATGTACATGCGCCTGGGAAATGCAACAAAGGCATGGTTGGCAAGCTGAGTAAGCATTTGCGCATTTCGGCGGATGATGAAGATGATGATGACATAGCGGTGGAGTTACCCGAAGGAGATATCAGCGAAGGGCCCCAGGAAATAGATCCGAGATGGAATGAATTAAAGAAAATATTAGATAATAATTAAAGTTTAGAAAAATGGCACATCCTAAAAGAAGACAATCAAAAACGAGAACTGCAAAGAGAAGAACTCATGATAAAGCAGTTGCTCCTACTTTGGCCATCTGCCCTAACTGCGGCGCATGGCATGTTTATCACACTGTATGTGGTGCTTGCGGTTATTACAGAGGTAAATTAGCTATCGAAAAAGAAGCTGCTCTTTAATAAACGCTTTGTTGAACACGTTTGTGTGATTCACTGAAAGAATAAAGCCGGAGAGCTTTCGGCTCTTCCGGCTGTTTTTTTTATAGGAATATGCAAACTAAAATCTGAAATGATGGAAAAAATAAATGCTGTAATTACAGGAGTCGGTGGCTATGTACCTGACTATGTTTTGACCAATGAAGAACTGTCAAGAATGGTCGATACCAACGATGAGTGGATTATGACCCGTATTGGAGTAAAAGAAAGACGTATACTGAATGAAGAAGGATTAGGTACTTCTTATTTGGCACGTAAGGCTGCAAAACAATTAATGCAAAAAACAAATTCAGACCCTGATTCTATTGATTGCGTAATTGTTGCAACTACTACTCCTGACTATCATTTCCCTTCTACTGCCTCAATTTTGTGTGATAAATTGGGTTTGAAGAATGCGTATGCATTTGACTTGCAGGCTGCATGTAGTGGCTTTCTCTATGCTATGGAAACAGCTGCAAGTATGATTCAGTCTGGCAGACATAAAAAAATTATCATTGTTGGTGCTGATAAGATGTCATCAATGGTGAATTATTCAGATCGTGCTACATGTCCTATCTTTGGTGATGGCGCTGCTGCTTGCATGGTAGAAGCAACAACTGAAGATTATGGTATCATGGACTCAATATTGAGAACAGATGGCAAGGGATTGCCTTTCTTACATATGAAAGCGGGTGGTTCTGTATGTCCTCCTTCTTATTTTACTGTAGACAACAAGATGCATTATTTGTATCAGGAGGGTAGAACTGTATTTAAATATGCAGTTTCTAATATGTCGGATGTTACTGCTCAAATAGCTGAAAGAAACGGTTTGAATAAAGATAATATCAGCTGGATCGTCCCACATCAGGCGAATTTGCGTATTATTGATGCTGTTGCTTCTCGTTTAGAGGTTCCATTGGATAAAGTAATGATTAACATCCAACGTTATGGCAATACAAGTGCCGGAACATTGCCACTTTGTTTATGGGATTATGAAAAACAGTTGAAGAAAGGTGACAATATAATTTTCACTGCATTCGGAGCCGGATTTACTTGGGGTGCTGCGTATGTGAAGTGGGGTTATGATGGTAACAAGTAATGAACAATATTAATTAACACATACAAAAGAACGCATCCCAATACGGTGCGTTTTTTTGTATGTTACTAAAAAATAATTATGCACAAAGCCGGATTTGTAAATATTGTAGGTAATCCAAATGTCGGAAAATCTACATTGATGAACTTGTTGGTAGGAGAACGCATTTCTATTGCTACATTCAAGGCGCAGACAACTCGTCATCGTATTATGGGTATATTGAATACGGATGATATGCAGATTGTCTTCTCTGATACTCCAGGGGTTTTGAAGCCTAATTACAAACTTCAGGAGTCTATGTTGAACTTCTCTGAATCGGCATTGGTAGATGCAGATGTTTTGCTGTATGTGACTGATACGATAGAGAAGCCGGATAAGAATGCAGACTTTATGGAGAAGGTGCGTCGTGTTAAAGTTCCGGTTTTGCTGTTGATTAATAAAATTGATTTAACTAACCAGGAAGAACTGGTTAAGTTGGTTGAAGAATGGCATGAAATGTTGCCTGAAGCAGAAATTATACCTATCTCTGCAAAGGCAAAATTTAATGTCGATGTGGTGATGAAGCGTATTAAGGAGCTGATACCTGATTCTCCTCCTTATTTTGGCAAAGACCAGTTGACCGATAAGCCTGCTCGTTTCTTTGTAACTGAAATTATTCGTGAAAAGATTTTGTTATACTATGACAAAGAAATACCTTATGCGGTAGAGGTCGTAGTTGAACAGTTTAAAGAAGATGCCAAGAGTATTCATATTAATGCTGTTATTTATGTGGAGCGTGAATCTCAAAAAGGTATAATTATCGGACATCAGGGAAAAGCTTTGAAAAAAGTTGCTACCGAAGCACGTAAAACATTGGAACATTTTTTCCAAAAATCTATCCATCTGGAAACGTTTGTGAAAGTGGATAAAGATTGGAGAAGTTCTGACAAAGAGCTAAAGAATTTTGGTTATCAATTAGATTAACATTTCATCGGCTGTGACAGCCGTCAATCAATAAAAAAGTATGGGAAATTTAGTAGCAATCGTAGGACGTCCCAATGTGGGAAAGTCGACACTGTTTAATCGTCTGACTAAGACGCGTCAGGCAATTGTAAATGAACAGGCCGGAACAACCCGCGACCGCCAGTATGGTAAATCGGAATGGTTGGGAAAGGAGTTCTCAGTAGTAGATACTGGAGGCTGGGTAGTTAATTCGGATGATATCTTTGAAGAAGAGATTCGTAAACAAGTCGTTTTGGCTATAGACGAAGCGGATGTTGTATTGTTTGTTGTCGATGTTACAAATGGAGTAACGGATTTGGATATGCAGGTAGCTTCTATTTTGCGTCGTGCCAAAACTCCGGTTATCGTTGTTGCCAATAAGACTGATAACAATGATTTGCAATATAATGCAGCTGAGTTTTACTCTTTGGGATTAGGAGATCCGTATTGTATTTCTGCTTTGAGTGGAAGTGGAACAGGTGACTTGCTGGATTTGATCGTAAGCAAATTTAAAAAGGAATCAGACGAAATTTTAGATGAAGATATTCCTCGTTTTGCTGTTGTCGGTCGTCCTAATGCTGGAAAATCTTCTATTGTAAATGCTTTTATCGGAGAAGAACGAAACATCGTAACTGAAATTGCGGGAACTACTCGTGACTCTATCTATACACGTTATGATAAGTTTGGTTTCGATTTTTACCTGGTCGACACAGCTGGTATTCGCAAAAAGAATAAAGTAAGTGAGGATTTGGAATATTATTCTGTGGTCCGTTCTATTCGTTCTATAGAGAATTCGGATGTGTGTATTCTGATGCTGGATGCAACGAGAGGTATAGAAGGACAGGATTTGAATATCTTTTCACTTATTCAGCGAAATCAGAAAGGACTTGTCGTTGTAGTGAATAAGTGGGATTTGGTAGAAGAAAAGACCGCAAAGGTGATGAAGAATTACGAGGAAGCTATTCGTAATCGTTTTGCACCGTTTACCGATTTCCCGATAATTTTTGCTTCTGCATTGACAAAACAAAGAATTTTTAAAGTGTTGGAAGCTGCAAAGGAAGTTTATCAGGCTCGTACAACTAGAATTCCGACAGCTCGTTTGAATGAGGAGTTACTTCCTATGATAGAGGCTTATCCACCTCCTTCAAATAAAGGTAAATATATTAAGATTAAATATATTACTCAGTTACCCAATACTCAGGTACCTTCGTTTGTATTCTTTGCAAACTTACCTCAGTATGTGAAAGAACCATACAAGCGTTTCCTTGAAAATCAGATACGCGAACGTTGGAAACTTTCGGGTACTCCGATAAATATTTTTATCCGTCAGAAATAATTGGGCATTTCTGATGTTTGTGGAAAAATCTTCTTTCTGGTCATTAAAGACCTGAAAGAAGATTTTTTTGTTAAATATCATATTGATGTCTGTCGTTTTAAGAATATGAATAAAATTCTTGGCTCTGTAAAAAAAAGTGTATTTTTGTTATCTATCGCCGTGCTTTTTAAAAAGTTGGTAAAAATGACGTTGAATCTAATATTTTACTATTATGAAAAACTACGTTTTGTTACTTGTTTGTATGCTATCAGCTATAGCTGCATCTGCTCAGTATTGTAGTATTCAGAAGGGACAGAAACTTTATTATGAAGTTCTTACTGGAAAAAAGAAAACTGAAACTTATACTTCAGTAGTGAATGTGGAAAAAGTAAATGATTCTACTTTTATAACTTTGGGTGATTTTGTGCCAAAGATGAATGAAAAGATGAAAGATACTCTGTTTTACCAGAAAGTAGCTTATGCAAATAATAATACACTGATTTATTTGCAGGATGGAGAATCTATGAAGGATAATATTTGTGGTATGATGGCAGAAGCTTTAAATAAGAAAGACATGACCTCGGCCAAGGCAAAGTTTGATACAAACGGGAAAATCTGTTTGCTTTTAAATGAAAAACGGCAGAAAGGAGAAAAGATTGAATCAGATGAAATGACTATCCGGATTAAGCCTGTGACGATGACTGTTTCAATGAAAGGGCAATATGAGGGTACAGAAACTATTTCTACACCAGCTGGTAAATTTGATTGCGTGAAGGTAACTTATTCAATGAAAGTAAAGTTTTTTATGTTTTCGGATGAAAGTCAGGTTACCGAATGGTATGCTAAAGGAGTAGGACTGGTAAAGCATGAAGAAAGCAGTCGAAAGTTGGGACAAAAGATGACAAAAACATTGACAAAAATAGAAAATTAGCCTTTCGTGTAAAGAAGACTAAAAAAACGGATACTGTTTTTCTGATTATTACGAAACACAGTATCCGTTTTTGTGAAAGGATGAAGAGTTATCGATTTTCTTTTTCTCCTTCAGTTTTCACCTTTTTAAGTAAGTCTGATGCAAAAATAAAGTCGTTCAGACGTTGGTTAGTCGCTGTAAAAACTTCATTCTTCGTACCTTCCCACTCTTTATGTCCTTGATAGATATATAATATGCTGTCACCGATTCCCAGTACCGAATTCATGTCATGAGTATTAATGACGGTAGTCATATTATACTCAGTTGTGATGTCATGAATTAATTCATCAATAACGAGTGAAGTCTTAGGGTCTAGACCAGAGTTAGGTTCGTCGCAGAATAAATATTGTGGCTGAAGAGCGATTGCCCGTGCTATGGCTACACGTTTCTGCATTCCACCACTTATTTCTCCTGGAAATTTATTTTTTGCATCTATCAGATTAACACGGTCTAAGCAAAATTCAGCGCGTTTAATACGCTCTCTGTAAGTCATATTAGAAAACATATCCAGCGGAAACATGACGTTTTCTAATACAGACAGAGAGTCGAATAATGCTGCACTTTGGAAGATCATACCCATCTCCCGACGTAAAGCTTTCTTTTCCTTTTTCCCCATGGTAATCAAGTTACGTCCATCGTACAAAACTTCTCCATTTTCTGGAGTGAGAAGTCCTACCAGGCATTTCATGAGTACCGTTTTTCCTGAACCACTTTGTCCAATTATCAGGTTTGTTTTCCCGTTTTCAAAGGTAAAGTTGATGTCATTTAATACGGTACGATCTTCAAATGATTTATAGAGTGATTTAATTTGTATCATTGTTAGCTAAGTAATTGGGTAAGTATTAAATCGGAGAACAGGATCAGTACACTACTGCATACGACAGAATCGGTACTAGCCTTTCCTACTGCGATAGATCCTCCTTCTACAGTGTATCCGAAGTAAGCTGATACGCTGGCTATTATGAAGGCGAAAACAAGTGATTTGATAAAACTGCACCATACGTACCATTCTACGAAACTATATTGGAATCCATATTCCAAATCGGTAGCATTAGTGATACCTGCAAACCACGCTGTACAGAAGGCTCCAATCACTCCGGCAAAAATACTAAAAGTTACGAGCAACGGAATCATTGTCATAAGTCCTAGAATTTTGGGAAGGATCAGATATGATGCTGAATTCACTCCCATAATATCGAGCGCATCAATTTGCTGAGTGACGCGCATGGTTCCTATTTCCGAGGCTATGTTTGAACCAACTTTACCTGCCAGAATAAGACACATGATGGAAGAAGAGAACTCTAGCAACAAGATTTCACGGGTAGTATATCCTACAACAAAACGTGGCATCCATGGACTTTCGATGTTTAGCTTAATTTGTATGCAGATAACAGCACCGATGAAAAACGAAATCAGCAATACGATACCAATTGAGTTGATACCTAACTGTGCCATTTCATTACGATATTGTTTGAGGTACATTCGGAAACGTTCCGGGCGGGCAAATACTCTTCCCATTAGCATGAGGTATTTACCCAAAGTAGTAATTGGTCTTACCATATTTGTTATTTGAGTCTAATTTTGTGCAAAAGTACTGTTTTTTAGCTATATTATAATAAAAGCAGAGATGAAAATGGGAGGAATTACCACAGAACCCAAGATTTTTACTACTTTTGCTGCGGTAATGAAAGGATTGATCCTTCATTCTTAAATCTTTATTAAACAACTTTATGGCAGAGCAGGAAAACCAACAGTATATTGCTGAAGAAACATTTGAACTTCCATCGGATGGACGTATGGTACTTCGTACTGAGAATCTGGTCAAAAAATATGGTAAGCGTACAGTCGTAAGCCATGTTTCCATTAATGTGAAACAGGGTGAAATTGTCGGACTGCTGGGACCGAATGGTGCTGGTAAGACAACTTCTTTTTATATGACTACAGGATTGATTGTTCCTAATGAGGGACATATCTATCTGAATAATCAGGATATTACTGATTATCCCGTATATAAGCGTGCCCAGAATGGTATCGGATATTTGGCACAGGAGGCTTCTGTTTTCCGTAAAATGAGTGTGGAAGATAACATTGCTTCGGTTCTGGAGCTTACAAAGACTTCGAAGGAATATCAAAAAGAAAAACTGGAAAGCTTGATTGCTGAATTCCGTTTGCAGAAGGTACGTAAAAACTTAGGTGACCAACTGTCGGGAGGTGAACGCCGCCGTACAGAAATTGCACGTTGTCTGGCTATCGACCCGAAGTTTATTATGCTTGACGAACCGTTTGCCGGTGTAGACCCTATTGCGGTCGAAGATATTCAGCATATTGTATGGAAGCTGAAAGATAAAAATATTGGTATATTGATTACTGACCACAATGTGCAGGAAACACTAAGTATCACAGACCGTGCCTATTTGTTGTTTGAAGGAAAAATACTTTTCCAGGGTACACCTGAAGAACTTGCTGAAAACAAGATTGTAAGGGAAAAGTATCTAAGTAACAGTTTTGTGTTACGCAGGAAAGATTTTCAACTTAATAGAGAAATACGTGAATAAGTGATAGTGTGAATGATATACAGCAGGAAGCTTTTTTTAGAACTGGCTTCTTTGGTATGTATATATAAATGAAATCACAAAAGCTTACTTGCGTTTTTTATAAATTTTACTTAGACATTTTGGTTATTGCAAGATTAAACACTATTTTTGCAACCTCTTTGAATAAACTGGAATATAGTAATAATTAAATAAATAAGTCGGAAATGAATATTTCATTGCAAAACGTAGACAAGGTAAGCGCAGTGCTTACTGTTCAGATTGAAAAGGCTGACTATCAGGAAAAAGTAGAAAAATCGTTGAAAACTCTTCGTCAGAGAGTTAATATGCCCGGATTCCGTAAAGGAATGGTTCCTATGGCTTTGATTAAGAAGCAGTATGGTACTTCTGTATTGGTAGAAGAAGTTGATAAGCTGATGCAGGAAAAAGTCGGCGAATATATTCGTGAAAATAATGTGAATATGCTGGGTACTCCTCTGCCTAAAGAAAATAATGTGAATTTTGAGGCAGATGAAAACTTTGAATTCTCATTTGATATTGCTTTGGCTCCTGAATTCAATGTTGAATTGTCTAACAATGATACTGTTGATTACTACGATATCAATGTAACTGATGAAATGGTAGATCAGCAGGTTAAGATGTACACTCAGCGTACTGCAAAATATGATAAAGTTGAGGAATATCAGGAAAATGATATGCTGAAAGGTTTGTTAGCTGAGCTGGATGAAAATGGCAACACAAAAGAAGGTGGTCTTCAGGTAGAAGGTGCTGTAATGATGCCTACTTATATGAAGAATGACGATCAGAAAGCTATCTTCAACGGCGCTAAAACAAATACAGTATTGGTATTCAATCCTGCAACTGCATTCGATAACAACGAAGCTGAATTAGCTTCTTTGCTGAAGATTAAGAAAGAAGAAGTTGCTAACTATAAAGGTAACTTCAGCTTCCAGATCGAAGAAATCACTCGTATGATTCCGGGTGACTTGAATCAGGAATTGTTCGATCAAGTTTTGGGTGAAGGAAAAGCTCACAACGAAGAAGAATTCCGTGCACAGATTAAAGAAACAATTGCTAAGCAGTTCGAAGCTGATAGCGACTATAAGTTCTTGATCGACGTTCGCAACTATGTTGTAAATAAGATTGGTAAACTGGAATTTGCAGACGAACTGATGAAGCGCATCATGTTGGAAAACAACAAGGAAAAAGGTGAAGAGTTCGTTGCAGAACATTATGAAAAGAGCCTTGAAGAGCTGACATGGCACCTGATTAAAGAAAAATTGGTTGCTGCAAACAACATCAAGGTAGAACAAGCTGACATTACTAATATGGCTAAGGAAGCTACTCGTGCTCAGTTTGCTCAGTATGGTATGATTAATGTACCTGATGAATTGTTGGAAAACTATTCTAAGGAAATGTTGAAGAAACGTGAAAGTGTAGAAGCATTAGTCAACCGTGTTGTTGAAGCTAAATTGTCAGAAATACTGAAAGGTCAGGTTACATTGAATCATAAAGCTGTTTCAGCAGAAGAATTCAATAAAATGTTTCAGTAATTTCCCTGCAGTAAGCTAAGGCGAATTGCTAAAACTTGCTAAAAGAGGGGCTTTTGGTCTGGCTTTCGCCCGATTGAACAGCGGTTTTTGTACTTTTGTTCTATTGTGGGAAGAAGCCATCAAAAGCTTCTCTTTTGTTCTTTTTATTATTCACAATTAATAGATTAGACTAATGGACGATTTTAGAAAATATGCTACCAAGCATTTGGGCATGAGCAGTATGGTGCTTGATGATGTTATTAAGTCACAAGCTGGATATCTCAATCCTTATATCTTGGAAGAACGTCAATTGAATGTGACACAGCTTGATGTCTTTTCTCGTCTTATGATGGACCGTATTATATTTCTCGGTACTCAGATTGATGATTATACAGCCAATACACTCCAGGCGCAGCTTTTATATTTGGACTCAGTAGAGTCTGGTAAAGATATATCTATTTATATCAATTCTCCCGGAGGATCTGTTTACGCCGGATTAGGTATTTATGATACCATGCAGTTCATTAATAGTGATGTTGCCACGATCTGTACAGGTATGGCCGCTTCGATGGCAGCCGTGCTGTTGGTTGCGGGAACAGAAGGTAAACGTTCTGCGTTGACTCATTCACGTGTGATGATTCATCAGCCGATGGGAGGCGCGCAAGGACAAGCTTCGGATATTGAGATCACGGCCCGTGAAATCCAAAAGTTGAAGAAAGAACTGTATACCATTATTGCAGACCACTCTCATACGGATTTTGACAAAGTATGGGCAGACTCTGACCGTGACTACTGGATGACAGCTCAGGAAGCTAAGGAATATGGTATGATTGATGAGGTGCTGTCACGCAAACCGGCTGCTCTATAATGTATTTATTTCCATTCGATAAGAATAACAGTACTAAAAACAACCCAGGTTTCCGCTATCATTTCATGCAGGCTTCTTTCTTAAAGACGCATTAGGAAACTTGGATATTTAAAGGAATAAACATTGGAAGATAATAAAACACCTAGAAACAGTAGAAGGAAATGTAGTTTCTGCGGACGTTCGGAAAATGAAGTCGGATTTCTGATAACCGGAATGAACGGCTGCATTTGTGACAGTTGCTCGGAGCAGGCATATGAAATTATGCAGGAAGCCATGCATCAAAAAAAAGGTGCACCGGGTGAGTTGAACTTGAAGGAACTTCCGAAGCCAAAGGAAATCAAGGAATTTCTTGACCAATACATTATTGGTCAGGATGACGCCAAACGCTATCTTTCCGTTGCCGTTTACAATCATTACAAGCGTCTGCTCCAAAAAGTGGATAAGGATGATATAGAGATTGAAAAGTCCAATATCATTATGGTAGGTAGTACGGGAACGGGAAAAACCTTGCTGGCACGCACTATTGCCAAATTATTGCATGTGCCGTTTACCATTGTTGACGCCACCGTGCTGACAGAGGCCGGATATGTGGGTGAAGATATTGAGAGTCTTTTAACCCGTCTGCTTCAAGTAGCGGATTATAATGTGGCGGAAGCTGAAAGAGGCATCGTATTTATTGATGAGATTGACAAGATTGCCCGTAAGAGCGACAACCCCAGCATCACCCGCGACGTGA
>OLGA01002853.1_pt1 | contig 11699 bp, 9 predicted proteins | sample 1604881 | NCBI WGS metagenome assembly OLGA01 (sample SAMEA3888896, study PRJEB22519) | human gut metagenome | biome: human gut; feature: human-associated habitat; material: faeces | place: Denmark | collected 2009
CAGCTCAGTGGGATGAGCGAGGCGGAGCGGCAGCTCGTGTGTCAAAAGCTGGACAAAATTCTGCAACACGGCACGGCGGAGCAGCAAAGCCTTTATATGGACGCTGTTCAAAGCCTGTCTTGGTTCGCCTACTCCTTTAATGACGCTCAGCAGCAGGCGTATGACTACTTTTTAGAGTACTCCGCCCGCTCCGCTCAGGCGGCTCAGCAGGCCCAGCAGATCATGGACGCGCTGGTGTCGGAGGGGACGATCACGCTGGAATACCGGGAAAACGGCTCCGTGAACATCCGCACACTGGACCCAAGCCAAGGCGTGACGTCCCTGCGGGCCGCCGCCTTTTCCGACAGCTTTTTCTGGGCGGAGGCCGCCCCCATCGAGGACGGTGCTCTGCCGGAGCCGAAGCTGACCCTGTCCTCCCGGAACGGCGACATCACCGTTACCGTCTGGGGGCCTTGCCCGCAGGTATACTGCGTATATCAGGACCGAACCTACGCCTTTCTGGCAGCAGGCACCGCCACCGGCTTTGACGGCGATCGCCCCTTCACCTACCTGCGGAAATGGTATGATGACGCCAAAGCACAGTAATTGCCTTACATCTGCGGGCCCGAAATTTTTCTCCCGGAAAATTTAAGAAATACGCAACATTTCCGTTGGTCAAACCGTCTATAATGGTGAAGTGATATTCCGCGGTGAAAGGCCCTGTGCGCCGCCTTTCAAAAATACGCTCCCGCCGCCGCGGGAGAAAAGGAAGTATCTTATGAAACGTCTGTGTTCCCGCGCCGTCGTTCCCTTGGCGATGCTGCTTCTGTCCGCCGTCCTCTGCGTGTACGTCTACCGGATGCCGGAATCTGTGGCGGACCCGCTGCCGGTCCTCATGTATCACCACATGGTCCCGGACGGGCAGGACTGCAATGACATGACCGTGACCCCCGGCAAGTTCCGCGCCGACTTGGAGACCGTTCTGGCGATGGGCTATACGCCGGTGCTGCCCAGAGAATTGGCCGCTGGGGACGCCCTGCCGGAAAAGCCCATCCTCATCACCTTTGATGACGGCTACCGCAGCAATTACGATCTGGTGTACCCCATTTTGCAGGAATGCGGCGTGAAGGCCTGCATTTCCGTCATCGTCCTCATGCCGGATCTGCCTACGGACAACTTCTGCACCTGGAACCAGCTGCGGGAAATGACGGCCTCCGGTCTGGTGGAGATCGGCTCCCACAGCTACCGCCTCCACAACTTAGGCGGCGACGGCGGCAATTTTGAGTCCGGCGGGGCCAACGGCGTGGAGCGCCGCCCCAATGAGTCCGACACGGATTTCCAGAACCGCGTGCTGGATGACATCCAGCTGAGCCATGACCGGATCGCCGAGGAGCTGGGCGGCGTCACCTGCTTCGCCTATCCCTTCGGCTGCTCCGACCCGGATGCCAAAACCCTTGTGGACGAATTGTTCCCGGTGACTCTGATGACCATGCCCAAGTGCGCCGATTTGGCCAAGGGGCTCCACGATCTGCCCCGGTTCACTGTTACCATGAAGACTGATCTGGGAAAACTCCTACGCTGACCATACATCGCCCCCCGCCTGCGCTTCTACGCAGGCGGGGGCCTTTGTTTTCAGCAGGAGCGGTTCTCTCGCGGTGCATTTTTTACTGCGGGCAACTCTGCGGGCAACTGTCATTCTTTCCCTTGACTTTTTGTCAGCAAAGCTTTAAAATAGTAAAGTGCCCTCCCTGTGAGGGGTTTGTTTCCCCCGGAAGTCCGGGATCAGATAGAAGCCGATAGCACGGGCCCCGATCCCGTGCGGTTTTTTTACGGCTGGATGGGAGAAAAACATGGAACACAAGAAAAACACCAAGAGCTTTGCGAGCCGCTGGGGCTTTATCCTTGCGTCCGTCGGTTCGGCGGTGGGTATGGCCAACGTCTGGGGCTTTCCCAATAAAATGGGCAGCAACGGCGGCGGCGCATTTTTACTGATCTATCTGCTGTTTGTTTTTATTTTCAGTTATGTGGGCCTTCCGGCGGAGTTTGCCATGGGCCGCCGTGCCGCCACCGGTACGCTGGGCACTTATGAAAACGCCTGGGACACCCGCAGCAAGTCTGCCGGTAAAGTCGGCGGTCTGCTGGGCTGGCTGCCTCTGGCTGGCTCCCTGTGCATCGCCATCGGCTATGCCGTCATCGTCACCTATGTGCTCAAGGCGCTGGTGGATTCCCTGCTGGGCACACTGCTGACCACGGACACCGCCGCCTGGTTCGGCGCTTTCTCCTCCACCCCCTACTCCGTGATCCCCTATCACATCGTTGTGGTGGTGGGCACGCTGCTGACGCTGTTCCTGGGCGCCCGCAGCATTGAAAAGACCAACAAGGTCATGATGCCTGTCTTCTTTGTGATCTTCCTGATCCTGGCCGTGCGGGTGGCCCTTCTGCCCGACGCCGCGGAGGGATATGTCTTTATGTTCACCCCCCGCTGGGAGGCCCTGACGAATCCCATGATCTGGATCTGGGCTATGGGGCAGGCGTTTTTCTCCCTGTCCGTCACCGGCAGCGGCATGATTGTTTACGGTGCGTACCTCTCCAAGGACGAGGACGTGGTGGGCGTGGCCCAGCACACGGCCCTCTTTGACACCATTGCCGCCGTGGTAGCCGCCCTGGTTATTATCCCCGCCTGCTTCTCCTACGGTCTGGACGTGGGCGCCGGTCCCAGCCTGCTGTTCGTAACTCTGCCCACCATCTTGCAGGACATCCCCATGGGCCAGCTTTTCGCCATCATCCTGTATATGGCCATGATCTTCGCTGGCGTCAGCTCTTTGCAGAATATGTTTGAGGTGGTGGCGGAGTCCCTGATGCACAAGTTCCCGAAGCTCAACCGCGTTACCGTCCTGGTACTGCTGGGCGCGCTGTGCCTGGGCTTCGGCATCGGCATGGAGACCATCAGCAAGTGGGGTCCCTGGATGGATCTGGTGTCCATTTATATCATCCCCATCGGCGCTACACTGGGCGCGGTCTCCTGGTTCTACGTGATGAAGAAGGACGCCCTGCTGGACGCCATCAACACCGGCAGTACGAAAAAACGCGGCAATCTCTGGTACAATGTGGGCCGGTATGTGTATGTTCCTCTGGCAGTCATTCTCTGCTGCGTGGCCCTGTTCATGCACGTTGCCTTCTGATACCCACAGAAAATTTCCACGCATATAGCCAATAAAAAGGACCCGGCGGCTGAAAATCAGCTGCCGGGTCTGTTTCGTATAAAGAGTTTCATCAACCGTAGCGCAAGCTCAAGGTAGTGGAGTCCTCGCCGTTCCGCAGGAAGGGCATCCCCTCGCCGATGCGGGAGCGCTGGAAGTACAGATACTCGCCGGAGGGGGAGATCAGCACTGGGAAGCTGCCGCTGAGGGAGCTGCCCACCCCGGCGGACATATCCAGCCGCAGGCAGTCATCCTCCATGCGCCATACACCGAAGAATCGCAGATCCATCCGGTTGTCATAGCACTCGTACAGATTAGCCAGCCCCGCATAGTCCGGGTCACAGTCGCCGTAATGCAGCTCCAGCGTCCACTCATCGCAATCCCACGAGGTATCGGCCAGTCCCAGATCCGTAGGGGGCCACCACCAATCGTCACCGGTCGGCTCCCAGCCTTCGGGATGGTCGATGGCGATGGTGTTCGTGTAGATGGAGAAGTCGAACAGCAGCAATCGGCCCTCCTCGCTGGCAGGCAGGATGAGATTGCCGTACAGGTCCTCCTGCGGATACCAGTTCACCACCGTGCCGTCATCGGCCACAAGGTTGACCTCCATATCCGGCTCCTCCGGATCGACGAACAGCAAAACAGGCTGGGCATATTCCTCCCGGTAGAGGACTTCGTCCGCCACCGGATGCAGGCCGTTGCCCTGAGACTGCCATGTGATGTGGTTCACGGCAAGGCTGGTGTTCTCTCCCCGCGGAATGACGCAGAACAGCTTGCCGTACCCCGGACCGAGGACCCGCTCCGAGGGGATGGTCAGCATGACCGGCATCTCCGCCGTCAGGTCAAGGCAGTTTTCCAGCATCCAGTCCGACAGCTTGGAGGTGTCCCCCTTCTCCCGGTAGCCGAGATAGGCCGCGGCGCCGGGATAGTCGCCGTATTCCAAATCAAAGCCCAGCTTGTCGAGACATTCCTCCACCAGCTCCTGGTCCACCTCCGCTTCCGGTTCGGAAGGCTTCACAGGATCGGCCTGACCGGTCTGATCGGTCCTGCTGTCGGAGATCGTCTCCTTTACGCCGCCGTTTCCCGCTGCCGGGGCCGGTTTCTTTTTCCCTCCGCAGGCAGTCAGGCTAAGAGCCAGCGTCAGGCAGAGAAGTGCCGACGCCAGCCGGTGCAAAGTCAAGCGCTTCATGATTCTGCCTCCTTCTCAGAATTTTCCGCTGCGGCCGTGACCTCCTCCGCCGCTGCGGCTTACAGTTCCTCCGCTGCTTCTGCCACCGCCGCCGGAGTCGCTCTCGATCTTACGGCGGGTCTCCGTGGTATGGGTGTAGTGGTCATAGCTGTCCGTCAGCTTCAATCCACCGCCCGCCGTGGTATACACGTTGGCGTCAACGCCCTTGCGCACGGACTTCATCTGTCCCTTCAGGATCATGCACACCAGAAACGCGATCAGGCAGGAGACTGCCACCGCAATGCCGATGGCCGGCAGGGGGCTGGACCGCACAGGTTTTCCGGCCTCAGCCAGCTCCAAAAACTCGTCGCAGGCGGTGAGGTAATTGGATATGCCGCCATACCAATCACCGTCGCTGAAGTTGGACAAGAACCGGCCTTCCAACTGCTTCTCGCCGTATCGGTCAAAAGCATACTCCGCCCATTCGCCGTAGACGAACATGGCGTAGTCCCGCTCTTTCATGCTCAGCATGATGATGACGCCGTTCCGGTCCTCGCCCACACCAAGGCCCTCGGCGTGGTAGATCTGATACAGGGCGGTATAGGGATCGTCACCATAGCCGTAAGCTGTAAAGTTCTCCACAAAAAGGGTATAGATGCCGCAGCTGCGGCGGAGGGCGATATCCTCGGCCCGATCCTCCAGTTCTTCCCGCTCCCCGTCGGAGAGCATTCCCCGCAGATCGAACACATAGTTCATGCCGGTACTGCCCAACTCCGGAGCTTCGCCGGACTGGACGGTCTCGGGCTGCTGCGCCTCCGTTGGGAAGTCTGCGGAGAGATAGTCCGCCGCCGTCGCCGCCATGGCGTTCACCGCCTGACAGAGCGCTTCGGCACTCGCAGCCATGTCCTCACCGGTCCAGGACTGCGCGTTGTTCAGATAGGGCTCCACCGCGTCATACACCAAGCCGGAGAGTTCCTGTCCGTCGCCCCGCGTCTCGCTCAGCATCGCGTAGACGCACCAGTCGGTCTCCGCCAGGGTGTAAGAACCGTCCGCCAGAGGCTCCATCACCAGCGTCAGCGAGATGCCGTCCTTTTCCTCGCCCCAGCCGTAGCCGGAATCTTTGTAAACATATGTGGCGATATCTCCGGCGGTGGTACCCTCGCTCACATCCTCATTGGTAAATATGTCCACCCGCAGGTCAAGGTGAAGCGCCTCCGTCAGCTGGGGCAGGGTGTACTGACCCAGATCGGACAATTCGTCCGAGCCCAGCGCGTCGGTCTCATCGTAGATCGCGCCGTATTCCGTCCACGCCAGAGTGGGGACGCACAGAGTCAGCGTCAGCAGGAGCGCCGTCAGCAAAGCTGTGACTTTTCTTTTCATGTCCGTCCCTCCTTATCGCATCAGCAGGATGATGACCGAACTCAATACGGACAGCGGCACGGCAATGGCGGCAAACATCTCCCAGAATCGCCCCTTATCCACAGGCAGGTCGCCCACGAATTTTCCGGTCTGGCCGTTCATGGCGAAGAGGAAATCCTTGCCTTGCCACTTGGTATTGAGCAGCCACACCGGCAGCAGCGCATAGTGGACCTTGCCCCGCTGGATGTCTGCGTGTTCGCCCCTCGGGAAACAGGTCGCGTATCCCGTTACGGTGCCTTGCAGCGCCTTTTTCAAGCTGCCCAGACAGCGGACATCGGCCCGTTCCCGGCTCTTGTCCGCCGACACGTCGAACTTATCCGCCAGGAAGCCCGGCAGATACGCCGTGGAGAAGGGTTTCAGGTCATCGTAATTGTAAGGCTCGATGGAATCCATGTGGTCATCCGGCATTTTAGTCGAGGCGTCCACCGGTACCTTTTCAAAGGGCATCGTTCCGGCACGGTACACGTCAAAGTGCTCCGTCTTTATCACCTCATACTCACCCTCGGTGCGCTTGTGGGACCGGGTACACTCATAGTGGGCATTGCCCTCCGCCTCACCGCTGAACAGCCAGAAGGGTACATAGACCCCCTGGATCTCCTGTAAGTGATTTTCCTTGGAAAAGCTCTTGGGAAGGAACACCTTGCCCCTGTAATGCTTCTTGAGCTCGCGGATGGCGTCCTCGCGGCTGAGTTTGAAGGGGATCACGAAATCCGGCTTCAGCGTTCCCGCAAACTGCCCCGGCACCACCGTTGGGTTGCCGCAGTAAGGGCAGGAGGTAGCCGCCGTGCTTGCGTCACAGATCAGCTCCGCACCGCAGCTTGGGCAGCTGTAAGCCTTCATGCCGTCTCCCTCGGCACCCCAGTCGGCGCTGAGGTCCGGCAACTCCCAGCCGCCTTCCTCGGCAGCCTGCCGTTCCGCTGCCGTCTTTTCCTCAGCAGACTGCTGCGCCGCCGCGGCCTTTTCTTCCTTTTCCGCGTAAAGCGCCTCGATCTCCGCTACATCATAGGTAGCACCGCAGTAATCGCACTCCAGCTTGCCGGATGCGCCTACAAAGTGCAGCGGGCCGGTGCAGCTTGGGCATTGATAGTTGGTCACCTGTGCTGCCATGCTTGCTCTCACCCTTCTTTCTTCATTTTCCGTTCAGCGCCCGCCCGTAGACGGGCGGACGCTGTTGAGCCGTTTTCTCCGATCTGTTTCCCTTATCCTCTGGGCGCGCCGCAGTACTCGCAGAATTTTCCGTCATTCTGTCCGCCGCAGGCGGGGCAGGTCCACGGACCGGCCGCTGCCGGAGCGGGAGCGAAGGTCTCCTGCTGCTGCATGGGGGCCTCCTGCTGCATGGGGGCTGTCTGAACTGCGCCGCCGCCACGGGCGGTCTCCATCACCTGAAGCAGCGCCGCTCGGATCTCGTCGCCCATTTCGCGGTACTTGCGATATTCCCAATTGCTCTCCGGATCGAAGCCGGCAGCCATGGTATTCATCCGGCCCACAGAATTCATCTGTCCCATCATGGGGCGCTGTGTCATGCCGCTCTGGGGCCGACCTGCCATAGGACGCTGGCCCATCATACCCTGCTGTCCCATCATGGGCCGCTGCATGGTGTTCTGCGGCTCGATGTACACAGAACTGTTGTTCAGGCGGAACTTCATTTCGTCAAAGTAGGGGTTATTGACGGAAATGATCACTTCAAAGTCATAGGAATACTCGTAGCGGGGCGGGTTGTAGCTGACCTCCTTGCCGTCTGGCCCCTCCCGCTTCTGCTCCGTGCGGCTCTCGTCAATGTCCACGCGGCAGCCGGTCAGCGCGGTGTAGTCCAGAATATCCGGGTTGGCGTCCGCCAGATCCCGGGCACGGGTAACGGTGAACCAACGATGCTCCTCGTCCAGCAGGACCTTACAATCCTCGCCGTAGGAGCGGGTGGTGCGGAATTGGGACGCCCTGCCCCGGTTTTCCTCCCGGTAGGCCAGCTGCCGCTTGATGTCCTCCACCGTAGAGCGGCGGCGGTCACTGAACCAGGGAGAGAGCTGCTTCGCGCAGTCCTTACAGAGGTTGCCGTCTTCCAGTTTCCGATTGCCCAACAGTCCGATCTTCTCGCCGCAGATGTCGCAGTATTTTTTATCAAGCAATCCCATAGTAGCTTCCTCCTGTTATTTTTCAGCCGCCGTAACGGCTCACATTGCATTGTCACCCGGAACCGGGATCTTGTCCCCGGCCGTGGCTCCCGCGGCCGGGGACGGTATTCGCCAAAAAATCCGCTATTCGCTCTTATTCTTCAACTTTTTGAAGCTCCACCACTTTGTCCGCCGCTTCCGACCAGTCCACCGTCAGTTCCAGCCTGCCGCTGTCCTCGCCGGCCCCGGCGCAGTGGTAAACGTCCAGGATCTTCCCCAATTCCGTGCCGTCCGCCTTCTGGAGAACACGGTTGTCTAACATCAGCCCCGTGTCCTGTATCTTTTTACGCGGGATGTAGGTGAAGTCCAGCGGGGTTTCCAGAACGGTCTCGCCGTCCAACCGGAGCGTCAAGCCGTCCTCTTCGCTGATGACCGCCTGCCAGCCGTCCTCCGGACTTTCCCATGTTCCCTCCAGCACTGGCCAGAGGAGGGAATTGTCCACATAAGTACCGTCCCCGTCCAGCAGGAACAGGTTTTGATCCGGATTCTCCATGCCGTTGCCCCCATCCATGATCTGGTCCGTGACAAAATGCTTATACAGGCCCGAAAGGACGATCCCTACCAGCGCGCCCGCCAGGAAAATCCAAATCATCCGCCGTTTCATTACACGATGTCCCCGTCGTCAAAGGGGTCGCCGCACTCAGGGCAGAACTTGGGAGGATGCTGCGGGTCGGCGGGCTCCCAGCCGCACTTGTCACACTTGTACTGAGGAACACCGGCAGGCTTGGGCTTGCCGCACTCGGCACAGAACTTGCCCTTATTCACCGCGCCGCAGGTGCAGGTCCAGCCGTCCGCTGCGGCGGCGGGCTTCGGCTTGCCGCATTCCGGGCAGAACTTTCCGGTGGCGGTGGCGCCGCAGGCGCACTGCCAGCTGTCCCCGGCGGGCTTCGGTTCCGGTTTCTTGCTGCCGCAGTTGGGGCAGAAGTTGCCGGTGATGCCGCTCTGGCCGCAGGTGCAGGTCCAGCCCTGCGCTGCGGGAGCGGGGGCGGGCTGCGCCGCCTGCTGCTGGGCCTGTTGCTGCTGGCCCATCTGGAACAGGTTCTGGGCGTTCATGCCGCCCATCTGGCCGGCCATGCCCATGCCCATGAAAGCCATGGCGGGACCAGCGCCGGTGTTGGCGGCCGCCGCCTTCATCGCCTCGCCCTGAGAGCCGACGAGATGCGCCGCCGCGCGGGTGGGGTCCATAAAGGCCGCGTTGCGCTGCAGCTCCTTGATCATCTGCTCGTCTTCCTCATTGGCCTTCACGCTGGAAACGCCGAAGGAGACGATCTCCATGCCCCGCAGATCCCGCCACTTGCTGGAAAGCTGCTCGTTGAGGGCGTCAGCCAGCTCCAGAGTATGGCCGGGAAGGGCGGAATAGCGGATGCCCATTTCGCTGATCTTGGCGAAAGCGGGCTGCAAAGCCGTCAGCAGCTCCGTTTTCATCTGACCGGCGATATTTTCCGTCTTGTAGTCCTCACTGACGTTGCCGCAGACGTTGGTGTAGAACAGCAGGGGGTTCTTCAGCCGGATGCTGTACTCGCCGAAGCAGCGGATGCCGATGTCAATGTCGATGCCAGCCCGCTGGTCCACCACCCGGAAGGGAACAGGGCTGGGAGTGCCGTACTTATTGCCCGTCAGCTCCTTGGTGTTGAAGTAGTAGACCCGCTGATCCTTGGGAGCCTCGCCGCCGAAGGTGAAACGCTTGCCGATGTTCTGGAACACGCTTTTCACGCTCTCGCCCAGATCGCCGGAGAAGATGCTGGGCTCCGTGGACATATCGTAGGTGTACTCACCGGGCTCGGCGCAGACGTCCACCACCTTGCCCTGCTCCACGATGAGCATGCACTGTCCGTCCGCAATGGCGATCAGGCTGCCGTTGGTGATGATGTTGTCATCGCCCTTGGTATTGCAGGATGTGTAATCACCGCAGGATGTGACCTTTCCGCAGGACGTATGATCGGTTTCGCAGCATGTATTGCCGGTACATTATTACAGCGTATTGATTATTCCGGAAAGTTCTTCCCGGATATGCAGCCAATGAATGTATTCCTGGCATTGATCGTTGTCATGGCAATCTGTGCAGCATTTGGTAGCATCACAGGTTTCTTCATCGCTTACCTAAGCGTACCTCCATTCATTGCTACGCTGGCAATGATGGAAATTGTTTATGGTATTTCCCTGATCTACACAGGAGCTACACCACTTGGTGGTTATGTAAAATCCTACACAGACATCGCAAACGGCAAATTCCTTGGAATCAGCTGGCTGATCTGGATCGCAATTTTAGTAGCAGTTATCACATGGTTCATCTTCAACATGACACGTCATGGAAAATATATGTATGCAATCGGTGGTAATCCACAGGCAGCAGAAGTTGCAGGTGTTCCTGTAAAAGCAACCATGATCTTAATCTACATGAAAGCAGCAGCTATGTATGGTCTTGCAGGTTTCATGCTTGGCGCAAAAGCCGGTGGTGCATCCGTTAACTTAGGATATGGTTACGAAATGGAAGCGATCGCAGCTTGTACGATCGGTGGTGTATCCGTTACAGGTGGTCGTGGTAAAGTTTCTTCCGCTATCATCGGTGTTGCTGTATTCGAGTTATTAAAAGCAGCATTACAGTACTTGGGAGTAGATGCGAACGCACAGTACATTGCAATTGGTATCGTAATCTTCGTAGCTATTTCTCTTGATATCAGAAAATACGTTGCTAAGAAATAATAAAATACAAATAATTTTGAAACATCATATGTTTTATATTATAATAATAGCGGCTGGAGCTTTTCAGCCGCTATTATTACTTAAGGGAGAAAAAGAATGACAACACAGACAATTTTAGAACAGGCAGGAATTCCATTACTTTTATTTGTGATCTGTATGTATTATGGATTGAAACTGATGATTTTGCAGGACGTTTCAACCATTCGGGGAAAGAATAAAGAACCGGTAAAAGATGAAAAGGCGTATGCAAAAAAAGGTGGAGCGCTCATTCTCTTTTTTGGTTTTGCAACACTTGTAATGACGTTTCTTATTTTTGTGGATCTTTATGTCGCACTGGCACAGATTGTAATCTGTACGATTATTTTTGGCGTTTTGTGGAAAAAAATGAATGACAAATACGGTGCATAAAGAAAGATGGAAAAGAAATAAAAGAAAATAAAGGGCAGAAATTATGAACCAATATACCGTTTTACTTGTAGATGATGAGGAAGAAGTGTTTCAGGTCATCATGAAAAAACTCGATTGGGAGAGCATGGGATTTTCCATTGCAGGCTATGCCAGAAATGGTGTGGAGGCGTTGGAAATGGCGGAGGAACTGCAGCCGGATGTGGTCATGACAGATATCAAGATGCCATATATGGACGGACTTACACTCTGCAAAAAGCTCAAAGAACTCTACCAGAAAGTGAAAGTGATCATTTTCTCTGGCTTTGATGAATTTGAGTATGCGAAAGAGGCAATTAAAATTGAGGCCGAGGAGTATATTTTAAAACCGATCAATTCCAATGAACTGCGGGAAGTATTTGAGCGGATCAAGGTCAACCTCGACAAAGAGCTGGACGAAAAAAGAAATATCGACAAACTGCGGGAATATTATATGGAAAGTCTTCCTGTTTTACAGGAGAATTTTTATACTTCGCTGATTGAAGGAAGAATCCCGGAGTCACAGATTGAAAAGTATGTGCAAAACTATCAGATCAACCTGACAGGACCATACTATGTGGTCACTGTTTTACATATCAGTACAACGAATCCGGAAAATGTGCCAATTGATCCATTTTT
>OLGA01002854.1_pt1 | contig 11693 bp, 10 predicted proteins | sample 1604881 | NCBI WGS metagenome assembly OLGA01 (sample SAMEA3888896, study PRJEB22519) | human gut metagenome | biome: human gut; feature: human-associated habitat; material: faeces | place: Denmark | collected 2009
CCATCACGTTTAAGGTTCCACAAGTTTCAGTATTGTTCAATTTTCAAGGTCCTGCGCTGTTTGAAACAGCTTGTTTATTCTACTTCATCAAGTCCTGTTTGTCAAGTACTTTTTTGAAATTTTCTTAAACAATCTTTTCAATCAGCCGCTGTCTTTCGGACAGCTTTATTAGGATACCACATCAGGTTTGATTTGTCAACAGCTTTTTTGAGGTTTTTCCAAATTTTCTGATGCTGCTTTGTCCAGCCAGGCGCCCCCTATTGGATATCGCCTGTGCTATTCAAAGTGGTGTTATTTTAGCACATGCAAGTGTCATCGTCAAGGGCAAAACGTGCAGAAGTCATACTTTTGTCGAATCGCACAGTTTTTATGGCTCCGAATTGGAAAAACAGCCATCATTTTGTGTTTTCTTATTCGCTTGTCAGCTCTTTGCGCATCCATTTCAAAATCTTTCGTTCGCGGCGCGATATCTGTACCTGGGTAGTACCAAGGATTTGTGCCGTTTTACTTTGGGTTTTGCCCGCATAAAAGCGCAGGCGGATGAGCTGCCGGTCGGATTCATTCAGTCGTTTCAATATTTCCGCCAAACTGATCCGTTCCGCCAATACTTCTTCCGGTGAATCCACCGGGATATCCCATTCTCTTGTTCCGTCCTCATCATCCGCCGGGGTCAGGGAGACAACCGGCATAGCAGCCTGAATGGATACCGCCACCTGCTCCGGCGTTGCTCCCAGGTTTTGTGCCAGCTGTGCCACGGTTGGCTCTGCGCCGGTCAGCTTCATCAGGCGTTCCCGTTCTGCTGTCACTTTTAATCCAAGTTCTTTGATCGAGCGGCTGACCTTAACAGTTCCCCCGTCCCGGAACAGCTTTTTGATCTCACCCAAGATGACCGGCACCGCATAGGTGGAGAAACAGACCCCGCGGTTCGGGTCAAACCCATCGCACGCTTTGACAAGCCCCAGGCAGCCCGCCGAATACAATTCTTCGTATTCGATGCCGCGGCCTGTAAAGCGGCCAGCACAGGAATGTACAAGGCCAAGGTTTTTCTGGATGAACTCCGTGCGCGGTAATGTGGTAAAAAGTGCGGTGGGATTTGCGGTTGCCATATCAGCTGCCTCCCTGCAATCGGGAACGAACGTCTGCCCTGCCACTGGGCGTTGATTCGTTCCGGTTTTAGCGGGCATATCCGCAACGGTCAACAGATTCCACTCTGCTGTACTGGCTGATTCTGCCCTATGTAGGAGCGCACACGCCAAAACTCACCGGGAATCCAGGTGACGGCTCATGGTAACGCGTGTTCCCCGTCCCGGCGCAGAGGATACATGGACCCGATCCATAAAGCTCTGCATTACCGCAAAACCCAGGCCCGCACGCTCGTCCGGGTTGCCGGTGGTATACATTGGCTCCATTGCCTTGGCAACGTCCGGGATACCAACGCCTTTATCCGATATGGTAATGCGCACATTGCCGCCCTCATACAAAACAGCCGTCATCGTAATGGGGCCGACGGTATCCGGATAGGCATGGACGATGCAGTTGGTGACAGCTTCTGACACGGCCGTTTTGATATCTGCCAGCTGCGGCACGGTCGGGTCCGCCTGGGCCAGAAACGCCGCAAGTGCCGCACGGGAAAAGCTTTCGTTGACGCTGCGGCTGGCAAAGGTCATTTTGACCTGATTCAGCATTTTCATGATGTGACCTCCCCCACGATCAAACGTAATGGATATGCGCCAGGTCCAGCATGCGGCGCACGGTATCCGGTGCGTTTTGCACAACAAGCCGCCCACCCAGGCCGGACATCTGGCGCCCGCGGCCCAGAATCAGCCCCACACCGGAGGAATCCATAAAAGTAACGCCGGAAAAATCCATCGTCAGCAATTCCGGCATGCGGGCATCGATCTGCGCATCAATTTCACGCCGTAGGGCCTGCGCGGCATGGTGGTCGATCTCACCGGTCAGGTAAGCCGCCAATGTTCCCTGCGCCGGAACAAAACAAACTTTCGCCAAGGGGGTTGTCCACCTCTTTCATTTTTGGTAATAGCAGCAAAAAGCGCCCTGCTGCTGGGGTATGTTCCCAGTATACAGGGCGCTGTGCGCATATTTTGTTAGAATTGGGGTTACTTTTCCGCTTCTTTGAGCAGCAGCGGACGGGCCTGAGCAGCAAGGTAAAGGCTGCCGCACACCACCACACCAGCCAGGTTGTTTTCATCGGCGTAATCCACCGCAAGGCGGATGGCCTTTGCCACGCTGGGGGCGGCTTCGGCATCCATATGGTACTTGGCTTCCTCCTCCAGTTCTTCTGCCGTCATGGCGCGGGGGCTATCCGGCGTGACGGTAAAGACCTTCTCAAAGCAGGGGGCCAGGTTTTCCAGCATTTTGCTGTGATCCTTATCTTTCAGCAGGCCAAGGACCGCCACAAGGTTGGCGTCATATCCGGCTTCTTTCAGAGTTGCAGCAAGGGCTGCGGTACCATCGGCATTGTGGCAGCCATCCAGCAGCAGCAACGGGTGGCGGCGCATGACCTCGATCCGTGCGGGCATTTTGGCATCCCGCAGACCGGTTTCAATCGCTTCATCGGGGATCTCGTAATGGTATTCCCGCCAGAGGGCCAGGGCAATTTCCACCGCCATAGCGGCATGGTTGGCCTGATGCTTGCCGGGGAATTGCAGCAGAGCACGATAGCCGCCGTAATCAACATAGTTTTCCAGCGGGCGGCACTTGAGCTGCTGCAAATCGGCGGTATCCGGCACCACCAGCGAGGTATGCGCGTTGGCCGCGGCGGTCAGCAGCGGGCCCATGGCCTCCTCCGGCTGCTCGGGGTAGCAGACAACCACGCTACCCTCTTTGATGATACCGGCTTTTTCGGCGGCGATCTCGGCAAGGGTATCGCCCAAAATTTCGGTATGATCCATACCGATGCGGGTAATGGCCGCAACCAGCGGCGCGGGGATGACATTGGTGGCGTCATAGCGGCCGCCAAGGCCGGTTTCCACCACGGCAAAATCACACTTCTGGCGGGCAAACCAGAGGAAGGCAATGGCGGTAACGGCTTCAAACTCCACCGGGCCTTCCCCGCCCTCAGCGATGATGGCATCGGCAGCATCCAGCACTTTCCGGGTCAAGCTGGCCAGGGTGCGCGGGGACATCATCTGTCCATTGATCTGAAAACGCTCCCGAAAATTGAGAACATACGGACTGATGGTAAGGCCCGTTTTGTAGCCCGCATGGGTCAGGATAGAAGATGTCATAGCGGCAAGGGTCCCCTTGCCGTTGGTGCCCGCAATATGGATGCACTTAAACTGCTTTTCCGGGTTTCCAAGGTGGTCCAGCAGTGCCTGCATACGCTCCAGGGATGCGCCGCTGCGGGGCAGGCGCGGCAGGGCGTGCAGGGCTTCAATCGCCTGTTGTTCTGTCATAAATATTCTCTCCTATCTGGGCTTTCGGGACGGTCATCCGCTGTGTTGATCCGGTCGGCGCGCTGCTGGCGCAGCAGCTCGGCCCGTTCGGCACGCAGGCGGCGGTTTTCTTTTTTCATGGCATGGAAAGAGATCAGCCCTCGCACGATGAGTAGCAACAGCAGGGCCACGAACAAACCGGCAATCACACCGCCGAAGTCGATCCACACATCCCGCACGGACGAAGTGCGGCCCGGCACATACAGCTGGATGGTTTCATCCAGCAGCGCGGTCGCCATGCCGCCCAGCATGGGCCAGCTGACATGGCGCACAAAACGGCGGGTATAAACCCGCAGGCAGAGCATAAGCAGGAAGCCTTCCAGCGTGAACTCTGAAAAATGCGCCAGCTTGCGCACAACATGTTCGCTCAGCGGGCCGATATTGAGATGTGCCAGGATGGCATTGATTTTTTGCATGACCTCATGGCTGCGGGCCGACGAGATGGAGCTGGTTTCCAGCGAGTTATGAAAGATAAACAGAATGCACCAGACCAGCGCAATGGTAAAAATGATCCGGAACGCAATCAGCCACGGGCTGGTGTGTTTGTGGGCAAGGGTGGTTTCGTCCATATATTCCATATGTTACCTCCTTTGCAGCAGAATACATTGGGCACAACCGGGCTTGCGGGAATGATTCCCACCCGGCTGTGCGTTTGATTATACCATTCCGTACCGGATATGGCAACAGCCCCCGCCGGGCGGCAGGGGCTGAAACTTGTAAACTTTTTACACCAGATGGATATTACCGCTTACTGGATGAAAGCATCATGGATAGCGGCAACAGCACGGTCAGCATCGGCTTTATCAATGATCACGCTGATCTTGATCTCGCTGGTAGAGATCATATGGATGTTGATGTTCTGGCTGTAGAGAGCTTCAAACATGGTGGAAGCCGTGCCAGGGTGGCTCTGCATACCGGCACCGACAATGCTGACCTTGGCGCAGTCATTGTTGACGGCGATCTTATCAGTGCCAAAGCGGGTCTTGTTGGATTCCAGCACTGCACGAGCGGTTTCAGCTTCGCCCTTGGAGCAGGTAAAGATCACATCCTTGCAGCCAGCGCTGCCGGAAGACTGCAGAATGATATCCACGTTGATGTTTTTCTGTGCCAGCAGGCTGAACACCTTGAAGGACATACCCGGCACATCGGGAACTTCCAGGATCGAAACAACAGCGACGTCCTCATCTTTTGCAACGCCTTTGATCAGCATACCTTCCACTTTGGTTTCCTCCTTAACAACGGTGCCGGGCACCGGATTGATGCTGGACAGAACTTCCAGCTCGACGCCATACTTTTTGGCAAGTTCTACACTGCGGTTGTTGAGCACCTGTGCGCCCAGGGATGCCAGTTCCAGCATCTCGTCAAAGGTGATCTCCTTCAGGCGGGTAGCCTTGGGAATCTTGCGCGGGTCGGCAGTATACACACCTTCCACATCGGTATAGATCTGGCAGCGGTCTGCATGCAGAGCGGCTGCCAAGGCAACGGCGGAAGTATCGCTGCCGCCGCGGCCCAGGGTGGTGATATCATCCGAACGGTTCAGTCCCTGGAAACCAGCTACAACTACCACGCGGTTGCGGGCCAGCTCACTTTCCACACGCTCGGTGTTCAGGCGCTTAATGCGGGCTTTGGTATAAGCGCGGTCGGTGTTGAAGCCGGCCTGCCAGCCGGTCAGGCTGACGGACGGAACACCGATTTCCTGCAGCGCCATGGCCAGCAGCGAGATGGAAATCTGCTCGCCGGTGGCCAGCAGCATATCCATTTCGCGGTGGGACGGATCACTGGTGATCTCGGCCGCTTTGGTAATCAAGTCATCGGTGGTATCCCCCTGGGCAGAAACAACAACAACAACATCGTTGCCCTGGTTGCGGGTATTGGCCACAATGCGCGCAACATTAAAGATGCGGTCACGATCCTTGACCGAGGTACCGCCGAACTTTTGTACGATAAGACCCATAAAGACCTCTTCCTCCCTGTTCCCTTATTCCACCGTTGCGCCTGTGTTATCGGGCAGCAGGCGGTAAACGGTAAAATGCTTTAGCTTTTCGCTCTGCGGCAGAGCTTCCTGCGCGCGGGCAAAGAATTCCTGATCGTCACGCGGGACAACCGCCATAATGGTGGGACCCGCGCCAGAAATATAAACAGCCAGCGCGCCCAGGTCCTGCGCCAGTTCAAACATTTCGTCCCCGCCGTCGATCAGGGGCAGGCGGTATTTCTGGTGCAGGGAATCCTTGGTTGCCACGCCAAGCAGGCTGTAATCGCCATCGCAGAACGCGGCGGTAGCCAGCGCGGCGCGGGACAGATTATACACGGCGTCCTTATGGCTGACCATATCCGGCAGCGCGGCGCGCGCCTTGGAGGTCAGCAGGCGGAAATCCGGTACAAAAGCGGCAAATGCCAGCTGTTCATCGATGTTCTTTTTTACGCTATAAACCTGGCCTTCGTCATACACACTGGTAACAAAGCCGCCCAGCATGGCGGGGGCCACGTTATCGGGGTGGCCCTCAATGGCGGTGGCAAGGGTCAGCATCTGGCGGCTGGTCAGCTTGTTGCCCAGCAAAGCGTTGGCACCCAAAATGCCCGCCACAATGCAGGCAGAGCTGGAACCCAGGCCGCGCGCCATGGGAATATCATTGCGCTGGGTAATGCGCAGGCCGCGCAGTGGAATGCCCAGCTGGTCATACACAGCGCGGGCGCTGCGGTAGACCAGGTTGTTTGCCCCGGTCGGCACATGGGTGCCATCCACCGAAGAAATGCGGATGCGGTCACATTCCTCAAAGGTAAACACGTTGTGCATGGAAAGCGCAAGGCCAAGACTGTCAAACCCGGCGCCGACATTGGCGCTGGTTGCCGGTACAGTTACGGTAATCATGTTATGTGCTCCCTTCCCTGCCGGGGCTTAATCCGGCAGCTTTTTCAGCACAAGCGCCAGGCGGCCGCCCAGAACTTCCAGTTTGGCTGCCACAGCCTCCAAGTCCGCAGCCGTGGCAGCTTCGATCAGGTACGCGGCAGAATCGCCATAGTCAAACACCAGCTTGCCGGGACCGGCCACATTGGGCAGCGCGGCGGCGGGCACGCCCGCGGTGCGGATGTAATAAGAATACTTGGCGGTATCCATCAGCTGGTGATCCAGCTTTTCGGCGGGCTTCCAGAACAGACTGTCATGGATCTTGCTGCCGTCCTTCAGGGCATCGATCACATCGGCCACAACGGCGCTGGCGGTGGGCAGCTTGCCGGCGCCTTTGCCATAGAACACAACATCGCCCAGCATATCACCCTGCATCAGCACAGCGTTAAACACATCGTTCACGCCCGCCAGCTGGTTGGACTCCGGCACCAGCATCGGCTCCACACCGGCGCTGAACGCATCGGCTGCGCCTTCAGGGTTTTCATGGTACCAGGCGATCAGCTTGATGGCGCAGTCCAGCTGCTCGGCAGCTTTTACATCCTCAACGGCCACATCGCGGATGCCGCGGGCGGGGATGTTATCCGGGTAAACATGATGCCCGCAGGCCAGGCTGCTCAGGATGGCGATTTTGCGGCAGGCATCACGGCCATCCACATCGTCGCCGGGATCCTTGGTTTCGGCATAGCCCAGCTGCTGGGCAATTTTCAGCGCGGCATCAAAGCCCATGTTTTCGCGCTTCATCTTGGTCAGCATAAAGTTGGTGGTTCCGTTCACAATGCCCTGGATCTGGCTGATCTGGTTTGCGGCAAGGCACTGGTGCATGGGAGTAATGATGGGGGTACCGCCACCCACGCTGGCTTCAAACAGGAACGCTGCTTTATGCTCCCGTGCAAGAGCCAGCAGCTCTGCGCCATAGGTGGCAACCATCTCCTTGTTGGAGGTACACACGCTGCGGCCGCTTTCCAGGCACTGGCGCACATACGGATAAGCAAAGCGGGTGCCGCCGATGGTTTCCACAACGACCTTGACTTCCGGATCGTTCAGGATCACATTGATATCTTTCACAAACAGCGCTGCGTCCGGAGAATCAGAAAAATCACGCACATCCAGGATGTACTTGACCTCCACCGGCTCACCCGCGCGGCGGGCAATGGATGCGGCGTTGCGGCGGCAGACTTCCAGCACACCGCTGCCAACGGTGCCGAATCCCATGATTGCAATTTTAGCCATACTATACTCCCCTTGTTCCTTATGCGGCTGCCCGCATCCGGTATTCCGTTCTGTGCACCTTGGCGGCGTGTGTTCACTTTCAGGTTCCGCGGTGCACTTCCACCACAAACGACTGACGGGCCAGCCGGGTCAGCATTTCCTCAACGGTCATCTGCATGGTTCCGGTGCGCACGGTAACTTCCACCTGCGCGGTACCATTTTCCGGCCGGGACTGGGTGATGGTAACAACCGATGCACCCGCTGCCGAAATACCGGAAAGCAGGCTTTGCAAAGCGCCGGTTTTGTCCAGCAGGGTGGCGATCACGGTAATGGCCTCGCGGCCGGTTTCGGCGTCAAACACATAGTCCTTGTACTTATAGAACGCACTGCGGGAAATGCCCGCCTGACGCGCTGCCGTGGAAATATTGCTCACGCTGCCGGAAGCCAGAAGCTCCTTGGCCTGCAGTACCTTAAGGAACACATCCGGCAAAGCGGAGCTATCTACCAACAAAAAACGGCGCTCGCCCATGTTGTTTCCCTCCTATGTACATGTGTATTCACAACGGGGATAATCATACCACAAGTGTGCGCGGCTTGCAAGCATTTTAGAAAAAATGTTGTGTATTTGAGCATGATGCACAACTGGCCTGTTGGTGCGGTGGAATCTTCCCGTGCTTTTATCTGTTTTTATACGGTGGAAGTATGTCTTTCATTCGTGCACGTACATTTGATACGCTTCTGCCCGCCTTATTAAGGCCGCAAAAAGGCCGTGCATTTTCTCCTCACCCGCATGGTTCTCGCTGCTGCCATTATAGCATGTCCTCCATTCCAATACAACAAACGGGCACAGCAGCTTTGTAAACTGCTGTGCCCGATCTGGCTTATTGAATTTTCAGACTATTGGAACTTTACGCGATCAGCCTGCCGCCGGGTCCAGCGTGTTCACGCTGGGGTCGGTCAGGGTGGCGTAGCTGTCATCCGGCAGGTTGTCCTCAGTATAGTAGCCGGTCTCACCACCGCCGGATACGATCGCACCGGTGGAGGTGCTGAACTGCTTCTGCACAACGGAGTCATCATAATAGAAGTCCTTGGCAGGCTTATCGGCCTGGGCAGCTTCCATATACCGCTTAAAGGCGCGCTGGGTCGGTTTACCGTTGTTGCCCAGGGTGCCATCCACACCCCACATGCTGTAAGGCTTATCATAGCCCCACCACACAGCGGTGGAATAGTATGGGGAAACACCGGCGAAGGTATAGTCCTTAAAGTCGCTGGTCGTACCTGTCTTGCCGATGGTATCAATGCCCTCGGTTTCCGGCTTCATGCCGTTTGCCGTACCGGGCTTTTTCCACACGTTGCTCAGCAGACGGTTCATGATGGTAGCGGCTGCAGGGTCAATGGCCTGCACGGTGGTAACGCGCTTGCTGTTATCCAGGTACAGGTTGCCGTCCGAGTCATAGATCTCGGTCCAGTAGTGTGGGGTGGTAAACTTGCCGTCATTGAAAATGGAGTAAGCGCCAGCCAGCTCCACAACCGTCAGGCCCTGGCTCTGGGAGCCCAGCACCAGAGGCGCCAGGTCAACGTCATGTTCGGGATCCAGATAGGTGCAGTTGAGGGTATCATGCGCAAAGCTGAACAGCTCTTCCGCACCGACATAGGAACCGATCCAGACCGCAATGGTGTTGTAAGAGCGGCGCAGTGCATCATACACCAGCATGGTGGCACCATCGCCGCCTGCGCCACCATAGTTGGTGGGCCAGTCGCGCCACACATCATCGCGGGACTGGTTGGTTGCATTATACTTGTCAGTAGAAAGGCCAAGCTTCAGGCAGCGGTCGGTATCCAGCACCTGATGGTCGCTCTTGAGGTAATACGGCGTATCCGCCATGGGCGAAGAATAGTTGATGATCTTGCTGTCCACTGCCAGGCAATAAGCAGCAATGGGTTTCATGGTGGAACCGGTCTGGTGGGGCAGCGTGGCACGGTTGGTGCCGCGGTCTACTTTCTTTTCGCCCAGGCCGCCAACCAGGGCAACGATCTCGCCGCGGTGGCCATCCTCCATGCTGATGGACGCCATAGCCGCCTGGGTGCGCACGCTTTCATAGAAGATCAGGTTGCCGTTGTCATCCTGGCTAGTTTTCAGGGTGGTGTTTTCCTTATCGGCATAGACTGGCACATCATCGTCCGTGAACACAGAAGAGCCGTCCGGGTTCAGCGGCAGGCCGCTCTCGTCATAGGTAATCTCGCTGTCCGCCGGGATACCGGAAGAAACCTCTTCCTCGTGCCACAGGGCCGGGAACAGCTCGCCGTCGCCGGTGTCCTCGTTCAGCATGACCTGCTCCATGGAAGACTGTGCTTTCTGGTCCAGGGTAGAGTAGATGCGCAGGCCATCGGAGAAGATCTTATCCTGTGCTTCGGCACGGGTGCAGCTTTCTTGCTCCATGATTGCCTGGGTGACATCCGCAAACAAAGCGTCGTCAAAATAAGAGTTGCGGGAAGTACGGGTGACCTTTTCGGTGGCCGATTTGCTCTCGGCCAGGGTGATGGGTTCCGCCTGTGCAGCAGCGCACTCTTCATCAGTAATATATCCCTGGTTGCGCATCAAAGCCAGAACATGGTTGCGGCGCTTGAGCAGATTTTCCGGGTTGGTAGCCGGGTTAAAGCTCTTGGGATTCTTGGTGATGGAAGCCAGCTCGGCGCATTCGGCCAGGCTCAATTCCTCCACGCTCTTGCCAAAATACTCCTGCGCGCCGGCTTCCATGCCATAGATGGTGCCGGTCAGCGGGATGGTATTGAGGTAAGCTTCCAGGATGGTTTCCTTGCTGTAGCGGTTGCAAAGGCCCAACGCGCGGAAAATCTCGCGCACCTTACGCAGAATGTCCTGTTCACTATCACCGGTCAGGTTTTTGACCAGCTGCTGCTCCAGCGTGGAAGCGCCCTGCTTGGAGCCAAGCAGCGCGTTTCCGGTAAACTCGTTCAGGGCAGCGGCAATGGTGCGCTTGACGTTGATGCCGGGCTCGCTGCGAAAATCCTTATCCTCAACGGCGATGACCGCGTTCTGCAGGTTTTCCGGCATGGCCGAAATATCGCGCCAGATGCGGTTATTTTCGCCAGCAAAGGTATTCACCTCGTTGCCGTCGCGGTCATACACAATGGAGGTCTGTTTGAGCTTCTGCTCATCCAGGTCCAGCTTGCCGTCCGGGTCCTCGGTCACCTGCACCACATACAGCGAAAGCAGCACCGCACCGGCGCTGGCCGCCATGACGCAAACGCACAGCAGGCAGCCAATGAACCGCATGATGGTGCCGAATATACTGCGGCACGGCTTATTTTTTTTCTTTTTTCCGTTTTTCTTTCGGGCGGAAGTTGCGGCTGTTTCCGGGCTTTTTGCACTTTGCATGGAAATGTGCCGTTCCTGTTTGGGGTCTATGGGGACCGCCTCCTTTGGGATAATTGCGGCAGGCGCGAAGCCTGCCTGCGCCTGCACTGATACGCGGCCGCACAGCGCGGTCACGCAGATGGGCATAAAGCCATAGAATGAATTATATCACAAAGTATTGCCAAAAGTACAGTAGCAGGCAGACAATTTTCACTTTTTTACGGTTTGGGTGCCGCCAAACCGGGCATACTGCTTGCAGGAGCGTACTATTTGATTTGTGAAATTTGCGAATACCACAAAACAGAGGGAGGTTTTTGCCCATGCGTTACCAACTGCCGCGGGGCTATCGCCGCTACCTGCTGGGGCTGGCCATGCTGGCGCTGCTGTGCATTGCCGCAGCCGTAACAGTGTTTTTTGTTCCGGTGCAAAAACAACAGCCGCAGGCGCAATACTTGTTAAAAGATAACGCCGGGCGGCTGGCCCTGTATACCCCGGACGGCACCGGTCCCCTGGCGCAGTACGATGTATACACCCGCCTGCTGCCGGAACCGGACTGCCTGGCATTGCAGCAGGGCGTGAGCATTTATACCGAAGCCGAATTGCAGCAAAAACTGGAAGATTACGGCCTGTAGCCCCCTTTTACCCTGTCTGCGCTTGTGTTGCCGGGCATTTTATGGTACACTTCTATTTAATAAGGGCAACACCGCACAATTCCCGCCTTGCGGCTTAAGCACCGCTCCGGCAGCTG
>OLGA01002855.1_pt1 | contig 11692 bp, 9 predicted proteins | sample 1604881 | NCBI WGS metagenome assembly OLGA01 (sample SAMEA3888896, study PRJEB22519) | human gut metagenome | biome: human gut; feature: human-associated habitat; material: faeces | place: Denmark | collected 2009
CTCTGGACTCCGCAAGGGGCAGACGAAAAGGGACGAAGTCCCCCCTTGACCCCTTCGCGCGATTGGGTTGAGCGCTCTTCCATACTTTACCCGCGTGTTAATCCGTCAGGCGTTCCTTCGTCTCGCGTCCCTCACGCAATAATTTTCTCATTCCTTCCCTATCCTCATCCCGCAGCGCGTCCCGATATTCCGTCACCCGCTGCACCAAGTCCTCCACCACCGGCAGAAGCGCCTCTCGATTATCAAAGAACAGCTCCGTCCACATATCCTCATTCAGCCTTGCCACGCGGGTCATATCCGCGAAGCTCCCTGCCGAGAACCCGCGGTGCTTATCCGCCAGCGGGCACTTCACATACGCGCTCGACACGACATGCGCCAGCTGCGACGTATACGCAATCATCTCGTCATGCGTCTTCGGCGTCGTGAACTGCACACGCAGGAAGCCCAGTTTCATGAAAAAGTCGCGGGCGCGCTGCAAAACCGCCGGGTCGTCGTCGCCGTGACCGCACAGAATCATCGACGCATGGTCGAACAGATCATCGCGGGCGTACTTGAAGCCGCTGTACTCGCGCCCTGCCATTGGGTGTCCGCCGATGAAATGCCACGCATACCGCTGTGATACGGGAAACAGTGCGTCGCAAATCACCTGCTTCACGCCACCGCAGTCAATCACAAGGCTGTCGGGCTTAAAGTCCGCCGCGTGGGCAGTCACATAGTCGATAATCCCCTGCGGGTACAGGCAGACCAGCACAACATCGCACTGCGGCAGCGTCTCCGCCGTCAGTTCGCCGTCAATCGCCTCCATCAGGAACGCGCGGCGCATCGTGTCCGCATTCTTGTCCGTGCCATAAACCGTGTACGGCGTGTGGAGCTTGATGGTTTTCGCGAGTGAGCCGCCAATCAGCCCCAAGCCGACAATACCTACATTCTGCATGAAAAAAATCCTCCGTTCTTCTGCACTCCCGTTTAAAGGAATGCGCTGCAACGGAGGATTTCGACGTATCATGCGTTTTTTCCTGCTGATTTACGCCTGAACCGTGGCTTTCTGCTGCTTTTTCTGCTTCTTCGCCGGCTGCTCGCCAACTTTCGGGACGTGGTATTCGCACTTTTCGTCAAAGCGGACGGATTCCGGCGGCTTCTCCAGTTCTTCCGGATGATTGAGCAGATACGACATCGTGCCGAAGAACGCCGCGTAGTGCGCGCCGGAGCAGACGCGCTCATCCGCCGTGATGCCGATGGGCAGGAAGCGCTTCATGCGCGCCTCGCCCTTCTCCACCACGGCAACCTTCTCCACGGTACCCATGCCGAAGAACAGCGTAACCGAACCGAAGTTGTAGATGTGGTGGTTGACGTGATGCAGGCCGATGGAGGCGTTGTTGGTGATATACATGCTGGTATGGAAGGGCAGTTCGTCCAGCAGTGCGCCGGGGCAGAGCCCATAGCGATCAAGCAGGCGAACCAGCGCGACGATGCCCGTTGCCAGACCCGGCACGACCAGTACCGCTTTCGCCAGCTTATCCGCAAAATTCTTCTTGTCCTCGCCGCGGTTAGCGTTGATGACCTTTTCCATGCGGTCGCGCACGTCGTAGATGGTGTCAGTCAGGTCGTACTTCACCTTCACCGCCGTCTCGCCCATTTCGGCGTTCTGCGGGTTCTTGAGCATCGTGAAGGACACGGCGCACATGTTCCGCGCGAAGAACTGCTTATTGAGGATGAAGCGGTTGATTTCCGGGTGCTGGGACACAGTGCGGACGAACGCGGCGGTAATAATCTGCATGAACGTGATTTTCTCGCCCTTCGCCGCCTGCGCCGCAATGTAGCGCGTCAGCAGCTCATAGTCCACGCGGTGCTGCAGGAAAACCTGCGCGTCGCAGCGCATGGGCATCAGGTATGGCGTAATGCCGACGATGGGGTCAATGGACGACACGCGCCGTCCGTCGGGTCGAAATCCGAACATGGTACTTTCCTCTCTCTCTTGTCCTCGGCTGTCCATCGGAATGAATGAAAAATGAATGATTTCAGCCGCAATTTTATTGTAAGGATTTTGGGCGATTTGTCAATAGGGCATCGGCGGATGATTTCGGATGTGCGCAAAAAGGCACTGCCGCGCTGCAGCAGTGCCCATTGCTTTGCTCTTTGGCTGGGATTTTTACCAAGTCGCCTTCATGGCCTGTTCCACGCACTTCTGGTGATCTGCATCCACGCGGTCTGTACCGTGGGTCTTGCTGCCGTAGAAGTGCAGGCAGAACTGCCCATCGAAGTTGTTGTCCAGAATTGTGTTTGTGCCGTGGGGTTCGGAGTAAATCGACGCGGCATACACATGCCCGTTGTACTTCACCAGCACTGCGCGGCGGCGCCAGCTGAACGTGCCGCCGTTGATTTTCTTGAGAATCGCCGTATCTTCCGCCGTCAGCGGCTCGGCGTCCATATGGTTGCCGCCGCTCTGCCGGCGCGCGGAGAAAATCAACCCCGTGCTGACGTCCTTAATCTGGAATACCGCGCCGTTCGGGATGACGTTCTTGCCACCATTGAACCAGTCCAGTCGCTCGGTGGTAATCTTGCCGCTGCTGGCGCTCGCCACGACGGATTCAATCTTCTTGAGCGTCGCGCTGCCCGCCACGCCGTCCGCCGTCAGACCGTATTTTTTCTGGAATGCCTTGACGGCGCTCTCGGTCGTCGAGCCGAACGAACCGTCGACATACGCCGTGTAGAAGCCCAGCTTCTTCAGGTTGGTCTGCAGCGTCTTGACTGCCGTGCCGGTTGCGCCTTTGCGGAGCGAATCGTCATCGGTGCTGGTATTGCTGTCCGCGTTCTTGTACGCGCTGTCGAGCTTTTTGAGCGTTTCGCTGCCCGCCACGCCATCCGCCGTCAGGTTATACTTCTTCTGAAACGCCTTGACCGCCGCGTATGTGCCCGAACCAAACGTGCTGTCCACCGTGCCGTCGTAATAGCCCAGCTTCTTCAGCTTCGTCTGCAAGTCCTTGACGGCGCTGCCGCTGTCGCCCATGCGGAGCGAATCATCGTCCTTGGCGCTGTTCGCGTTCTCGTAGACGCTGTCGAGCTTTTTGAGCGTCTCTTTGCCTGCAATGCCATCCGCCGTCAGGTTATACTTCTTCTGGAACGCCTTGACCGCCGCGACGGTCGTGTCGCCATAATCGCCATCGACATAAGCATCATAATAGCCGAGTTTTTTCAGCTTTGTCTGCAAATCCTTGACGTCGCTGCCCGTGCTCCCCTTTTCCAGCCGCGTCGCGCTGCTGGAAGGACTGGAACTGCTGGCCGTCTTGGTCACGCTGACATACGTTTTATAGACATAGCCGGTGTATTTCCCGTAAGTCACTTTATACCAGCTGCCGCTTTTGCCGAGAACCTCCAGCTTCGTGCCTTTGGGCAGGGTTTGCAGGGCATCGCTGGTCGAGGATGCTTTTTCGCGCAGAATGAGTTTGCGCGCAGTGACCGTCGCCGTATCCGCCAAGGCGGAGGAACAGCCCAGCAGCATCAGCGCCACCGCGCCGGACAGAAGCCGCCGCAGACCGGAATTCATCATGGGGAAATCACTCCTTTCCGTACAGCCTGATTTTATTACAAAATTGTTTCATTGTCAAGAGGCTTTTTCCCTGTGAATTGTAAATTCTGCGGCGTTTTCGCGGATTTTCCCCTGTTTGATTCGGTAATTATCTGCCCGTTTTCAATATCCTTTTTTGTTTTCCCATGAACATGTTTCCGATATTTGATAAAATGTTACGCTTTTGTTGAGCGGGTGAAAATTTTTCGCGCCGCTTTGCTGCCCGAGCGTCATTTTGCTGTTCGCCTTGATGAATCGGCGGAATTGTGATATAATGAAAATTGGTGCTTTGTCACCGTTGCGATTTTGATATACTTCCTTCATTATAAGAGGAGTTTTTTCATGGCAAATCAAGCAAATCACTATGATGCAGGCAATATTCAGGTGCTGGAAGGGCTGGAAGCGGTTCGGATGCGACCGGGCATGTATATCGGCACCACCTCGACGCGCGGTCTGCATCACCTGCTCTGGGAGATTGTGGATAACGCGATTGACGAGGCGTCGAACGGCTTTGCGGATGAGGTGCGCGTGACGCTGCACACGGACGGCTCCGCATCGGTGTACGACAACGGGCGCGGTATGCCTGTGGATGAGCACCCGACCATGCACGTCAGCGGCGCGGAGGTCATTTTCACCGTGCTGCACGCGGGCGGCAAGTTCAACAACGAGAATTACAGCTATTCCGGCGGTCTGCACGGCGTGGGCGCGTCGGTCGTCAACGCGCTGAGCAAGTGGCTGACCGTTGACATCTACCGCGATTTCAGCCATTATGCCATGCGCTTCACAAGTCAGTTCGACGAGAAGAAAGGCAAGGTCATCGCGGGCAAGCCGGACGCGCCCTTGGCAAAAGTCGGCAACACACGCAAGAAGGGCACACTCGTGCGTTTTCTTCCCGATGACGCGATTTTCGAGGACGTGCGCTTCAATTACGACACGGTGTTCCGCCGCTTGCAGGAGTTGGCATACCTGAACCGGGGCTTGAAAATCGTCTTTCTCGACGAGCGTGTGAGCGACCCTGCCCGCCGCGAAACGACCTTCCACTACGAGGGCGGCATCATCGACTATGTGCGGTATTTGAACGACGGCAAAACCGTCCTGCACGATCAGCCGATTTACCTCGAAGGCCAGAAGGATTCCGTCATCTGCCGCGTCGCCATTCAGTACACCGACGGCTATACCGAGAGCCTTTTTTCCTATGTCAACAACATCCCCACGGGTGAAGGCGGAACGCACGAAACAGGCTTCAAGGCGGCATTCACGAAGATGTTCAACGACTATGCCCGCCGCAACGGCTTCCTGAAGGAAAAGGACAGCAACCTGACGGGCGAGGACTTCCGCGAAGGCTTGAGCTGCGTGCTGACGACGATGGTCAAGAATCCGCAGTTCGAGGGGCAGACGAAGGGGCGGCTGGGCAACAGCGAAGTGCGCCCCGCGGTGGAGGGCATCATCACCCAGCAGCTGACGGACTGGCTGGAGAACCTCAAGAATCAGGAGATTGCGCAGCAGATTGTGCAGAAGGCGATTCGTGCCGCGCAGGTGCGTGAAGCCGCGCGCAAGACCCGCGACAACGCCCGCAAAGCGAATCAGCTTGATGCCGCGCCGCTGGTCGGCAAACTCAGCGCCTGCCGCGGCAAAAAGGCGGAGGACAATGAGCTGTTCATCGTCGAGGGCGATTCCGCAGGCGGCAGCGCCAAGCAGGGGCGCGACAGCCGCTATCAGGCGATTCTCCCCCTGCGCGGCAAGCCCCTCAATGCCGAAAAGAAGCGGCTGGATCAGGTGCTGAGCAACGAGGAGTTCCGCTCGCTGATTACCGCGCTCGGCACGTCCATCGACGAAAATTTTAACCTCGCCAACCTCAAATACAACAAAGTCATCATCCTCTCCGATGCCGATCAGGACGGCGCGCACATCCGCGCCATTCTGCTCACTTTCTTCTTCCGTTACATGAAAGAGCTTGTCACCGGCGGTCACGTTTATATCGGAATGCCGCCGCTGTACAAGGTGCAAAAGGGCAGCAAAGTCCTCTATGCCTACGACGACAAGGAGCTGGCGAAGTGCATCAAGGAAGCGGGCAAAGGCTACACGCTCCAGCGCTACAAAGGCTTGGGCGAAATGAACCCCGAACAACTCTGGGCGACGACGATGGATCCTTCCCAGCGCAAACTGATGCAGGTGACGATTGAGGACGCAGCGCTGGCTGACCGCCGCATTACCATCCTGATGGGCGACAAGGTCGAGCCGCGCCGCGACTACATCATCGAGAACGCCGACTTCAATAAGCCGGATAATTTCGAGCTGCCGGAAGGTCAGCGAGGGGAAGGAAAGTAAGTTATGGCAAAGAAAACAAGCGATAACCGCCCGATTCCCAAGGACGACCCGTCGCGCATCCTGCAAACGACCGTCGAGGACGTGATGCACCAGTCCATGATTCCCTACGCGGAGCATGTCATTCTGGAACGCGCCCTGCCGCGCGTCGAGGATGGCTTAAAACCCGTGCAGCGCCGCATTCTCTATACCATGATGGAACTGGGCACGACGCCCGACAAGCCGCACCGCAAGTGCGCCCGCATCGTCGGCGACTGCCTGGGCAAATATCACCCGCACGGCGATTCCTCCGTGTACGACGCGCTCGTGCGCATGGCGCAGGACTTCTCCATGCGCGGGCCGATGGTCGATGGGCACGGCAATTTCGGCTCCATTGACGGCGACAGCGCTGCCGCCATGCGTTACACCGAGGCGCGCATGACGCCCCTCGCGCTGGAAATGCTGCGCGACATTGAGAAGGACACCGTGCCGTTCCGCCTGAATTTCGACGACACGCTCAAAGAGCCGGACATGCTGCCCGCGCGCTTCCCGAATCTGCTCGTCAACGGCGCAAGCGGCATCGCGGTAGGGCTGGCGACGAACATTCCCCCGCACAATCTGGGCGAAAGCATCCGCGCGGCGATTGCTGTGATGGAGAATCCGGACATTCCGCTGGATGAGCTGATGAAAATCATCCCCGGCCCGGACTTCCCCACCGGCGGCGTGCTGGTGAAAAACGAGGAAATCCGCAGAGGCTATGAGACCGGACGCTCGAAGCTTTCCCTGCGTGCGCGCGTGCATGTGGAGGACGGCGTGAACGGGCGCAAGCTGCTTGTCATCACGGAAATCCCCTACATGGTCAACAAAGCCGCGATGCTGGAAAAGATTTTGAAGCTGTCGGAAGAAAAGAAGGGGCAGCTGCAAAACATCTACGACATCCGCGACGAATCCGACCGAGAGGGAATGCGCGCCGTCATCGAGCTGAAGAAGGACGCCGACCCGGACAAGGTGCTGAAAGTGCTCTACAAGTATTCGGACTTGCAGGTCACCTTCGGCGTGAACATGGTCGCCATCGCCGAGGGCAAGCCCGTGCAGATGGGGCTGAAAACGATGCTGGGGCACTTCATCCGCCATCAGAAGAACGTCATCACCCGCCGCACGGAGTACGACCTGAAGCAGGCGAAAGCCCGCGCGCACATTTTGCAGGGTCTGATGATTGCGGTGGACAACCTCGACGAGGTCATCGCGCTGATTCGCTCCTCAAAGAACCCGAAAGAAGCGAAAGCCCGCCTGATGGAGCGCTTCGAGCTTTCCGACGCGCAGGCGCAGGCAATCCTGGACATGCGCCTGCAGCGGTTGACAAATCTGGAAATCATCGCCCTGCGCAAGGAGTACGAGGACATTCTGAAGCTCATCGACCGCTTGGAGGGCATCCTGCACAGCGAGAAAAAGCTCTTGGCGGTCATCCGCAAGGAATTGCAGGAGATTGCCGAGGAATTCGCCGACGAGCGCCGCACGACCATCGAAAAAGCGGACGAATCCCCGCTGGAAGTTGAGGAAGAGGCCGCCGCGCCGGAAGAGGTCATCGTGGCGTTCACGGGCGCGGGGCAGTTGAAGCGCATGAATCCCGCGCTCTACAAGAAAACGCCGCTCCCAACCCGCGCGGAGGACGACAAGGAGTTCGCCGACTTCCTGTTCATGGCCAAAACAGACGAGACGCTGCTCATCTTCACCGACCGCGGCAACTGCTATCCCCTGCCCGTTGCGTCGCTGAACGAAGTCAAGCCCAAGGATCGCGGGCAGCTGCTTTCAGGCGTGCTGGCTGGGCTGGAGGACGACGAGAAGGCGCTGTGGATGACGTGCATCCGCATGGCGGACGTCGGGCACCTGCCGGACATTCTCTTCATCACCCGTCAGGGCATGGTGAAACGTACTGCCGCCGCCGATTACGATGTACGCAGCAAGAAATTCGCCGCCGTGAACGTGAAAGACGGTGACCGTCTGCTGACAGTTCTCCCCGCCGCCAGTCGCGACGACCTGCTGTTGTTCACCCGCAGCGGTCTGTGCATCCGCTTCTCGCTCGACAGCGTACCGGTGCAGGGGCGCGTCGCCGCCGGGGTGCGCTGTATGCAGGTGGAGGACGGCGACGAGGTCATCTGGTGCGGGCAGCTGCAAGACAGCGACCAAATCGTGCTGCTGACCGACCGCGGCTACGCCAAACGCCTGCTCTCCGTTGATTTTGAGAAGCAGAACCGCAACGGCAAAGGCGTGAAGTCGTTCTATTTCAACAAGAATGGCAGCAACGGCAAGCAGCTTGCGGGTGTGGTGCGGTTGGAGAAGGACGATCACCTGATTCGCGTGCAGCAGGCGAAATCCCCCGCGACGCTGGTGGAGCGCGACGCGGTGCGCCTGCAAGGCAAGCAGGATCGCGGAACGCCGCTGGTTATCGCGGTGATGGACGACGTGGTGACGGGGGCGGAGCTGCTGGAATAACAGCACCCGCATGGCGCCGAAAAAAGGGTCAAGGGGCAATGCCCCTTGCGGGGTTAAGGGGCGGCGCCCCTTATGGGGCTTGGGGCAACGCCCCAACTGTTGCTCCGTTAAACCTACTCAAAGAGGAAAAACAAGTCCGGCAACTTCGCCGCAGGCAGCGAAGCGTCCCTGCGCACAAACTAAAAAACTTCCAATAAAAATCAAGTAGCATCCGGAGGGCGAACGCCGAAGGAGTCCAGAGGGCGATCGCAGACTTCGTCTGTTTTTATGCCCTCTGGAACTCGCGGAAGTTACCACGATGGAAATGAAGTCAACTATGCCTATCCGCATAAGCATCCAACTGCTTCATAGTTGGCTTTTCCCCTTGCAACAAGCGCCAAAACGTGATATGATGAGGACGAATGACGGAGGTGAACGCGTATGAATTCGCGCAACTCTTTTTCCTCGCTGACCATTACGCAGCTGGTGATTCACCTCACCGGCGCCCTGCTGGAACTCTACGCCGATGACACGCAGGAAATCCAAGTCATGGCATCCGGTGACGACCACGATATGAAGGCGGTTTCGCTCGCCCAGAACGGCGATACGCTGACGCTGGAGCAGTCCGCCGCCGCACTCTCGCCCTTGCCGCTCAGCGCCCGCTGGCTGCAAGTGACCATCCGCATTCCGCGCGCGTGGAAGGGGCGGGTCGAGATTCGCACGACGTCCGGCAGCGTGCATGTCCGCGGTTTGCAGGTCAGTGACCTGTCCGTGGAGTCTCTCTCCGGCTTCGTGATGCTCTCCGACTTGAGCAGCCTGAGCCTGAAGGTCAAGAACGGCAGCGGCGACATTGCCGGCAGCGACTTGTCCGGGCAGGATTGCAGCCTGTTCACAACGACGGGGATGCTCTGTCTGGAGCGCCTTGCGTTTCTGAACATCTCGCTGTCCTCGGTCAGCCGGGGCGCAATGCTCTCTTTTGCGGAGATGTTTTCCACCTTCAAGGGCGGCTCGGTCGCAGGCGGCATCAGTCTGGAAATTCCCGGCGCGCAGTGTGACGCCATTCTTCGCTCGGTGTCCGGGCGGCTGCTGACGGACGGCGTATCCATCGTCAATGGCGCACCGTCTGTCCGCGTGACGACGGCTTCGGGCAACCTGACCATCCGGCGGATTTCCCCGGAGAAACTGACAGAAAACGAATAATTAGGAGGACGATTTTTATGGCACGACAGAACTTTGGCTTCGGCGGTGGCGCGAACATGCAGCAGCTCATGCGTCAGGCGCAGAAAATGCAGCAGGCGATGACGGACGCGCAGGAAAAGCTGGATGCGCAGGAGTACGAAGCGCAGTCCGGCGGCGGCGTGGTAAGCGTAAAGGTGAACGGCAAGCGCGAGCTGCTGTCCCTGACGATTGACCCCAAGGTCGTTGACCCGGACGACGTGGAAATGCTGCAGGACCTTGTGATGGCGGCAGTGAACGAAGCGCTGCGCAAGGGTGAAGCAAACCGCGAAGAGACGATGAACAAGATGGCGCCCGGCATGGGCGGCATGGGCGGTCTGTTCTGATGCCCGGACAAATCGAACCGATTGAGCGGATGGTGTCGGAGCTGTCTCGGCTGCCCGGCATCGGTCACAAGACGGCGGCACGGCTGGCGTACCATATCGTCGGGATGCCGCTGGAGGATGTTCACGCGCTGGCGGCGGCACTGTGGCAGGGACGCAAGGCAATTCGCTACTGCGACGTGTGCGGCAATTTCGCATCTGGCGAGAAGTGCGCCGTGTGTGCGGATGAAAGCCGCCATAACGGGCAAATCTGCGTCGTGCGCGACCCGCGCGACGTGGCCGCCATGGAGCGGATGCACGATTACCACGGGCTGTACCACGTCCTGCACGGCACGCTGTCGCCGATGGACGGCATCGGGCCGGATGACATTCACATTAAGGAACTGATGACGCGCCTGCAGACCGAACCGGTCAGCGAAGTGATTCTGGCGACGAACCCCGACATCGAGGGCGAAGCAACCGCAACCTACATTGCGCGGCTCATTAAGCCCATGGGCATCAAGTGCACCCGCATTGCCCACGGCGTCCCCGTCGGCAGCGACCTCGAATACGCCGACGAAGTGACGCTCTCGAAGGCAATGGAGGGACGAAGGGAGCTGTGAGGGGAACCACCAGAGGCTCTGCCTCTGGACTCCGCAAGGGAGTTCCTCCCTTGACCCTTCCGCGCGATTGCGTTGAGCGCATTTTCATGCTACGCCCGCGTGTTTATACGCTGACCTTAAGCAGCTTTTTTCGGCAGAATGCTATTCCCCAGCATTCTGCCAATTTTCTCATGAAACGAGGAATCTGCCGATGTTTCTTGCCGATACTCACTCCGATACCCTCTTCAGCCTTGGCGTTGGCAAACGCACCTTCGCCCAGACCGATATTACCCCCGACCGCCTGAGACAGGGCGGCGTCAGCCTGCAAACCCTCGCCCTGTGGAGCGGTCCGAAAGGTCCGAACGGCGACTATGAAGCCGTCGCCGACGCCGAATACGCCGCCATCCGCCACTTCACCGACGCGGGCATCCGGCAGGTCGATGACCCGGAGGATGTCAAGCCCGGCGAAAACACCTTCATGCTCTCCTTCGAGGGCTGCGAGGTATTCCAGAAGAGCGACGAGATGGTGGCTTTCTGGCGGCAGCGCGGCATCCGCATCGGCGCGCTGGTGTGGAATCACCCGAACGCTTTCGCCACCCCTGCCGCCGTGGACGCGGAAACGCATATGACCCCCGAAGGCATCCGCATTGCCCGCGTGATGCAGCGTCAGGGCATCAGCGTGGACGTGTCGCACCTGAACGAAGCCGGATTCTGGGACTTGTTTGCCAAAGGTGAACGTCCGCCGATGGCGAGCCACAGCTGCTGCCGCGCCCTCTGCGACCATGTACGCAACCTGACCGACGACCAGATTCGCGCCATGATTCAGTACGGCGGCTACATCGGCGTGAATTTCTACCCGCGTTTTCTGTCTGCGGACTGCAAAGCGGACAGTGTGACGATTGCCCAGCACATCGACCATATCTGCCAGCTTGGCGGCTCGGATATTGTCGGGTTCGGCAGCGATTTCGACGGCATCGAGGTGTCGCCCGACGACGTGCGGAATCCGGCGGAGCTGCCGAATCTGCTGACGGCGCTGCGCAATTACGGCTACAACGACGAATCAATCGAGAGAATCTGCGGCGGGAATTTGAAGGCGTACTTTGCACGTTTGAAGTAACTGAAAAAACCGTCACGGAAGCGCACTCAAGCCGGGCAGCCAAAAAGGGTCAAGGGACAATGTCCCTTGCAGGGTGCAGGGACAGCGTCCCTGC
>OLGA01002873.1_pt1 | contig 11651 bp, 11 predicted proteins | sample 1604881 | NCBI WGS metagenome assembly OLGA01 (sample SAMEA3888896, study PRJEB22519) | human gut metagenome | biome: human gut; feature: human-associated habitat; material: faeces | place: Denmark | collected 2009
ATCGCGGAACACTGTCAGTTTGGCATCAACGGGCAGTTGCATAAAACGACGGTGTACCAGTTATTTTTCGTGATATTATAGCAATGCACCGGGCAGACAATAAATTCAGTATCTGGGAAAGCCAACTGATAAAGCATAAGGCAGCGCCGAGCGTGAAACGCTTTGCAAGCGATCATTGCCGTTTTAATTTCAAGACTGTTATCATTCACAATTTTTCGGGAGAAAAAGGCGTTATCTCGTGTATGACCCGACTTGTCCTCGCCGAAAATTGCCGTTTTTTATCAGTACATCAGTAAAAAATTCACAGTCGGTTTTGTAGTCGCCGCTGTATATTTCTGCCTTTGACCGCACACCGGACCATTTATCCCGTTTTACACTTACACCGCCTGCCGGGAGAACATATTTAGCAAAGCCTTTATTATACAGCTTTGCCGCATATTCCGGCTGCTCTGGGTGTGAACCGCCAGGCAGAAAAATAGCGTCAACCTTTTGTGGCTTGTTGGAAACAAATATAAAATTTGAGATGTCAACAATAATGCGATTATTCATACTTAAATTAATATCCTTTTCTCAATATATGAATTATTAGACATACCGTAATTGACAGCTCTGTTATACAATTCCTTTGCAGATTTTGTTTGATTGCGATCAATGAAAGCATTCACAATTCTGTTGATTGCTACGGTTGCCATATTGTGTTTTGAACGCTGACCGTTAAGACTTTCCCATTCACCAATCAAAAGATTGTTTGGTGTACTGTCTAAATGCAGCCACGGAAGTAATTGTGTCCCCAGTTCAAATACATCAAATTCCTCTTGACCAAAGGCTTTTAGGCAAAGGGCGGCATAAACCGTTTTGTAAAAAATGTAATTTTCGGAGATTTCCGATGATTTTAAAAATGCTTTGAAATTGTTTTTTGCAAACTGTAGATACTCAGTAGATGTCTTTAGCATCGGCGTTACCGACAAAGCCGCATTATGGCATTCAAATGTAATTGGTTCTACCGCTTTTATGGCGGTATTTTCGCTTATAGCGGTTTTATAACAGTTCCACCAAAAATCTCCGAACCCACCGAGTTCAAGCGTAAAACGCTGGGTTGCGTCACAGGCAAGCCAAAGCAAATATTTTGAAGGTTTTTCGCTTAAAAATTTTGCAAATTCACTGTGGTTTTTATAAAGACCATCGCTGTTTCTAAGCATGGCAAAGCTGTCCGAAATGTTCCAATAACAAAATCCGGTGAAGAAAGTATCCGCGTTTTCCGTTTGCAAAACGGAAGATAGGTATTCTATCATTGCACCCGGGGTTTGTTCGGCTTGCAGACTTTTAAACTTATTTCGGACATCTTTTTGAATTTTTATGTGCAATTAAATTTTCTCCATTCTAATAAATAAGGGTAAATACTTCTTTTAATTTATTTAATGTTTCTGCAGCAATCGGTCTAGCAGATTCACTGCCCTTTTTCAGCATATTTAATACTTCTGCTTTATCTTTCTCAAACATAAGTCTTCTTTCCCTAATAGGTTCTAATGTTTGCTGCATTATATCATTTAATCTTCTCTTAACTTTCATATCTCCTAATCCGCCTTTTTTATAATGTTCCTTCCATTCTTGTAACTCTTGCAAATCAGGATCAAATGCATCCAAATATTTAAATACCGTATTAACTTCAACATTCCCCGGATCTTCAACCCGCAAATGATTAGGATCCGTAAACATATTCATTATCTTTTCTTTTATTATTTCTGATGAATCCTTTAGATATATAGCATTATTTAATGACTTGCCCATTTTTTCCTGTCCATCTATTCCTGGTAAACGAGTCACTTTTGATAACAATGGTTTGCATTCCCTCAGTATATCAGTATTGAAGTGTCTGTTAATATGACGTACAATTTCATTCGTTTGTTCAATCATAGGTAGCTGATCTTCTCCTACCGGAATTACATTTGCTTGGAAAGCAGTAATATCCGCAGCTTGACTAACAGGGTATGTTAAAAAACCAACTGGTATTTCATTACCATATTTTTTTTGATGCATTTCATTCTTTACAGTAGGATTTCGTTTTAAACGAGCCAATGTAACAAAGTTTAAATAGAGCATGGTCAGTTCAGTCAGTTCTGGAACGAGGGACTGTATAAAAAATGTATTTAACTCCGGTTTCAAGCCAACTGCAAGATAATCTAATGCAACCTCAATTACATTGTCATGAACTTTGGCGGGATTATGCGCATTGTCTGTGAGTGCCTGAGTATCAGCAATCATAATATATGGTTTATCATAATTATTTTGAATCTCCACACGTTTTTTTAGCGAACCAACATAATGTCCAATGTGTAGGGCTCCTGTAGGTCTATCTCCTGTTAAAACAATATCTTTCATAAAAAATTACCTCCCAATTATGCAATTACTAAAAGTCAACTTATACTAACCATTTTTGAACATCTTTTGAACTGTGCAGCCAAACGGTTTTCTCAGGGTAGGCCGAAGGTATCTTTTTAATTTCAACCATACTTTTACTTTGAAAGGTATTTGTCCATTTAAGTAGGTTATAAACCGATTTTAAGGTTTCTTTTTTGCCTTTCTCAAAACCCAGTTTTCTTTTTATAGTACGTTTTATGATTCTATAAGTATAAATTCGTTTGGGCATATCAAGCACATAGACTTTATCGGCGTATCGGAAACAATCATCAACCCAAGCGTAATATACACCTTCGATTATCCAACTATCATTTTTGAGAATATCATTCAGCAGTTCGGTGCGTTTTCCTATGGGCATTTTAACACCGTATCCGTCTGAATTGTTATCCCATTGAATATCATCAAGATCGTAGTGGGGAATATTATACTTTTCACTTAGTGCCTTAGCTAAATATGTTTTTCCCGAACCACTGCACCCAATTATATGTATTTTCATAGATTACATCTTCCAAAATTCAATATCGTTATATACAAAGTTGGATTTTTTACTTTCAGAGAAATTATCTATGGGATAACTTTTAGGGATTAACTCGATATATTGTGAAGTTTCCGTACGACCGTCAACACCGTCTTTATTAAGGGTACAACGTGCAAAACGGAAAGTGTTTTTAGTCATATAATTTCTGTGATATTCTTTGGCAAACCCTGTTCCGTTATAGTCAGCCGTTGGGTTTTCAAAGATTGGCTCGTCATTCAATAAAAGTTCTCTCAGGCGAGGTAACGAAATATATTCTCCGTTTTTTTCTTTCAAATACAGTCTCCACGTTGGGTCAAGCATAATACGCTTTCCGGACGGCAAAAGACAATCAACAACAACGTGGCAATCATCAAATGGGTCTTCATAAGGCAAACAGGTAATGTGTTGTGCCTTTATTCCGTTTAAACGAAGGAGTGAAGCCAAAAGAATAGCAAGTCCACGACAGTTTGTTTTATTGTTGTTTCTTTCGCAAAACTCAATAATGTCTGTGATTTTTCTGCCGGAACTCATTCCTCCTATACCGTTATGACCAAAGTGGTCGCATACAAAATCAAGAAGCTTAAAAACGATTTCATCTGCCCGATTGTCTAACCTATTTATGTAGTCAGAATAATTGTATTTTTGGAGAATTTCCGGTGCATCTCCACCTAACACAAATTCATTACTGCAGCCGTATTCTTTGTTTCGGTCATATTCCGGATATTCTTTAAGAATTTCTATTCTTGTTTTATCAGAATTTGGGACAAACACTTCCGGTGCAACAAATTTATATGGTGCATCTTCAGGGACATCGTCAATTTTCTCATACTTTACAGGAGTTTCTTTACCGTGCTGTATATAAAATCCTTCAAGAAAGCCGTCGACATACTTGATGTGATAGACCATACGATAATATTCATCATTTATTTCATAGCAAAGATATCCGTCTTTCTCATAAACACAGTTCGGCTCAAAATTATAATTTCCGCTTGATGTAAACGACATCTTCATACGAAGCGGTGTTTCATCGAAAATATTTATGGTTTCGCCCATATCTTTTTTATACCATTTTCCGACTAATCTTTTATCCATAATTATCGCCCCTTTAAAATTATCCCAATAACTAATTTATCACTAATGTGTGTTCTTGTCAAACTCTATCTTGGTAGATATAATGTTTTTTGCAATATTTTTAACTGTCTTTTTTTCTGCCAAAATGTTTATGAATATATCAATCGCTTCAACATCGTTTATACGATAACAAATAATATACCCTTTTCCTTTATCAGTTGCAATAAAGCAATCTTCGTTAATTTTATTATAAGTTGCATCTTCTAATGGCACAAGTTCTTTTCTGTTTTTATAGAAACCAGATTTTGAGTTATAAAATTGATTTATAGTTACATTTCCTATTTCTGTATAATCTTCATAACTATAAAACTTTATCAAATCATTGCCATCACAAATTTCTTCATATATCCAGTCATTAGGAAAAGTAAGTTCCAGTTGCTCTTGCAATATTTCTGCATGCTTAAATGTTACAGTTTTATATTGAATTTTTCCTTCTGCACAAGAGGTTGAAAAAAATAAAAAAGGTAAAATTAAAAAAAATTGATAGTAGTTTTTTCATTTAATTTGATCCTTTCGTTTCTGTACGGCGGTTTTCCGAAATTCGGCGGGGGTTGTGTCGGTTATTTTCTTAAAAATGCGACCGAAATGCTGTACCGTTTTGAATCCGACCATATTTGCAACATCTTTGATTGGAACATCGGTAAAGGCGAGTTGTTTTTTTGCAACGGTAATGCGGTATTTCATTAAATACTCTATTGCCGTACAGCCGAGTTCTTCTTTCATAAGTGCGGTTAGGGTGGTATGGTTTATTCCCGCATTGGCCGATATGTCGGAAAGGATTATATTATCGCCGTAATGCCCCTCTATATAAAACACCGCGTCGCGCAGCTTTGCATTTTTTATAATAGGTGTATTGTCCGATTTTTGGTGAGTTACACCGTACCCAATCAGCCCGTACATACGCTCTAATGCAATAATTATTTCCATAAAATACGAGCGACCTCGGCAAGACCAGTACCAATCCCGCTGATTTTGAAGTTCTTCCTGCATATACCCTGCTGCCTGCGTTATTTTCTCAAGCTGCGCCTCGGCTATGGATACAACATAAGCCTTATCGGTAAACGGCTTTAACAAAAATAAATCGTGCGTTGATGCAATATCGCCGTATTCTTTTTTACGCAGCATCTCAAAGGATATATTAACGTTTAAAAATTCGGGATGAAAGTAAATACAGGTATACTGTGCTTTTTGCTTTGAAATAAGCATGGGGTCGGCGGTTTCGTCAAAGCAGATAAACGCAGGCGCCGCGGCGTAAAACTGCTCGTTTTCCACCTTAAATTCAAGCTTACCGGCAGTCAGAATAATCAGCAAAAAGCAGTTGTTTTTTATATGGGTATTTTGAAGTCGGTCATTTCTAACGCACTCAATTTTTGCAACCTTGCCTTCATTGTACTTTCTGCCTACCGTGATGTGCTGCATACCTTTTCCCACCTTACTAAAATTATTTTAACATAATATGAAAGCCCACACAACAATGAAATTTTATCTGATTCAAAAAACATTTTATCTAATTTTAAATTTTAGATATTGTGGAAATAATCGATTTAACAATTTGTGAAACAGAGGCCTTGACAAAACTTTTAAAGTCCGGTAAAATAAATACACAATCAAACTGATTACATAAAGTCTTGGCGCAGTACATAGTTAAATTCATATAGCTGCGCAAGGCTTATTTTTATCTCTGCCGGTATGTTCTTTGACAAAAGCATAATTAAAACGCAATCCCTGCGCGGATACTGTCAAGGAATCATCATACAGTTTTCTCGCAGGGATTTTTATTACATATCGGTTGAAAGGAGTTGACGATAAAATATGGATCAGCCATATACTATCTATCCCGAAGGGATAGGCAAGCATATTGTTTGTATATACGGCAAGCCCCTGGCCGCCGCAATACAAACAGCTTGTCGGGGTGAACCCCGAACCCCAATAATACGATAGAGGGGAATAAACAGCGGTAGTATGGCTTCCGCAGAAAGAGAGGACAACTAAAACCAACAAGACAAAAATGATTGCTATGCGTTTTCGTGAGAGCGATTATGCGGCAATCAAGAATAAAGCAGAAAAAGCGAATATGAACTTCACCGAGTTTGTAACTGCAGCGGCGCTTAATAAACCAATAACTGTTATAAACGGTCTTTCGGATGTGTTGAAAGAACAGAAAGCCATCGGCAGAAATATCAATCAGCTAACAACGCTCTGCAATATGGGCAAGATTGTATGTCCCGATTTGCAGGAGTTAAAACAGCAATATGCCGAGGTGCTGGCTACACTTAACGAGATGGTCGGGAGGTGTGGCTGATGGCAACCTTTACGGCGATCCCCGAAAAGACGCAGACCGCCACGGCGATGAAGCGAGTGCTTGATTATGTTATGCAAGACAAGAAAACCGTTATAGACGGAATAAAGCTTGTAAGCGGTCAGCACTGCGTTCCCGAATCGGCATATCAGGAGTTTATGGCTACCAAGCATCAATATGGTAAAGCAAAGGGTGTATTTTTCAAACAGTATGTGCAATCCTTTAAACCCGATTGCAATGCTACACCCGAACAGATACACCGCATAGGTTTGGAAACGGCAAAGCTGTTTGATGGGTTTGAAGTGGTCGTGGCAACACACATTGACCGCGATCACTGGCATAATCACTTCGTTGTTAATTCTGTTAACTGTGAAACGGGTTATAAAATCCAAATCAATGAAAAAGGATTGGAAAAGCTACGGCATAAGTCAGATGCTATCTGTCAGCGGTTTGGGTTAGAGGTGTTAACACCATATCAGAAGCCTAAACAGAAATCTATCAATCAGCGAGAATACCGCACCGCTTTGCGCGGTGACAGTAAAAAGCTGAAGCTGACAAATGCAATAGATTATGCGGTAACAACAAGCCGAAACAAAAAGCAGTTTATTGAGCAGATGAAAAAACTCGGATACGGTGTGAATTGGATCGACCGTTACAAGTATATAACCTATACCACACCGGACGGTCAGAGGTTTCGGGATAACCGATTACTCGATGACAAATATTTAAAAACTAATATGGAGGAATTATTTGCTTATGGATATTACCAAACTAAAGAACAACAATCCGATAGAGCCGATAACCGAGGAAACGGTAGCGGCATTGACCGAACCGATACAGCCTCAGTATCTGCTTCTGACATTGGAACAGTACAACAAAATAGCGGAATACTTTTCGACAGTTGGGAACAGCATTGTAAGAAACACGGATTTGATATCCGAACTTCCGACGCATCAGGATTTGAACAATCTGATCGTACAGACGTTAAGGCCGTGTTTAACGGAAATGCGCAAGGCGGCAACAGACAAGATGGACTCGATAGAGTATTCAACCAAGGACAAATTATCGAGGCAGACGGACTCCTTGAAAGAGCAGCTGCACACGGAAATATGCCGAATGATGAACGAGCTGAAAGCCAAGGATTTGACACCGTGGAAGCTCAAGCTGAAATGGGCGGCGGTTGGGGCAATATTACCGTCGATGCTTTATATCTTGCAGCTGATATTGCGATGATAGGAGAACCGGACAATAATGATAAACAAAAACTTAAAGTTGTCCGTGAACGCAAACGCGGGCAAAAGAAAAAACAAATTCAAGACAGCCATGATGACGGCGGTATGCGAATGAATATGTAAAGGAGGAATGACCCGACAACAGATGAAATAAAAGCCGTGTTGCCTTATGGCAGCAAACAGAAGTAATATTCCAAAACACGAATTGGAAATCCTCGCACGGCACTTTCTTCCGCAAATTCAAGCCTTCTTTGAGAGCGAAGAAGGGCGAAGAGAATATGAGAAGTGGAAGGCCGAACAAGCCGCGTTAAAGGCACAGACCGCCGATATAACGGCTTAAAACGCGCACAAGGGCAGAGAGCGAAAACTCTCTGCCCTTGTGTTTATTCGATTTTTGATGTAAAATAAATGTAGTAATTTCTGTTATTGTGGGGAGTAACTATGAATTATATAGAGTTAAATTTAATTCACAAACAAAAGATGGATACATTATGTAACAATCCCGAACATTTTGAATGGGAAGATACAACTTTTATGGATTATCTAAAAGGAAGTCTTCCTCGACTTAGGAATACCTCAAGCAATTCGGCAATAACAGGTTTGTTTCATTCACTCACCAAAAAATATAGTAGTTATTCTTTTTACGATTCAGAGCCTATTGCTTTTATTTCTGAAATAGAAAAGATTATAGATGAAATAAGAAAAATAGAGCCCTACTGGTCCGGTGTGTTTATTCCCAGAGTGGAGGAGACTATCAGACTTCATAAAGGATGCTTAATATCTGGTGAAGGTGGGATAGGCAAAAGTTATTTTATCAAATGCCTTGAAGAAGAATTCAAAACTATAGAAAAAAAGCACTTGTGTTTATACGGAAAATTTTGTCCGACCATAAGTGAAATTGATTTTAATGAAATCTCAGCCATCGCCAAAACAGAAGAATTTGTTTTTATCTTTGATGCTATTAATGAGATCGACGAACAGAGTCAGCTCGAGCTAATAAATGAATTAAAGAAAATAAAAGATACCAAGGGCTTGCGAATAATCATTACATACCGGACACATACGATGGACGAGTCTATGATTGAAGAATGTCGTCAGGTTGTTAAAAGTATCTACGAATTTGAAGGTGTATCGTTTGAATCTGTGGTTGAGTGGTTACAAAGGATACCTATTACCGATATCAATGAGTATTTGGATGTTCTATATTCAAATAACCCGTTCTTGTTGAGCAAATTGCCTTGTATTTTAGATGGCAAGCAAGATTTAAATAAAAATAACGTATCTCGATTCACTTATATTTATGAGCAGTTCATTAAAAAGAGTCTTGATAAGCCGACATGGGAAAACACGAAAAAAGTTGCACGCCTCTTGTATGAAAATAACAAGAAAAACTTTTCTGCCGCGGAACTTGATACGATTATTGATGATCCTTTGCACTATATTTCTGTTATGGAACAGAATGGTTTTGTTAACAAATATGGTAGCGATAGATTTTCATTTGTTATTGAATCTTTGGCAGACTACTTAATTGTAAGATATATGTGGGTAGAAATATCGGGTAAAAGCAAAGAAGAATGCGCACAAATTATAATGCAAAAGACAGATGAGTTTTATAGTTTAAGTGCCGATACCATCATTCTAATGTTATTCGATAAGTTTTATCCGGACTATGCCACAATAAAATATATTCTTGAACAAACCAAACTTATTAGTGATTTTAATTACAATACTCTTCTAAAAATCCATTTTAAGCCCGAAGATATCTTTGTTTTTTCTAATTGTTTTTCACCAGGAAAGCCCGAAGAGTTGTTAATTGATTTTGCTGGGTATCCAAATAAACCTTTTAACTGTACTAACTACTTAACTGATTATTATCTTAAAGATGCACAAAAGCAGACTCAGGAATTATCCAAGCGGCTTTCGGGTAAACATTTTCTTGGTAATTTAAAAGGCAGATTAAAAAATATCCTTTATTTCACTTGCAAATGTCAATGCACTCTGGACAGAGCAACAGAAAATTTCTATACTGCTATATGGTGTTCCGCAGCATGCAACTCCGATATTAGAAATTTGGCAATTAAAATTTTATTTGAAACAATTCAAAGAAATGCATTTTTAATCAAAAAGACTATTGATATATATGGTGGCATAGAAGATGATTATATAAGAGATGCATTAATATTTGTGCTGTCTTGTTTTGAAGAAAACGAAGATGTTAAAGCTTTCTTTGAAGACCTTTTAAAAGAATGTGATTTTGTTCTTGCGAAAAGTATAAAGCGCATGTCTGCTTATTTTGGAAAACCTTATGATTATATAAATCTTCACAAGAAGAGTTTATATCTTTCTGATAAAGCGGAGATTACCGAGGATTTTAAAAGCATTCTTCATAGAGTTGATCTTATGGAGAAAGATTTATTTCCTTTCCGTTTTTGGAGCATTGATAGTTTTCAGTTAAATAAAAAATTTCTATCGGTACCAAAAAATGAGATTATAGAATTAAATGCGCAGTTATCAAAAGACTTCGCATGTGTTAAAACTGGGATTTGTAACGGACATATGCATTTCGAAGACGACATTGCAAAAAAATATTCTGTTTCATACGGCGGCAATTGTCTTAATAATATATGTATTCTTTCATCATTAGAGGTTATATTTCGGAACACCTTCGAAAAATATGGATTGCCTTTTGAGTATGAGCAATGCGTTAAGCAAGATGACTCGGAGTTTTCAGCATCTATTTTAAGAAAGTGTGTATGTGTTTCTATTGACCTTTTCTTTGGTAGTTTAATGTGCAATTATTTTCTTGATAATTTTGCCACATATAACAACGATCAGGAATCCATAGGATATGAAGTATATGATCCGATTGAATACGGAGAAGAATTAAAGATTAAAAGTCCTCTGCCAATTTTCCAACCCAAAATAGAAAAAATGTGCGATAAAATATTATCACACATTGAATCACCGCCAAAAAAGGACGATGCTTGGTGGAAAGATCTTGATCTAACAAAGAAAAATCTTCTCAATATATTGCAGCCTATTGAGTTCGATAGTCATGAGTGGGTATTGTTGTCCTGTAGGATTTCTCTGCGTGATCCCCATGAGGATTATAAATGGAAAGACACGTATGACTTGTTTGTGTGTTCTTCCGCAGATGAAACAATAATTAATGACGGAAACGAAAGGTATCTCACTATCGAAATTGACGATTATAATGGCGACTTGCTAAATTATAAGAACTGCACTTATAGGCCTTGGTTGTGTAAATCTGTCCCGGATATTGCATATAATTCCGGATTGTTTGACGATACCAGATTGGTTCTACCGCCAACCGAAATCATCTCCTTACTAAACCTGTCTTTGAATTTGGAAGAAATGTGTTGGTATAATGACGATGGTGATAAAATTATTTGTTGTAATAACAATAAAGCGTCTTACTACCAAGATCCTATAACAGGTGCAGTATTTATCAGAAAAGATGTGTATGAACAATTATTAAAACTTTCTAATATCAAATTCTTTGCTTTTGCCGAAAAGTATATTGAAGATAAAGGTTTCTGCCCCGATAGTGCCTTTCATTTTGAAATTGTTGACGGTAAAATTGTCAAAGCATATCCAAATTGCAAATTTGATGATACACTTCGAGATCGTTCCGAGCCTCAAAAATGTCTAAATTGTAAGCATGGTTTTTATTCGAAAGCGGAGGTAGAAAAAGACCGAGAATTACTAATTAATATCATCAAAGATTATGGATACTAAAAATACAATGGCAGAGAGCAAAAACTCTCTGCCATTGTATTTATGCATTTGTTAAATTGCTTATAAAAATCAAAAATCCGAACGCGTCACCGTTGATGACAATGTTCGGATAATTTGACTTTGGTGGGAGAGGATGGATTCGAACCATCGAAGCTGAAAGCAGCAGATTTACAGTCTGTCCCCTTTGGCCACTCGGGAACTCTCCCATATTTAATTCATGCTGAAATCCACCTTCACAAAAATGGAGCTGGTGGACGGACTTGAACCCCCGACCTGCTGATTACAAATCAGCTGC
>OLGA01002874.1_pt1 | contig 11648 bp, 10 predicted proteins | sample 1604881 | NCBI WGS metagenome assembly OLGA01 (sample SAMEA3888896, study PRJEB22519) | human gut metagenome | biome: human gut; feature: human-associated habitat; material: faeces | place: Denmark | collected 2009
GTATGGGCACATTTCTGCCCGTCAAAACCGTGTCTGCCCTTGTCAATCGATGGTAATATCTTGTATGAATGTGTCAATGAAATTGGGCGCAGGGGCTGCGGCTCAACCACACCACAGCCCCCTGCCCATTCTTCCGAGAGCAGAGGAGGTACTGAAATAGATTACTCAGCCTTCTCGGCGACAGCAGCTTCCTTCTTCTTGGCCAGAGCCTTTTCCAGCCAATCCTTGCCGTCCGCAAAGCGGGAGACGATGTAGGTCACCACATAGTCGCCGGCAGAGTTGATCATGGTGGCGGGAGGATCGACCAGGTTGCCGATGGCCACCAGAATGGGGAATGCCAGTTCCATCTGATTGGGGAAGAAGATGGAGCAGATGATGTACTCGCCGATGTAGCCGCCGCCGGGCACGCCGGACATACCGACGGAGGACAGCACAGCCACCAGAACGATGGGAATCAGCTTGCCCCAGCTCATATCCTGACCGAATACGCCCCAAACAAAGGCGATCTTCAGCACGCAGGAGAAGCAGGAGCCGTCCATGTGCATAGTAGCGCCCAGAGGCACGACCATCTCAGCCACGTCCTTGCTGACGCCGGTATCCTCAGCCTCTTCCAGGTTGGTGGGGATGGTAGCGACAGAGGAGCAGGTACCCAAGGAGACCACAGCGGGCTTAGTGATGTGCTTGAACATGGTCTTCACTCCGTGCTTGCCGCCGCCGAACCAGGCGAACAGCGGGAACGCAGTAAAGATGTAGACAAAGCACAGGGGATAGTACACAGCCATGGCACGCCCATAGGAGCCGGCGATCTGGGGGCCGTAGTCAGCGACCAAGCCGGCGAAGATGGCGAAGAAGGCCACGGGAGCGTAGTAGGTGATGATCTTGATGAACTTCATCATGACCTCGGTCATGCTGCTGAGCCACCTGGCGACCAGGGTCTCAGAGCCGCCCGCCATGTTGGTGGCGAAGCCGAACAGCACGGAGAACACGATCAGGGGCAGCATGGCCTTGCGGGTCAGCAGACCCACGAAGTCGCTGGCGGTGAAGAAGTTGACGATCATGTCGGAAATGGAGGCGTACTCGCCCATTTCCTCAGAGGGGATGTCGTTCCAGGGAACCAGTACCGGGGGGAAGATCTTCATCAGTGCGAACATGATGACAGCAGCGATGGCACCGGTGATGACGAAGGTCGCCACCGTGGTGCCCATGATCTTACCGGCACGCTTCATGCTCTTCATGTTGGCGATGGAGCCCGCAATGGACACGAACACCAGAGGCACTACCACGCAGAACATCATGTTGATGAACACGGTGCCAAGGGGCTTTACGACAGGGGCCACACCGGGGGCCAGCCAGCCCACCAGCGCGCCGATGATCATTGCGCCCAGCATGATGCCAAGGAAAATATAATTCTTGACTACAGCTTTCTTTTCCATTAGTTTTTACTCCTCCTAACTGATTTTGGTTGATTTGATTTGCTCTCTATGTAAAGCATATTGCTTACATACCTTAGTTAAATGGCTGTAATTGGTGTCAGATGGTCAGAGCCTCGTCGGTGATCTCGCCCTTGCAGACGATGTTGGTGGGGCCGGTGAGAAATAGATCGGTGACACGTCCGTTTCCGTCCCGCTCTACGTCAATATACAGGGTACCGCCGGTCATATCCACCCGGACGTTTTTTCCGGAGACCTTGCCCAGCATCGTCAGCACAGTTACCACAGAGCCGGTACCGGTGCCGCAGGCATAGGTGAAGTCCTCCACCCCCCGCTCATAGGTGCGCTCATATACATGATCCGGGCCGATGATCTCGTAAAAGTTCACGTTAGCGCCCTTGGGGAAATCCTTATAGAACCGCAGCTTACGACCCAACCGGAACAGTGTCTGCGTGTCGAAATTCTTCAGATCCTTCACGGGCACTGCTGCATGTGGGATGCCGGGGTCTCCCAGCTCCACATAGGCGCAATCATAGGTCGCGCCGTCCACCTCCGCCTTGCCATTCAGGCGCATGTTGCAGGGATCGTTGAGCCGCACACGGTACAGCCGGCGATCCACTCGCCAACCGGTGACCAGACCCGCCGTGGTCTCCACCTTCTGCACCTCGCCGGCCAATCCGTTTTCATAGCCATATCGGCAGATGCAGCGGGCACCGTTGCCGCACATCTCCCCCATGGAGCCATCGGAATTGAAAAACAGCATCTTGTAGTCGCCGCCGTAGGTGGGCTTTTTCACCACCATGAATCCGTCGGCACCGATGGACATGTGTCGCTCACAGACAGTGCGGATGATCTCCGGCCACTTCTCATCGGGTATAGCATCCTGTCGGTCATCCACCACAATAAAGTCGTTGCCGGCACCGTTCATTTTCCAAAACTCCATGGCGTAACGCCCTCCTTTTTGCTTGTAATTGCATTGTACATGTCCTCTATAAGCTTGTCAAATTTTTGTCATAGTCCTATTATTCGGATGCACAGTCCTAAAATCAGGACTGTCGCGCATATTTTATGGCACTTTCCTACCAAGAGATAGTCTATAGGTAGCCAGCGAGAAGGCTCATTTATAGACCCCCTAAACGAAAAAATTTCAAAAAATTTTTTAGGAACGAGAAAAGCCGCTGATTCATAGTGAACCCAGCGGCATGATTTACGGTCTGTTCAGCTGAAAATGGGCAAAAAAACTTCATGCCTGAGCACCGCGCCACGGAAATGCACAAATGCCGGCGCATGAAGTTTTTGTGCATCATTTCCGGTTGCCCCGCAGGGGCGGAGAAATAGCACATTTCAATTTTACTGTGCTTTTGCATAGCAAAAAAGTCCCGCTTCAGCTGAAGCGGGGCTTTTGACGTATTTTGTGAAAGCTGCGCGGCGGCGGGCCTTTTCCGCGGGCTCTGCCAACCGTCAGGAGCGGGGGCTTTTTTTCTGGCAGTCCGGGCAGATGCCCTCCACCACCAGCCTGTGGCGCAGGATCTGATAGCCCGTTTTCTGCGCCAGAGCCGCATCGTATTCCCGGTCATAGGGGCTGTCTACATCCCGGACGCAGCCGCAGATCACACACCGCATATGGTAATGCGGATTCGTCCGAAGATCAAAGCGGTCGCAATCGGACATCACGACCCGAAAAATCTCCTGATTATCGCACAGCAGGTTCAGATTGCGGTAAACAGTCCCCCGGCTGATATGGGGATCCAGCGCGTGGACGTTCTGGAAGATCTGTTCTGCTGTGGGGTGATCCTGGCGGCTGCGTACTTCGTCCAGCACCAGCTGCCGCTGGCGGGTATTCCGCTGCTGTTTCATGTCCATCACCTCGCCTGCCGTAGTGGTTTGATTTTACCAGAAAACCGGCGAAAACGCAAGTTTTTGGCCGCTTCCGAATTCTGGAAGCCGCAAGCCGGGGGAGGGAAGCGGCCTCTGCGAAAAAATAAGGGCGGGGCGCTGGGAGGTTTTTCCCATTTTGTAACAGTTTATTCATTTACTTCCCCTGTCATTTATGCTATGCTGAAACAGACCGTTCATGGTGTTATGTAGACCGCCCGGTACTGCTCCGGGCCTGTAGAACATAGGAGGCTACTATGAAAACCCGCATCCGCAAAATGACATCCCTGCTGCTGTCCTTCAGCCTGTTGGGGGCACTGAGCCTGCCTGCCGCCGCGTCGGAGGCGCTGGGGGAGGATCTGTCCGCCAAGGACACGGTGATCCATGAGGAAACCCAGCTGTCCACCAATGTGTTCTGGAGTACCGCCTATTCCGATCTCCGGACGGAAAACCTCATCACCTACAGCCCCAATAAAACCGTCACCCCCATCGTCACCTACGGCGGCGTGCTGACGGACCGTTCCAGCGTGGCGGATACGGCCAACGCGCTGGAAGGGGAGGGCTACCGGGTGGTGGCCGGGATCAACGGCGACTTTTACAATGTGTCCACCGGCCTGCCCATCGGGCTGGTAATCACGGACGGCGTCCTCCGCAGCAGCGACGCCGGGTATTACGCCATCGGCTTCCGGGCGGACGGCACCGCCGTGCTTGGAAAGCCCGGCGTTAAGGTCAGCGCCGATCTGGGCTACGCCGTGGACGACGGCTCCGGCAGCCCGGTGGAGCTGATCCGCCCGGTCATCGCGGTGAACAAGGCCCGCACCAACAGCGGCGTGTTCCTGTATACTTATGATTTCAACGCCAAACATACCACCGGCACCACGGAGGCAGGCGTCAACGTGGTCTGCACCGTGGAGCAGGGGCAGCTTGCCATCGGCTCCACGGTCACGGCCCGCGTGGAGCGGGTGGAGGAGACCACGGTGACTTCCATCCAGCCGGATCAGATCGTCCTCTCCGCCAATGCCAATGCGGACGCTTACTACACCAACGCCCTGCGGAATATGTCCGCCGGCAGCGAGGTGACGCTGACCGTTTCCGCCAACGCGGGCTGGGACGATGTGGAGTACGCGGTGGGCGCGCTGTACTGCCTTGCGGAAAACGGCGCAGTGGTCTCCGGTCTGGCCGCCGGGGTGAATCCCCGCACCGCCGTGGGGCAGAAGGCGGACGGCACGCTGGTGTTCTACACCATCGACGGCCGCAGAAGCGGCTACTCCATCGGCGCGTCTTTGACGCAGGTGGGCCAGCGGCTGGTGGAGCTGGGCTGTGAAACCGTGCTGTGTCTGGACGGCGGCGGTTCCACCAATCTGGCTGTCACCACCCCGGACTCCACGGACGCGTCCATTATCAACCGTCCCTCCGAGTCCAACCGCAAAGTCACCAATCAGATCTTTCTGGTGGCTTCCAACCGCTCCAGCGGGCGGCTGGATCACTTCTACGTCAAGGCCGCCAGCGACTATGTGCTGGCAGGCAGCAGCGTGGCGGTGAACGTCACCGGCGTGGACACCAATTATATCCCCATGGACGCCGGCTATGACCTCTCCGCCAGCGCAGGAACGCTGGAAAACGGGATGCTGACCACCCCGGCCAGCGGCGGCGACGTCACCGTAACGGCCAGCGGACGGGGGAGCAGGGGCAGCACCGTGGTTCATGCCATCCGCACCCCGGATACCCTGACGCTGAAAAAAGGAACGGCCAGTCTGACCGCGCTGACCGTGGCTCCCGGCAGCAAAACCACCCTCACCGCCGGAGCCGTCTGGAACCATCTGACGCTGGCGGCGGACGCCAAAGCGTTCACCTGGTCTGTCTCCGGCGATATCGGCACGGTGGATGAAAACGGCGTGTTTACAGCGGCGGCTCCCGGCTCCGGCAGACTGACGGTCTCTGCCGGAGGGAAGAGCCTGACCATTCCCATCACCGTGGCCAGACAGGCCCTCAAGACGGTAGAGGACTTTGAAGATACCGAACTGATCTTCTCCAGCGGTCCCTATCTCAAGGTCTCCCGCACCCATGCCAGCGATTATGTCCAGCGGGGCCGCTATGCCGGAAAGCTGGATTACACCCTCAGCGCGGATACAGAGTGGCTGTCCATTGCGCTTGGCAGAGGCTTTTCCAACCTGACCGACCACTATACCGCTCTGAACCTCTGGGTTTACGGCGACGGCTCCGGCAATCAGCTCTCCTTCCTCTACACCGGGGACACAAAGAGCGACCTGAGACTGCCCGTTACCCTGCTGGACTTCACCGGCTGGAAGCAGGTCAGTGTCACGCTGCCCCAGTATTTCACCCTCAGCGGGCTGGAAATCTCCGTCCCCTCCACCACCTATGCCGATGACAGCGGCATCACGGTGGAATACGCGGATACGCCCCGCAGCGGCACGGTCTGTATTGACCAGCTGGTTGGCTCCTTCCCCGGCACGGTGGACAACACGCCCCCGGTGGTGACGGCCACGCTGAATCAGCAGGACTGGGCAGTGGATGTGAAGGTCTCCGACGGCGTGGACGGCGTTCTGCCCCAGTCCTCCATCACCGTGGCCATGAACGGCGATGCGGGGCAGGCGCTGGAGGGTTACGATATCAAGAACGGCACACTCAAGTACTATCTGCCCGCCCCCGGCGAGGCGCAGGAGGCAACCCGCGTCACCGTGACCGCTGTGGATGCTTCCGGCAATATCGGTCGGGCCAGCGTGGATATCGATCCCTCCGGCGTAGATCACAAGTTCAATGATATCAGCGACTACTGGGCTGCCGACTATGTGGATTTCCTCTACAACGCCGACATCACCACCGGCTACAGCGACGGCTCTTTCCGCCCCAACCAGAATATCAGCCGGGCACAGTTTGCCGTCATGCTCTACCGCTATCTGAAGCTGGATGAGAACCAGTACGCCAATGTGTCCCTGCCCTTTGCGGACCTTGGCAGCATCCCGGCGTATGCCATTCCCGCGGTGAAGGCTCTGTACGCCGAGGGCGTCATCACCGGCTCTGAGAAGAACGGACAGCTGTATTTCAATCCCGGCAGCTCCCTGACGCGGGCGCAGGCCGCCGCCATGATCGGCCGCACCCAGGCAAAGGGCTATGCGCTGGCGGACCTGACCTTTACCGACAGCGCCCAGATCCCCACTTACGCCGCCTACTACATCCGGGCCATGGTGGGGCAGGGGGTCATCAACGGCTACAGCGACGGCAGCTTCAAGCCCCACAGTAACATTACCCGCGGTCAGATGGCCAAGATCCTCTACAACCTGATGTAACAGCACACCGAAAACGCCCCCGCCCGTTTTAATCGGACGGGGGCGTTGGTATCCAGTGCCTGAGAATGGCTCACGGGAGGCGCGTCAGAATTAGAAAAAGCAGAAACGCTATCGGAATCAGGGCGAGGATCGTGTGCTGCCTTTACCGTGTATGGAAGCGGACAATGGCGGGGACGGGAGAAAGCGTTACAGCTCTGCGGAATATGCACCCAGCAGATCGTCAATATCATGGTCATTCAGCAGGACGATCACATGATTCGCATCATAATATTGCCGGTTCTTCACGTTGTTCATGAAATCCTTGTATTTTACCGTTTTCTCCGACCGCACCATGACGTACCATTCCTCAATCCCTTTGATTTGATTGAGGACGATATACGGTTCCGTAGGAACAACGCAGGGAATATCGGCGGCAACGGAATAAACTCCGAGTAACTGGTCTGTCGCTTTCCTCCGAAAAACATGAGGGGCGGCGTAATACACATCCTGCGACTGGATTTCATTCAGGAACGCTTCAAGATTTTCCGGATTCTGATGAATCTTCGCCAATTCCCGCTGTCCGATGGAAATGGGATTGAACACCCCGAACAGTTCAAATCGCTTGTATGCGTCTCCTGTTTTTTCTTCTATATCCTCCAACGCCATACGGCTGGCATCTTCATCCCATTTTATATAGGTTTCGCTCTCATCATACCATATTTCTGCCGCAAAGGCAAAAGGCGCTCCCTCTGGACAGATGCGGCCCTGTGCCGTATACTGAAAGAAAACCGCGGCGGGAGGGGTAGCTATGAAATTCTGCGAGGCGCTGGATGTCCGGCCGGGCGTTACCGCCGTCATCGGCAGCGGCGGCAAGTCCAGTTTGCTGCGCCGTCTGGCGGAGGAGGTTCCGGGGACGGTCATTCTCTGCACCACCACCCATATCCGTCCGTTTTCCGAATACCCGGTGCTGGAAAACCCGTCTCCGGCAGACATCCGGCAGGCGCTGGCTGCCGGACGAGTCCTCTGTACCGGTACACCCTGCGAAAACGGCAAGCTCACCGCCCCGGCGCTGCCCATGGAAGTGCTGGCAGAGCTGGCGGACTTTGTGCTGGCGGAGGCTGACGGTTCCCGGCAGCTGCCCCTGAAAGCCCATGCTGCCCACGAGCCGGTGATCCCGGAAAACAGTCGCCGCGTGATCTGCGTGGTGGGGGCGTCCGGGTTCGGAAAGCCCGTCCGGGAGACGGTTCACCGCTGGGAGAGGTTCTGCGGGCTGACCGGCGCGGCGGAAACGGAGCCGGTGACGCCGGAGCTGGCGGCAAAAGCGCTGCTGGCAGAGGGCCACTGCGACACCGTGCTGCTGAATCAGATCGACGGGGCTGACCGCCGTCCGGCGGCGGAGCGCTTCGCGGCGGAACTGGCGGGACATGGCCTGCGGGTCTGGGGCGGCAGCCTGCGTCTGGGTTCTATTTTCCCTCTTTGACGGCGTGGGCATCTGCAAATGTAAATTTTGACAATCCATTTTGCGCTTTTTACAAAAAAAGAAAAATCCTTTGTATGGCCTGACAAAAATGAGCGGATTTTTTGGCGCGGGGGTTCACAGCTCTATTCCAAAATGTTATAATTTAACGGAACGTCAACGGTTGCCTGGCTTCCGCTAACATAGAATGCAGCATGGATGAATGGAGAAGTTGTATGAATACGAGGGAGAGACTGGAATACATGGTTCCCAAGATAGGGCTGCGGAACATCAAGACGGCTCTTGCGGCGGCGCTGTGCGCTCTGGTGTACTATTTTCTGGACCGCAGTCCGGCTTTTGCCTGCATCGGCGCGATTTTCGGCATGGGCAGCAGCTATGAGCAGAGCCGTCTCCATGGCGGCAACCGTTTTTTCGGCACGCTGGTGGGCGGATTTATCGGCATGGGGCTGTTCGCCATTTATATGGAACTGTTTCCGGACGGCAGCAACCGCTGGTTTCTGGTGCCGCTGACCTTTATTGGCGTTGTCATCCTGATCCTGCTGTGTCAGCATATCTGGGTGGGTGGCGTGCAGCCCGGCGGGGTGGTGCTGTGTATTCTGCTGTTCAATACCCCCACGGACACTTACATCACCTATGCCCTGAACCGAATTCTGGATACCGGCATCGGCGTGCTGGCTGCCATTTTCGTCAACGGGATGCTGCCCGGCGGCTTTACCTTCGGATTCATGCACCGCTTCTATGAGCGGGTGGGTATTCGGGACGATGTGGTGGACGAATTTCGGGCCAAGACCGTAGTTTGAGCTTCATGTGAAGAAAAAGCCTTCCACCATGTGGAAGGCTTTTTTGCATCTGTATGCAATTTCCTCCGGAATCCTCATGAGTAATTTATGTGTAATTTCATCTGCAATTTTGCCTTTTGTTCGGCAATCCCGGCAATGCCTTTGCAATTCCAGCAAACCCGCAAACCGTTGAAATCAAAAGAAAAGCCGGGGAACCATAGCCTATCGGTAAGCGTCAAGTGTAGCGGCGGATTGAAGGGTACCCGTGAAAATGAGAGAATATCCCCAAACAGGAATACAGCATCCGGGAGTATATGCGGAATCCTGCCACGCCCAACGCGGCGCAGGGGATCATGGCAATGGTGGAATGCCTGAACATACTCAAGAGCGCCGAGGGGACTATCTGCACGGGCCGGGAAATGACCAGGGATGACGCGGAGGCGTGGGCGGCCCACATGGAAAACGAGGACGGTACCACCGGCCCCCATTGGGGCGTTGATCAGACTACCGCTGTTGCGGAAAGTATGGGTATGACCTGGGAAAAGGTTTCCCGGCCCTGCTGGTGGATCACCATGAACATGATGTATTCCGACTATTCCGGCGTGGCGGAGAAGTACGGCGTGTCCATTGCGGAGTTTTACGCGGATATGGCAAGGGCATTTCTGATGGACAAGGACGGGCCGGGAGCAAAGAAAAAGCTGGCGGCGTATTACCACGGGATCGTGGAAACGGATGGATAGGCTTCACCTGAAAATTCCGTGTGTAATTCGTGTGTAATTTCGTGTGCAATTTTAGGCTTTGCATAGCAATTCCAGAAATTCCTTAGCAATTACAGCAAACCCGCAAACTGTTGGAATCAAAAGAAAAACCGGGGAACCATTGCGGTTCCTCGGTTTTCTCATTTGGCGCGGAAGGAGGGATTTGAAGAGGATAGGATTTGTTTTTTATAACCTATTTGGCTGAAATATGTGATATTTAGTTCTGAAATTATAAAATTCTGTACCAGTCAGTCCAGTTGTTTTATAAGGGACAACCCGCTAAAGGGTCAAAATAAGGGTCAGATTCGACCACGTGAAAGGACGATTACATAATGGAAATTACTTATCGGAAGCATGAAGATTTTTGTGTCCCCAATTTGCTTATGCATGGAAGTGAACCGGCAGCATACGGACGTTTTGGCAGGATGCGGCTCAAGTATCTGAAGGAGCACCGCAGAGCAGTCTATATCAATTTAAAGGTCTCCGGCCAATTGACACATTACCTCAACAAGATCGACAGAGAGGCCAACGAGATGCTGCGCCTTTTGGTTGACCAGGCGGCACAGGCGCAGGGCATCACGGAGCAGCTGAAAGCGGAGAATCAGATGGCGTGGATGGGAGCTATGAATAATATCCGAAATGAAGCAGAGGAGATCGTCTACGAAAAACTTATTGGCCCTTGAATTAAAATAATGGATTTGCGAATTGCGGGGGATGGATAAACCAGTGATGATACTTCAGCGCCTCGTATCGGTTTATGAGGTGGCCTTGCGAGACAATGGATTTTCTCACAAATGCACGCATGCATTGAAATTTTAAATACTTATATGCTATTATTATAAAAAATACAAGCATTGGGAAGGTATCGTTATGGACATCAAACAGATCTCGTATTTTTTGGCTGTTGCGCAGGAAAAGAGCTTTTCCAAGGCGGCGGAGAATCTGACGGTCTCTCAGCCCGCGCTGTCGGTAGCGGTGAAGAAGCTGGAGGAGGAACTGGGGGTCCAGCTGTTCTACTCCTTCAACCGAGAGCAGCGGCTAACGGACGAGGGGCTTCGGCTGATGAAGGGGGCCAAGCAGATCATGGAAGCCTACCAGCAAACGGTGGAGGGCGTTCAGGTCATGGATCGCAATACAGAAGGCTCCTTCACTTTAGGGCTGTCGCCACTGTTTGGGGCTTGCTTTTTCGGAGACCTGCTGCCGGGTTTTTCCGCGGCCTACCCTAATATCCACATCGAGATCGTGGAGGACGGTGCCAACCGCATCGATGAAAAGGTGGTCCGGGGTGAGGTGGACTTAGGAGTGACCTTGAATACGGATCAGCTCACCGCCGCCGTAGAGAAGCGGCATTTCACCACCCAACGGAACGTAGCCCTGCTCCATGAGAGCCATCCTTTGGCGAACCGGGAATCCATCACTGTGGCGGATCTGCGGGATGAATCCTTCGCCATTTTTAACCACAATTTCATTCTGCACCGGCAGATTATGACGGCTTGCCACGCTGCGGGCTTCCGGCCGAAATTTGCGCTGCTAACCAGCCAATGGGACTTCATGGTGGAACTGGTATCCAAAAACCATGCGGTCTCCATCCTCCCTAAACCTGTGTTGGAAAAGCAGTCCCATCCCCATGTGCAGTGCATCCCCCTGACAGACAGTATGAAATACTGGGACATCGTGCTGACTTGGAACAAGGAAAAATACATGCCCCGGTCCTGCCAGCTGTTTCTAGATTACATCCAGCAAAATCTGCCAGAGGGCGATTTTTGATTTCTAAAGCACTGCGGTCTAACAGGCCGCAGTGCTTTGTCTATAAATATTTTTTATAGAAGCTTTAAAGCAAAATTATCGTCTTGTCTACTTCGTATAGATTTTAACTATTATTTTCGTTTGATAAAATCATTGATTCTAATATGTCTGTCGAATATAATAAATATACACAAGTGGCCCATATGTAATATATGGAAAATATATAATTTCATATGGGGCTGAAAGAGGAGGAAAATCACATGAAAAAGAAACTTCTTGCGCTTTTGCTCTGCCTG
>OLGA01002876.1_pt1 | contig 11640 bp, 12 predicted proteins | sample 1604881 | NCBI WGS metagenome assembly OLGA01 (sample SAMEA3888896, study PRJEB22519) | human gut metagenome | biome: human gut; feature: human-associated habitat; material: faeces | place: Denmark | collected 2009
ATGATTGTAGTCATATGACGAAATTGTATAATCGATTAAAGGTGTCATCATTTTTAGTACAATAATTTTTATACATATTAGATATTTTTTTTAATGGGAAATGAGCTTCTTTCATGTATGGATATGTATTTTAGGCACAATATATGTCATTGATAAATTAATTGATACCATGTTAAATATCGTTATCTACAGTGACAGCAAAAATGAAAACACACCATTACCCGAACATGCGAAATCAATGTACAGTTAATTGACCACTTATCTTGTATTCTTAAATTTTCATGTTTATTTTTATGCTCTTTGCTTTTATGTGTATTGTGAATGTTGCGTGAGGGTCTTTTAATTTATTGTACTCGTCCCATAACTTTTTAAAATCGAATGCTGATGCTGGTGATTCCTTGATTAAATCTTCGAAATCATACTGTGATATGCCTGGAAACAAAACAATATCTGATAATGTACGTTTTATATCTTTAGGAATTGATTTAACAGTTTGAACACATATCATAACGTTAATATGAAAATGTCTCAATTTCTTCAATAATCGTGATAAATCTGTTTCTTTACTTCTTAATAATGCATGGTTAGCGAAATCATCAAGTATCAACAAACATCGATGAGGAAATGTACGCCAATTATATTTCATCAATTTATTAATTATATATTTCATTACTTTAGGTTTTTTATTCGCTAGATTATGCTTCATTATTAAACGCATTAATTCCTCATTTATATTCTTACAATTAGTGTTTATATATTCATTAATTGAGTTATATTTCAAAATTCTTCTCATATATTTATTCAACCAGTCAAGTAATTCTGTATCTTTAACTGACACTATCTTTGATTTCTTGATCGATGGTAAAAATGTTTGAACTGTTTGATCGAATTTAGCTGAAGTTGAACATATAACGATCAACTCAAAGAATGGTTCATCGTTTAATACCTCTTGTTGTGCGGCTAGTTTCATGTAATTGTAACTTTTGCCTGACCCCATTGGAGCTATAAATGCGCATATACCATTTTGTGCGAACGGATATTTAGCATGTATTGGTTTAATTTGTGCATTCTCTAATTGTACTTTATTTTTAGCAGATAACTTATCAAATAATTTGTCGATTTCTCTAAATTTTTCTTCAATTTTTTCCATTATTAATTTGATTAAAATAAATTTTTTATTCTATCCAAAATGAGCAAGGACAATTTTGAACAATACGTCATCAGTGAATTTAAAGTAGATAATCAAGCAGCTGTCGAAATTAAATATACACACAACGTTAGTGCTAAAAATACGACAATTAACTATACGATTACAATGACTTTAAAATTCTATGATAAAAATGTAAAGTTATTGAAAACGTGTGCATTAAAATTCGTGAACAACGTATTAGCACCATCATATGCAAAGAAACTAATCAACATCAATCCAGGTGAATTAAACAATAAATTCATGTCAGCGAAAGAAGATATTATAAAAGTCATTCACGCAGAATATGAAGAAAAAATGCATGAACTAGTTGAGAAAATGAATCAACTTAACCAATTTAGCAAGAGTCAATTTAGCATAGAAGATAAATTTAGAGGTGAAATGGTTGAAATGAAAGAAAATGAGGTCAAAAATAAAAAGAAATATGATATGTGATTAATTTTCCCCAAACATCTTTATTTTTTGATTCCTGATAAATGTTAATGATACTTCTACGCCTGTTTGTTCTTTATATAGTTTTTGTACATTTATTAATGAACTGTTCTTTATCATTTTCATATTATCAGTTATTAATGACCAGTTAATGTAATCGATAATATCTTCAGTACTTATTCTCTTTTTACGAATTTGTCTTGTTTTATTTTTAGACTCATTCATTATTTCTCCTTCCATTATTTTATCAAAGAAAAAAAAAATAAATTATTTACATCCACAATTCATCTTCAACATAATCGATGTCATTAAAATCTGCTTTCATTTCACTAGCATGTTTAACTCGTTTTATAACTATTTCATTATCTCTGATCATTTTTTCAAGTTGTTCATTAGTATTTGTGAAAACTGCTGAAGGGTAATATGAAATCTCTCCACCATCACCTGTATAAGTCTCCATTGTTGTATTTATTGAGATGTACATTAAGTTCTTTGAGTCTTTGTTAAATGGTTTAGTTTTTGATATTTTGTAATGTATGATTGGTTGATTGTTATTTGAAATCTCTATAACTTTCTTGTTTGGAATGCATATAACTTTTCTTGATTTTTGTATTTCTCGTTCCAGTTGTAATTCATGTTCTTTTTGTTGTTGAGGTGTACGAGGATTTATTGGTTTACCTGTTTTAGGGTTGATTATTGGCTTGTTATTAAATGTCTTCTCTTTACGTTTAAATATTATGCCAATGATTCTTGCACACACTTGTTGATATTTGTCTACGTATGCATCTTGTGGTTTAAAGTATGCATAAATGTCTGTAATGTTATTTTCGAGTGATGGGTTTTCTTTGAAGAGCATATCGACGAAAGCTGTTGGTGAGTAGTAAGCGCGTTTTGCTTGCATTACTTATTTTATCAAAGAAAAAAAAATAAAATTATCTCTTATATAAATTTCAAACATTTAATTGGGTCATCACTCTTTGAACATATATCTTTTAATTTCTTTGACATGTGATAAAAGTATGTACCATCTTCATTTTTACCTATCCATTTTTCAGCAGATTTAACATACACTTCAGTAAATATGTGTTCAACTTTAAATAACCCTAATTTTTCACCTATCCAATTCTCTGATAATAATTTCTTGTAATCATTCTCATATATAAGTGCTGAATCAGTTTTACTATATAGAACATTGACTTTATTACAGAGTTCTTTCATTTTTGCATTAAATGTATTGAGAACTGAACGTGCAAATTGTGGATATGAATAGCTTTCAACATATGGATTTATACGGTCAACATAACCTGGACCTGAATGACCTTGATTGTATTTGTATTTAATGATGAATGGATCAAATTTCTTAACATATTCATCAACATCTTTAACAAATCTATGTTTAATTAATTTTGGTTTCTTCATTGAATAACCCCAAGAACTGTTCATCATATATTTAATTGTTGTAGCTAATTTATCCATTCCAATTTTTTTAGCTTTCATGCGAATATCATAAAGGTGTTCAATGAGTTCTTTAATTTTAGTGTTTTCTGATTTAAAGTTTCCATCATCATCTGGCATTCCTGATGGTATAGATGTTACTGAACTCATATATGCACCTGCTTGATCAATATAATAGAGTTTGCCTTTATAATGACCTTCACTCCATATAATTTTAGGGAACTGTAATTCACTTCTTATTTTTTGCGACACATTACCACTAAATTCATATATATCATCTAAACAACCATATTCATACATTATTTTTTGCATTAATTCACTAAAATGATGATATAATGAAACGTCAATATTATGTCTTAAATTTAGTGAATCAACAAGTCTTTGCAACTCGTGAAGGCGTTGATGAATTTCTTCGTCTTTAACATCATAACCAAACAGGAATTTATTTGGTTTTGAAAATGTTATTGGAATTCTCTTTTTATCTTTAATGTTAATTTGACGTATAGCTTCTTTGCATTTAACTGTGATTGATTTATTCTTTCTATAATCTCTAAATAACCCAGAACATTCATCATATTGTAGGTATCGTTTTTCTTCATCAGTCATTGGTTCTAGTAATTTATTTTCAATCATTGCATCAATTATTCTATTTATTGTACATCCTTTTTTAGAGAATTCATAACGATTTTTGTCTAGCCTGCTTAACATCATTTTTCTAGGGTGATTCACAAAACGTTCATCATTGTTTATTTTAGCATAGTTTTTAACATAGAATACTGTAGCGTTAACATCTTTGTCAAGTATGTAGTGATCTTCAATGATATGTAACTTAAGTGTTTTCCCATATTTTTCACCATATTCATTTGTCGATGTTTTACCTGTATCGTAATGCACTCTACAACTTATGCGAATGTTGAATAAATTAGATATATGCTTTAATTCTTCTCTAGGTATTAATTTTGTTTTAAGGAATGATGATAATAAATTTAATTGTTCATCATCCAATAAACCAGATGAACGAAAAGCAGTTAATAAACATGATTCTCTAATTACTTCACCACGCTTGTAAATGCCATAAGGTGTTAAATCGATATCAGAATTATTGTAGTATGGAAAGAATGCACCAACAATTCTTTTACCTTTACTAATGTTTCTGAAATCAAATGCAATTGACTTAAAATTAGATAAACTTTCAAGTATTGGATCACCACTATCATTAATTTCATATTCTTTGTCTTCTAATACCCAATCTAACATATCAATTGTATTTTGATTTACTCTAGCGTATTGTGTATGTCCTTTTTTATCAACGATTGTCATGATGATATCTTTATTGATTTTAGGTGCAGCAATTTTCATAGCATGTGATAATGCGTATAAAATTTTGACCATATTATCAATTGAATTCTTATCATCATTTAGTGTGAATGGTTGACCGTGCATTAATTTCTTTATTATTTTATTTGACATTTTCATAACACCATTTTTAAATTTATCAGTCTCTTTCATAAAAAGTTTCCCAAATTTTTTACTATACCTTTCTAGTCTTGAGGAACTCCGTGTTTGGGGTGCCTCTTCATCGCTTAAAGGGGCGTTCATCAAATCGTAGAAGCCGTCTCTAGTACGCGGACCATCATCACTAAGTTGCATATTCATCAAGTCAATAAATCCATCTCTAACTCGTGTGGGTGTATCACTAAGTGGCATATTCATCAGGTCAATAAATCCATCTCTATTTCTGGGTCCATTTTCACTAAGGCCAATATTCATGAGTAAGTCTTCATCGTTATCAGCTGGCATTATTTGTCTATTTTTATTTTTAACTTGATACATTAACATTTTATACGTCATATCAATATAATCATTATTTAATTGATCATATACGCGATAATGTGTAATGTTATTTTTGTAGACGAAATTTGCAGGAACTGTGTAACCGTATCTTTCAAAAGTTGCTTTAACTTCTTCAGTGCTTAATCTTTTTGGCATGTTTTTACGTAAGAAAAAAAAATAAAAATAATGTTTTAAATTTTTGCAGGTATGATAAATTTTGTTGAAAAACGCCTCTCAAACAAAAATTGTACAACATCTGGATATGAATATTTTAAGTTATATATTTCACCATCTTTCTTAACCATGATTCGATTAACAACATCATATTTATCACCTTTACCAAGACAACCCTTACATTCATGATCATCTTTCAAAATAGTTACTTCATCAGCACTTGTTAAATATTTGACCAATAAGGCTAATTCTCTCTCTTCAGCAATTACATATTTATTAATGATTAGTGGATTATTTTGAAGTATATCGACACATAACACTAAAGCTTGAATTAAATAGTCTTTATTCTTAATTATTGCCTCCATATTACTCAAAGTATCATTCGCTGTATCTATTGACCTTTCTTTAACCTCAGGCGTATCATAAGGGTTAGATGCGGGGATATTACTTGACACATTATTTGGTGGTGCTTCATAGTGACACATCTGTGGACTAACTACTACATTAACATTTTGACTTTGTTTTGCGGAACAATAACCTAGATCAGTTTTTGCTAGGAAACTTCTTGAGCAAGATAATACGTTACTCTTTGGAACACTCATTTTGAAATAATAAAAATAATTTAATTTATTGTTGTAAAAATGACAGATATTTATGAATTTATCCAAAAATTAAGGTTATCACATTTCATCGATTCTAAACAATTAAGGTTCATTCAACGTATTGGTTTTTACATTAATGATCTAGTGGTTTATAAAATTGCAGTTGTCGTAAATCCATTAACGTTGAAAAAATCGTCGAAATATCAATTACCTCAACACTATAATTTTCACTATGATGATTTTGAACATGTAAAAATAAAAGAACCATTTAAGGATACATCTAAAGGAAGATATATATTAATGTATGAGGTACCCAAAAATGAAATATATGTATGTCAAGGAGAAGATTATTAATTATTTTTATTTCATCGCAGCACGTGCACCAAGAATTTGTTCTATAGATGCATTTGTTATTTCAATTTGACTACGACCAACTGGCTTAACTGATCTAATTTTAAGGAATGCATCTTGATAATAAATGCCTGTTGGAAGTGTGAATTTGACCTTTTTAATTGCTGTATTTACTTTACGTTCACCAGCCAATTCAACCTGTACTGTGCCAACTGTTGATATGCCACCCATGAAATCTTCTGAATCTGCAAATGGAATGCCTATGAAGAAATTAGAGTTATCACCACCATTCCAACACAATTTATCAGTCGCAACACCTGCATCACTATAAACTACTTTATGATAGTATGGTTGTGTAGATGTTAAAATATCTTTTGAAATTGATGATAACAATGAATTATTAATATTTAGTGCATCAAATAGCATATTAATGTGTCTTTGATCATCGACTGTGTTAAATAGTTCATTTGGATAGAATTTACCATCAATATTAACTGAGTAACTGATTTGTGGATTAATAAAACAAGTTCTTGAATATTCGCCTTGCCTGAACACAATAAACATAGTATCACAATGCATTAAACCAATTGTAGCAGCTGTATTGTATCTAACTGGAACTGTTGAATCTTTAGCCTCAACCATGTGTTGTGTGAAATCTCTAATTTGAACAACATGAATTGGGAACAATAAACCAACTGCTGCATATTTTAATGCTAATGCGCTATCAACTTCAGCTCTAAGCATATATTGTGCTAATTTAATTTTCACATTTTTAGTTACTTGATTTACACCTATAAATTGTTGTGATTTTGGTGCATAAGTTGTAGCATTGGTTCCAGATGTTGTTGTCGCTGTAATATTATTGTAAACTGTTTCACCAATATTTCGGAAACCTAAATCATAATCATAATCATGTTCAATTTCATCCTTAAACTGGAGAAATGATTCACAAGATACAACAGGAGCAATAACTAAATTTCTATATGTTGGTAAAATTTCAATACTTAATTTACCTGCCCAATTAGGGAAGAACCTTAAATTGAACAACATTAAGAAGAATGAAATAGGAATTCTCAATGGTATTTTAACTGTTATTTCTTTATCTGCTGTAATATTCGATAAATCAATATATACACCTGGAACTAGTGGATTATGACTGCGAATTTTATCTATAGTAGCAAAACAGTCACTACCATTTTTAGCTTCATCACTCAATGAATTATATAACATGAACCATTCATATCTAGCGTTATTAACATCTTGTAATTTCTCAGTGTTTGTAAATATACGATAATGATCAATTATATCAGCTGAACATTTATAACCAATGTAATATTCTTTGAAAACTGTATTTGTTTGTGCAGGAACTTTTAATGTAACTTCTTGATCAAGAGTAATGAATGAATTATCTAAACTAATGATTTTAGTTAATCCACAGGAAACATCTATAAATGTTGAATCACCTTCATTAATATCACCTACATTTCCATATGAAGTTGCAGTTGAATATTCATAGTGTCCTGGAACAATTTCACTAACCGAAAGAGCGTTATCAATACTTTCATACCAATCTTGTAAAGTGCCAGACCATGCGTCAATTATGTCTGGTTGTTGATTTTGTGGAGCAAACATTTAATACAAAAAAAATAAAATATACACTATGAAAGAGCCCAATTATTTTCTTTAAACTCATTTATAGTTTTATCCATATTATTAATTATCTCTGTTAAATATGGAAGTGTTTGAAATGAATAATGATTTCTTACATCTTCTAATTCATTGTGCTTTTTAACCATATAACTCCACACGTTTGGATTTTGTGCAATTCTAGCTTCCAACGAATCAACTAAATTACGTCTATTCTCAAATGAATTTTTATAATAACCCATTTGTTCTATCAATATTTTCGCTGCAGGTACGCCTGTTCTATAATCTGTAAATTTATCTGTAAAGTTATACATTTTAGCTGCCACACTATTTGTTGCTTCAGCCTTTTGTAATTGGTCCAATAAATCACTATATTCTTTTATTGCATTATTTGAATATTCTGTTTCTACTATCTTTTGTTTCATTTCTGCTAATTCTTTTGCGTTTTTAAGTCCATTATCCTTTATGTATTTATTTTGCGCATTAACGACGAGTGATTCTTGATATACCTCCATCGCCCTTTTAGCTAGATCAGTTTTCTTATTTATTTCTTCGATATCCATTCTTTGAGTTGCTTCATACTCAATTGCTTCTTTCATTTCATCAGCCAACTCAGACTTATTATTTATTTTTTCTAACCTTTTTTCTGCTCTCACTTTCTCAATTTCAGCCTCATGCATCTTTTTAGTTTGTTGATCTAATAACTCTTTATAATGATTTGTTTCAGCTTCTTTTTTGTTAAATTCTTCTTGTTGTTTCTTGAATTCCATTTCTTTAACTATTGAACTTTGTATACTTTCTTTTAGCTTGTTTTGCATCTCTGTCCATTGCTTTTCAGAGATTTCTGGAATATTGGCATAGTTTAGTAATACTTCTCTTCGTTTTTTATATACTTGATCTTTCAATTCAGAATCAAATTTTTGCTTCTCTAGTTCAAGTATGTATTTTTTATGGTTATCAGCTGACTTAACAAATTCATCAGTTTTTATCAATTCATCATATGCTTCATTTTCACTTTTTAGCCTCTTTATTTCATCTTTCAGCTGTAGATTATTATTGTAAAGATCATTGTTTTTAATTTGATTGTTTAACTCGCTATTCTTTTGTTTTATTATCTCTAATTCTCTTTTCAATTTAACATTTTCTTCTTGTTTCTTATTGAGTTCTTTTTGTCGCTGGATTTCTTGTTCTGTAACTTCATTCTTTTGTGTTTGTATATTCATTTTATGCTCATGTTTTACGTTTTGTAATTCTAATTTGTTCTTTACATCATTGTTTTCACGTGTAGCATCTTCCATAAATTTATCACTCTCAATTTGTTTCTTTAGTTCACTCAACATGTTCTTATTCTCTTTATCTAATCGTGCACGTTCACTGATGATATCTTTTTGTTTTTGAAGTTCCATATCTATTTGTCTTTTATATGATTCCATTTCTTGATTCTTCTTTTCACTAGCCATTCTCATCATTAATAATTCTTCATGATTATTTTGTGCTATATTATTTGAGGCTGAATTATTTGCCATCATAAACCTCACAAGGTCAACGGGTGGTGACGCTTGTGCTGGTGCTTTTCTTAATTTTATTGTTCTACGTTTCTTTCTTAATCGTTTCAATGCTTTACGACCCATTTAGAATAAAAATAAATTTACAAATACGATATATATGATCTCCAGCCTTTTTGTGGTAATACTCTAATGCCAGCCGTACGATAACTTGGTTTAATATCTTGAGCTGTATCTTGAGTAACGTCTTGTTTTGTCTCTTGAGTTGGTTCCCGTGTTGGTTCCTGTTTTATTTGTTCTTGTTTTGGTTCTTGAGTTATTTGTTTTTCTTCATCTACATCTTCATAAATATCATATTTTAATGTTTTATATTTCTTCTTTAATTTCTTTTGTTTAGTCATGAGTTTGTTAACTTGATTATTTAACTCTATAATATGTTCCATCATTATTTGTGTATCGCTCATGTATATTTTATTTGGCGTGGGTGTTTGATTGTTTTGTGTTTGACTTATTAATCTACTTGCAACTGATTGTGTTGGTGTCTTGTTTTTCTTCTTCACTATTCTTGTATTTCCATTTTTAAGCAATATAACGTCATAGTGTTCATTAGGGATACCATTACGTGCATCTGTAATAATTTTTGCACGTTCTTCAAGAGTTAATTTACTTATATCCTTTACAACACTTACTTCTTGTTTTTTCTCTTCTATCGGAATTTCAATCTCTTTAACTTCATCAGTTGCTTCATTTGTTGTTTCATTTGTTGTTGTTTCTGTTTGTTCAATTTCGGACATTTATAGTAAAAAAATAAATTAATCATTGTCACATTTTAGGGCCCATGTTTTGCATATATGGTAGTTTAATTCTTCGCGATATATCATAACCTGAATTTACCCATGGCATAGCTTTATCAGATATCTCTCGACCTTTATCAATGACTCTACCTACAGCTTGATCACCTCTATCTACAATGTTTTGAATTTTATCTTTTATTTTAGAATTTGGTAACATATCTACAACACCTTTAATGTCACTTGAAACTTGTTCTTTCTTTTGTTTTGCATTGTTAATAAATCCAGGTATTCGTTGTGCAAATTCAAAACCTTTCTTAACAAATGGTGATACTTTACCTATAATTTGTCTTCCTCGATCAATAATGTTTTTGGCCAATCTACCGCCACCTTTAAAAACTTTGGCAATACGGCCTACTAAACTAGCAATTCCCATTTTAGGTATAATAAAAAAATATACTTTATTAATGTTAAAAATGTCAAATATAAAGATAATGAAGAAACGATTGAAAGATATACGTGTTAGAAAGAAGGTAATAAAACCATATATGATAAAGATATATTCAAACATGTTAAATACTTGGTTTCATGATTTATATGATAATTTACCTGATCATGAACCTAGATATTGGCACGTGTTCATAGGTACAAATAATAAATATGGTGTTGCATTACCCTTGAATGATAAAAAAGCATCATCAATACATAATACGCTAGAAGAATTCATTAATACATATCATCCAGCTAAATTAACATCTGATGAGGAACCTGGCTTTTTAGCAAACATACAACTTTTGAAAGATAATGATGTTACTATGCATATTATTCAAGACAAGAATCATTCATCATTAGCAGTCATTGATAGATTTATTAGAACAATTAGAGATATGAACACACCATCAGAAGAATCAAAACATCAATCACATGAAGAGAAATATAAATTCATCACACCATATAGAATGGAGAAGATTTTAAACACATACAATAACAAATATCATACAACAATTAAATGCACTCCACAAGAAATGTTTAATGATCAAAATTTAGAAAGAGAGTATATATTGAAATGTATGGATAGAAGTGAACAGCAGAAACAAATTAAAGATCTAACATTGCCAGTTGGTTCATTTGTTAGAGTCATATTACCACGACATAATGGAATCACAAAGAAACGTAATCAAGTAAGTAAAGAGTGTTATCAAATAGATTCACGCAATGGTAATATGTACACGTTAATAGCTAAAGATGGAACAGTAGTTACGCGACCTCGTTTCAAACTGTTGCCATGTACAGATCCTCACGTCAAATTTGCAAACACTATACCAGGTAGGTGGAATGGTAATGTTGAAAAGATATTAGAGTATTATCCAAAGAAACACAAGTATAAAGTACAATTTGTTATACCAGGTGAAGAACCATACATTGACATCATACCTGCATCATATTTAAGAGGTGCAGTTCCAACACGTATGAGCAAATTAGAGAAGGAATTCTTTGATACATAATTTATTTTTACTCCATGTCCAAACCCCTCAACCCAACACCCCCAATTCTTGACAATTCTCTCCGTGGCCAACTTAAAATGAACACAAAAAACACGCCTATACCCCTCAACACAACACGTCTAATTCTCATGTATAAAG
>OLGA01002879.1_pt1 | contig 11627 bp, 8 predicted proteins | sample 1604881 | NCBI WGS metagenome assembly OLGA01 (sample SAMEA3888896, study PRJEB22519) | human gut metagenome | biome: human gut; feature: human-associated habitat; material: faeces | place: Denmark | collected 2009
CTAAATCCAGAATCAAGCCAATCTGTTATCGTCCTCCACTTTTTCAGCTTTGGACAGTTCCTCCCAATCTTCAAGATTGCCGCACCTGCGAAGATAATAGTGACCACCATCTACGGCACATGCCCCGCAGCTGCAAACCCTGAAATCATGGACGGTTTCGCTCTCGATAATATCTCCGCACTTTCTGCATCTGATTGCATTCCTGATAATTCTCGGCATAATCAGTCCCTCTTTAGTGCATTTTTGATTTTCTCTTTTTCCCCACTGCCATCTGTGCGCAGTCGCAGCAGCGGGACGCCGCACTTCTCCAAAATGGAGTTTTTCTTCATATCTCGCGCTGCCTGGTTGCTCCCCGCTTCGTGGAAGCCCGTCCCGTCTACTTCAATCGCCAGCACGGGCTGCTTATCCATCTGATTGAACAGCAGAAAATCCACATGGGTCAACGGATTGCGGGCATATGTACGTTCTTCCTCTGTCAGTAGTTCATAGCCCTTCACCAGCGTTGCAAGAGAAACGTGCATGTAGAATATCACCTAACAAAAGCCTCCCTATGCAGTTCTATCATTCTGCATAGAGAGGCTTTGGGCCTTTAATTTTTTCAGGCGGTCAATTTTTACGGATCCGATTGGGGGTAATACCAAAGCTTTGCTTGAACCTCTTGTGAAAATAGGTGACATTGTTGAATCCGACCTGCCGGGCCACCTCGCTGACGGAGAGGTCTGTTTCTTCCAGCAGCTGCTTCGCATGTCTCATTCGAATCTCTGCAATGTATTCAAGCAGAGTCATACCTTGACTTTCCTTAAAGACCCGGCAAAGGTGATACCGGCTGATGCCAAGCTCATCGGCGATGTCCTGAATGGAGATGTCATGCTGGTAGTGTTCGGCAATGAAGTCAATTGCACGTTCTGCATATTGTGCAGAGGCTGTGACTGAATCTTTTTGAATGTGCTGAAGAATCGTTTTCGTTTCATTCTCCAGTGTTTGGAACATCTCGTTCAGGTAAATGTGCTGACCCAGTTGATCTGGAAGCGGGATGGTGAACAGTTCGCTTAAGTCGATGTGATTGTTTTCTGCAATCTTTTCCAGCGCCAGCAGGATCTCCTCCAAAATCTGAGTACAGCTTTGCCAGGAAAGAGGCGTTTCACAGATCAGCCGCTGCAGGCCTTCCAGGCTTGCTACTGCCTCCTCGGATTGCAGGGCTGCCAATTGCTCTAAGAAGTTGTCCATTTGCCTGCGGTCAAAGCTGATATTCCGATCCCAGTTTTCTGTTTCCCCATAACGGAAGAAGAATTTTTTCGGGAAATACGCCGCGTATTGCAGTGCACTCAGCGCCTGTCGGTAGGAATGGCTTACATCCTCCATTTTTTCACTGCTGTCGCCTATTGCTCCGCAGCATTTCTCCAACTGCGGCCTTTTAAAGATTTCCTCAAACCAGCGTACCAAATTTTCCGAATCATTGGTATTGCAGACGCATGCAATGACTCCGCCGTCATCACATTCCAGGCAAGTCAGTTCCGCTCCTTCCGGCCTCTGCTCATGCAGGAACTTCCCCGCATCCTGCAGAGAAGTTCCCTCTTTTGAACGGATGCAGCATACGGAAAAAAGTGTGCCGGGATAATACGGCTTCAAAAATTGCTGATATGCTTCCATGTCGGCTGCCGGAATCGGTTTTTCCTGAAGCAGTCGGGAGAAAAAGCTGCGGGATACCAATTCACGATTTCCGTGGATTAATTGTGCCTGAACATCCGTTTCTTCCAGAAGGCCGGTAAACGCTTCTTCCAGATTCCCGAAAACATCCTTTGCCCGGGAGCGCTGCTCAAATCCCGCAGAGCGGATACTTTCAACCAGTTTTCCAAACGGATAGCTGATTTTCATTACCGACATGGCGCACACCAAAAGCATACCGATGAGCACTGCCGTACAGGCAAGCAGAACATTTCTCTGGAACAAATTGCTTTTTTGATAATATGCACTTTCCGGCAGACACATCACATACAGCCATGGGGCGTAATCCGACCGCACTGCCGTTATCATCATTCCATTGAGCGACAAGGACAGCGGCGAATTCCCGGTTGCTTTTCTCAACTCATCGGACTGATTCTGGAGTTCTTCCAAAATGGTTTCCTCCGGCTGCCCGGCAATAAGATCTCCATTTAAAGAGAGCAGAAAATATTTTGTATCGGGGCTTCGTCCGGCAGACTCCACCGCATTCATCAGCACAGCATCGCTGATGCTTACACAGGCGTACAACCCGTTTCGTTCCCCGGAATTGAGAGGCGCAATCAGGGAAAGCAGATGGTTTTCACCGGCCTGCCAACTCCCATCAGGGAACGCCCGGGGCGCAAGCCAGATCGCCGAACGGGTTCCTGAGGGAATCAACCCAATCTCCTCGACCCAGGATACATCACTGGTCAGTTTCACGGTTGTCCCGGAAAGATAAGTGATCCCATAGGTTGCCGACAACAGCACCTTGCTCCTTGGATTATACAGAGCTATGTCTGTTAAAGAGTATTGGACGTTTTTTCTTCCTAGGAGGCCATAAATCGAATACAGCCCAGAGGATTTAATGTCTTCACCGACCCCGGAAAAGCCCGAAGCCTGTGACACCTGATTGGACAGGACAATATCGGAAAAAGCTGCCGCCACCGGAGACAGTGCAGTACTGTCGACCGTGTTTTTTACATGGAGCAGCCGCTGATTATTGTAATTTTCGATATCGGTTCGGAGTTCTGTTTTTAAATAGGAAAAAGGTAAAAGGCTGGCTAGAAGAACCGTAGCAAGAGTAATGACTGCCGTCAGAAGCATGAGCCTGAGAAACAAAGAATTTACATAGGGATTTTTCAGCCTGTGCAGTCTGTTTCTTTCCGCTTCGTGTCGGACTTGCTGTTTCAAAAGCCTTTCCCCCTATCCTATTATGATTTCAGATATTCATCGCTGCAACTCCTGTTCTGTTGCAGCGACGAGTAAGGGCCGATGGATTCAGCCTCTTTTGTTCTTTTTTAGAATAGCAGAAAATTCGATGGTTCGCAAGTGTTTTCAACACGAAACTTAAAGCCTTCGAAAAAGTTTCGCAACTCTGCAGAGGGCGGTTTTTATCCGTCCATGATCCGTGATCGGCATGGCAGAAGTGGTGCTGGTGATGCCTGCTGTTTAAAGACTGCTTCTTTTTTCCATTATACTGGGCTTTTTGAGCCTTGTGAACAATATTGCTGATGAAATTCTTTAAAAGGCAAGAACATTCATAAGAAAAATGGCAAAATTCTTTAAGAAACGCAAGGATTTTTATTTGACTTTCCTTCCTGCTTGTGCAAAAATGTGATTGTCGGTTCCACAAAAACGCATAAAAAACAAGCGTAAAGCGGAACAAAATTATCTGCATTTGCTGTTGTAAGGAGGAATCATTTTTGGGAAAATCCGCTTCCGCCCAAAAGGCGCCTGTCCGTTCCAAGAAAAAGGAAAACGGATTTGTCCGCACACTGAAATCCTATGGAAAGCAATATCAGCTGGTGCTGATGTTCCTACCGGCGGCCATCACCCTCGCACTGTTTGCGTATGCGCCAATGTACGGTTTGACCATTGCATTTAAGGATTTCGCTCTGCTGAAGGGAATCAGCGGAAGCCCATGGGTCGGACTTGGAAATTTTCGAAAGCTGCTGACTGCACCCAGCTTTTCTGAAGTTTTTGTAAATACGATCAAAATCAGCTTCCTGCGGCTCATTTTCGGTTTCCCGGCTCCGATTCTTCTGGCGCTGCTCTTAAATGAGGTCGGAAATGCACGGTTTAAAAAGGTGGTGCAAACCATCAGTTACCTGCCGCACTTTCTTTCCTGGGTCGTTCTGGCCGGTATCGTGATTCAGATTCTCTCGCCCTCCAGCGGCATCGTCAATCAGATCATCGTTATGTTCGGCGGAAATCCCATCTACTTTGTCGCCGATCCCCGTTACTTCGTACCCATGCTGATCGTAACGGGAATCTGGAAGGAAGTCGGCTGGGGCACGGTCGTTTATCTGGCTTCTATCACCTCTATCAGCCCGGAGCTGTATGAAGCTGCCACCATCGACGGCGCAGGCCGGTTCCAGAAGATGCTGCACATCACGCTGCCCGCCCTCCGCCCTGTTGTTTCCATTATGTTCATCCTGAACAGCGGAAACCTCATCAATGCCGGCTTCGATCAGATCTACAACCTTTACAATCCCGCTGTTTATAAAGTGGCTGATATCATCGACACCTATGTCTACCGGCGCGGCCTTCTTGATATGAAGTACAGCTTCTCCTCGGCGGCGGGTTTATTCAAGAACATCATTTCCTTCGCACTGGTTCTGACCACTAACGGTTTGGTCAAAGTGATCAGCGGTAAAGAAAATGGAATTTGGTAAGGAGGTAGAACGATGACTCAAACGCAAAAGAAAGGCAAGCGTTCCCGCATCCATAAGAGCGCAGGAAGCTGGGCCTTCGATCTCTTCAATTATTTGTTGCTTACGCTCTTCTGCCTTACGATCCTGCTTCCGTTCTGGTATCTGCTGGTGCTTTCCTTTGATGAATTCGGCAATGTCACGGCACAGGATTTCTTCCTCTGGCCCCGGGCCTTCACACTTGAGAATTACAAAACAGTGGCTGAGAATCCTGCCATCTGGCGTGGATACGCAAACACCATTTTTCGGACGGTTTGCGGAACATTCCTCTCTCTGCTCTGTACCTCTATGGCAGCTTTCGCCCTTTCAAAGAACAGCTTCCCCAACCGGAAATTCTGGTCCTTCTATGTGGTCTTCACAATGTTTTTCAGCGGCGGAATGATCCCTACCTACCTCTGGATCAAGGATCTGCACCTTCTGGACAATCGGCTGGTTCTGATTCTGCCCGGACTGGTCGGTGCTTATAATCTGGTTCTGATCCGCAATTTCTTCAAGCAGATTCCCCCGGAGCTGGAAGAAAGCGCCCGAATCGATGGAGCAAGTGATTTCAGAGTATTCTGGAACATTATACTTCCCGTTTCCAAACCCATTCTTGCTACAATTGCACTTTGGCTGGCAGTAGGTCACTGGAACGCCTGGTTTGACTGCTTGATTTATATCCGTGACACTCGGAAATACGTTCTGCAAATCATCCTGCAGCGGATTGTAATTGAAGGAACCATCGAGAACCTCTCCAATACCGAGCAGATGACCGAAGATTTCAACGCCCGTCCGGAAATGGTCAAGGCAGCTTGCATCTACTTTACAACGCTGCCGATCCTTTGTGTTTATCCCTTCCTGCAAAAGTATTTCGTAAAAGGCATTTATGTCGGCTCCCTGAAGGGCTGACGAAACAACGGGTTTCAGGGCGTTACGCCCTTACCAACATAAACGAAAGGAAGAACGTACATGAAAAAGCGCACATTTTTGGCACTGGCACTGGTACTGACAATGGCAGCCGGATCCTTTGGAGGTTGCGGATCTGGAGGAAGCTCTTCTTCCCAGTCTTCTTCAACTCCCTCTTCCCAGAGCAGCTCTTCTCAGGCTGAGAGCAGCAAAACCGAAGAGGCTGAGCGCTACCACTACACCATCGTGCAGCATCTGACCGAAGAGGTTCCCGAAGACGCACCTATGGTTCAGTACTGGAGTGAAATGTTCGATTGCGATTTCACCATCGAGACCGTTGAGCAGAGCAAGATCAACGAGTTGATGTCCCTGCGTTTTGCTTCCGGCGACATTCCCGATGTAATCACCAACCTGGGCTACTCTGTGTTCTACGATCTGGTCAATCAGGGCATCGCCGGAACCTGGTCCGAAGAGTTCATGCGGGAAAAAGCTCCGGACATTGCCGCTTACCTTGACGAGCTGGGCGGTGATGCCTGGAAAGCCGCCAAGCATGAAAACGGCGAACTGTTCACCACCCCCGGCATCAACCCCAGCTATATGTACGGCAACGCCATCATCTGGCGTGATTCCTGGCTGGAAGCTGTCGGTGCGGAAATTCCCCGCACTCTGGCCGATGCAGAGAAAATCTTCTACAAGTTCGCCAACGAAGACCCCGATGGAAACGGCGTGAAGGACACCTACGGCCTGTCCAAGGACGGCATGAACCAGGTTTACGGCGCATACGGCGTCCCCCTGGACACCTGGATCATGGGCGAAGACGGCAAACTGGTTTACTCCAGCGTAGCTCCCAAGATGAAAGAGGCTCTGACGACTCTGGCCCGCTACTACGCCGATGGCGTTCTGGATCCTGAGTTCATCACCGGCCAGAATAAGGGCGACTACATCCATCTGGACCATGCGTTCTGCCAGGGCCGGATCGGCTTCACCAACAAGGCTACCTACGGCCACTGGTACAGCCCCGAATACCTGACCTATCCCGGCGTGCAGAAACCCAGCGTCAACCTGGAGCTGTTCCTGCAGAACAACCCCGGCGAGACCTTCTCCTACGGCTGGCCTCTGGAAGGACCTGACGGCGACAAATACTCCGGCGTCACCAACTACGCTTACTGGAGCTGCTACTCCAAGGCTATGACCGACGACGAAGGAAAATTCGGCAAATTCCTGGAGATTTTCCAGAAGACCAACGGCTTCACCGATCCCAAAGACTATCTGACCACCCGGATGGGCATCCAGGGAACGCACTGGGATTACAACGAATTTGGCCAGGCCAAACAGTTTGAAGGTGTGGACCAGACCCTCATCGGTGCAGGCAACTGCTTCATCTTCGGCAACAACCACCACACTCAGGAAGTCACGAACCCCAACATGGAAAAACTCCGCCAGTCGATCTACTCCGATCCTGATCGGTACGCCATGTGGACCAACTACATTCTGGCTCCTCTGCCCTCTTCCGGTGACTACGAGGCTGAGTGCCAGAAGCTCATCGACGAAGGTTTCATCAGCATCATCACCGGCGAGAAACCCGTTGACTATTTCGATGAAATCGTCAAGCAGTGGTACGCCATCGGCGGTCAGACTCTGACTGACGAAGCAAACGCAACCCTCTAATTTTTCCGCAGCCCGCCTCGCTTGCGAGACGGGCTTGCGTTCTGTTATCCAAGGAGGAAAAAGATGGAACGAATAAAAGCACGTCCCTTTTCAAAAGACACTCCTTTCCGGAAAAACATCCCGGTCTATTTTGCTGCTTCCAAGGAGGCTCTCTCCTTTGCACAGGAGCTGGCAGGGGAAACGGCTGTCTTGCTGGAAGATCCGGATCCCAGCCTGCTCCGGAAAGCGGACGGTCCCGTCATTCTGCTGGGTAATTTGTCGAACAACCGCTGTGTGAAGGAGCTTTACTATCAGCATCTGCTGTTTACCGACCGGACGTACCCCGGACCCGGCGGATATGAACTTCGGACGCTGCTTGATCCCTTTGCTACGGGCTTCAATATCCTGCATATCGGATATTCGGATTCTGAAGGCCTTGAAAAGGCCGCTGCATCCTTCAAACAGAAACAGACCAAAGAGGGGCTTCCCTATCTCTGCGAGATCCGGGCAGCACAGTACCCCTTTGACCCGATCCTGGCAGAATCGCTCAAGGAGCAGATCTGCGACCCGAAGGATCCTACGGCTTATTATACTGCACCCATTGATCAAAAAGGCTTTGCTGCCTATTTCACCGGCGATGAGGCGCTTCGAAAAGAGTACAACGCCGCTTGGCCGATTATTCTTTCTCAGGATAACAATGAAGACCTGCACCTGAAGCTGAAAACCCGTGTTTCCGCCTGGAGACTGATGGAGATGACGGGAATGCTGGACGATGACCTGCGGGAGGAAGCGGAAAACCTCTTTTACCGTTGGGTGGAAAGCCGGGAAGGTCTGGCACGAATCGATGAACCGGTCTATCTGCTTCCCGGATACCCCCGGCAGAACCACGGGCTGCTCCCGGCCATGGGGATCCGTTGGCTGGCAGATTTTTTCCTGCGGTATCATCCGGAGCTGGAACGGCCCCGCAGCTGGAAAGAAATAGCGGATCGGGTTTTTTCCGTCTATCAGGACGGAAGCTGGAAGCCAATCTGTGATGGGCTTTGTCACGGATGGAGTATGTCCCAGCCGGTGATGGCGGAATATGGGCTGTATGATGAGAAGCACGGCTACTTTGCCTCCGGAGGCGCACGAAAAGCGGCGGAATGTGCAATTGCTGTGGTGAACAATGAAGGATGGATGCCTTCTTCCGGAGATTCTACCCTGAAGCGGGGCTTTCAGGGTACCTTTCTGGCCGCTGCGGCGGAATACTATCAGGACGGACGGTATCTTTTTGTGCGGAACATGGCTCCGTTCTGGCGGCAGGGAAATCTGGACTGGACCAGCTATCTTTCCCGAAGCTTTGATATAGGGCTTGAACCGGTTCTTCCCGAGGATCACATCGGCGTGAGAGTTATCCCCATGGATCCATTGGTCTACCATGCGTGGGATGCTTTTCCCGATCGGAGCGAACTCGTAGTAGCTTCTACCCGCCCACCGGAGGTGCCGCTGGAAAAGTGCTTTGACCGGTTAACCTACCGCAGCGGATTCGACACACAGGACGAGTATCTCCTCATAGACGGTCTGGGGGGCGGATCCCACTCCTATGACGATGCCATGAGCATCGTGGACTACGAAAAGTTCGGCGTGGATTTTGTTGTTGCAGAGGATGATCTGGTAAACAACGAGACCGAGAATCACTCCATGGTGACGATCATCCGCAATGGGGAATGCGAAAAGGTTCCCTCCTTCCCGGCTCTGGAAGAAGTCCGGCAGGAACCGGACGGCAGCGTGTACCTTTCAATGATCCTGAAAAACTGCTCCGGAACCGATTGGAAGCGGGAGATCTACCGAATTCCGGAAGTAGGCCTGGTGATTCAGGACACCGTGACTGCTCAGGAAAAAGCGCTCTACCGGATCACCTCCCGATTACGGACACCGGGAAGAGCCACCCTGAAGGGAAACAACCTGCTGAGCCGCCGGACGAATGGGAATGGGGAAACGGTATGGTTCCAAACGGCACCAGCCGTCTCTGCGCCCTGCCGCTTCAGCGCCGTGGAAAAACCGCTCGCCAGCGCCCCGCCCAGATCTGAAAAGAAGCAGGAACCAGACCGGTTTTCCCGCATACAGAATCGTTACTTTTTCGATCAGCGCTATCGACTGGAAGAGGATGAATTCTGCCTGACCTCTTACGAACAGGAAATGATCCTGGATCTGCAGCCTGGTGAAACCGTCCGCTTTACGAATCTGCTCTGCCCATCAAAAGAACCGGTTTCGACGAAACTGTTCTCCCGAAACGGAAAGATCTGGGCGACAGCCGGGAACCGGGAATTTTCTACCCCCTTTGCGGCTTATCCTTTCTGGCAAGAAATGGAAAAGCCTGCTTATTCCTTCCCACCGGCAAGCCTGACCACCCGATTTGATGCGGACGTCACCTGCTTAAAAGCGTTAAACAACGGAAGAATCGCCGTTGGATTAAAAAGCGGACAGTTATTTCTGAGAAATCCCAACGGAGAATGGACGGAAGCAGCAAAAACCACCGGCGAAGTTCACGATGTTCTCCTTTCTGACGGCGCACTGTTTGCCGCCTTTGGGGAATGCGGGCTTGCCCGCTTCGATACAAACGGCAATCTCCTCTGGCAGAAGGAAATCCAGCGTGTGGCAACGGTTTATCCCTGGTGGGAACTTCACACACCAGTCCCACTGACCTTGCGGCTTGTCCGGTATCATGGCAGAGAAGTGCTGGCAGCAGGCTGCGGAGATGACAGTCTGAAATTTTTCGACTTTGACGGCACACTGCTGGAGAGCTTCTATTATTATATTGGTGTTCCGGATCAAATCGAGCTTTTCGACATCAACGAGGATGGAGTAAACGAAATGGTAGCAGGCGGCGGATGCCTTGCCTGCCGTTCGAATGTCCGTATTTTAAATGACCGCCTGGAAACGCTCTATGAATTCGGAAGCGAAGGCTGGACCAGCCATGTGACCTGCCTCCGCTGCTTTTCGATCAATGGGAGTCCGGCAGTGGCAATGGGCGTCAACCACCGAAACAATTTGAAGCTGTTTCAATTTGAAAACGGCAAAGAAATCTGCCGGATCAATCAGGCGGTTGCCGGAGCAGTGACGGATGCAGTCTATCTTCCGAATGCGGAATTGCTTGTGGGATGCACCAAAGGAAAAGCGGTACTGGCTTATGATCTGAATGGAAAGCAGCGTTGGATTCAATACTGTGAAAGCGGGCTCATTCGACTGCTGGAACGACCGGAGGGGGTGCTTGCCGTTTCCGAAAGCGGAGAACTGACTCTGTTTTCTGCGGCAGGAGAAATTCTGAATCGATGGAATACCGGACGCCCCATCCAACGAGTGGCAGAAACCGAAAAATTCCTCTTTTTCTTATGCGGTCAGGAACTCTGGATGCTTCTTTTGTAGGCACCGTCCCCAATCCTGCTCTGCAGAAAAGTACAACCTCTTATGAAAACCAGAGACAGAGAAAATTCTCTGCCTCTGGTTTTTGAATCTTCAATAAGTGACCAACCTTCGCTCTGCCGGAAGATTCTCATGGTCAGCTGTTCTCCAGTTTCTCGCAGTATCTGCATAACACCGAACTCCCGGTTCTGATCCTTATACTCCGCTCCGAGTGGTTTTCGATATGCTGGAAGCAGCCCGTTTTATAGTCTGTCCCTTTTCTCGTTTTCCGGCAATTAAGCCACCACCTTTGCTTGTACTTCACCTTTCCCGGTGCCCCGGCAAATTCCGATCCACCTTTACAAAGTTCAAACTTCTTAGTTCGTTATCAAGACGAGAGATTTTCCTCTGTTTCTTCAATTTCGGGAACCATATTCCAATACGCAAGTGACTCCTTATCTGCCCTGTATTCGTCCCATACTTTGACCAATGCTGGGTAACCTTCTACTATTTTTTGGTGGAGATCGGTTCAGAGGAAGTCCTCTGCTACTGGAAGTTGAATTTATGCAGAAACCGTTCGTTTTTCAATGTGTTATGCGATGCTTACAACTCTTCTACCTTAAAGATCGCATACCCTTCCTAATAGTAGCTGTGTTCGATGCCTTTCGTGTAGACTTCACGACTGTTTATCTCGTCGGCAAACTCCGTCAGCGTCCACGCTTTTTCGGAAGACGGCCTTCATTGGGCGCCCCAGAAGGGCGTTCTGGCTTACTCCAAGGAAGTCCTTTGGGACGATGGAAAGGAGGTAGCCTGGAGCGCCCCTTCCTGCTGTTTGAAAATGGGAAGGCGGCCTACGCTTTTTTGCGACCTCCAACGGCGAAGACGACTTCATGACGGCGCAGGGCACCTGGAACATGGTCATTCCTTTGAAGGAGTCGGAATGAAGCGACAATCGGAAATATTTCAACGGACAAAGGAGAAACAATATCCGGGTGGGAAAAAGCCTCCCGACTCCGGGAAGATCCGGCAGCCGGGAGGCGGATTTTTTGAAGGGGTTCCATCGCTTTTTCTTTGCATCTGCCCCGTAAGGCACTTTATTTTAAAAGCTGCTTCAAGTCTTCCTCCGGCGTGGTAATGGGGGCAATGCTGAAGCTCTCCACAAGATAGCTCAGCACGTTGGGGGACAGGAATGCCGGAAGAGTGGGCCCCAGACGGATGTTTTTGATCCCCAGGTGCAGCAGGGTCAGCAGGATGCACACCGCCTTCTGCTCGTACCACGAAAGAACCATGGACAGTGGCAGG
>OLGA01002883.1_pt1 | contig 11612 bp, 9 predicted proteins | sample 1604881 | NCBI WGS metagenome assembly OLGA01 (sample SAMEA3888896, study PRJEB22519) | human gut metagenome | biome: human gut; feature: human-associated habitat; material: faeces | place: Denmark | collected 2009
AGGAAAAGTCGTATCTTTGCGGCAAATTAGAAATAACATTAAAGTAAAGCAATATAGATTACAGCTCGCCGCCTCCTATCAATGGGGCTTTCTGATGAACAAGTATCAACGGCCACAGAACTTCCACTGGAGGAAATTCAGAAAATGAAGGAATAAGAATAAATTATTAGGCGGTTCTCGAACATATCGGGAGCCGCCTATTTTCTTCACAAAAAAACTTTTCCACCCTAAATCCTTGCGAGTTTCAGAATAAAGTCGTATATTTGCAGATGAAATGTGACATTTTTAAATAAGATATTATGGCAGAACTTAAAGACAGATACATTCGTTTCGACTGGGCTATCAAAAGATTGCTCCGCCAAAAAGCCAATTTTGGCGTACTAGAGGGGTTCCTCACTGTCTTCCTGAACGAAGAGGTAAAGATTATCGACATTCTGGAAAGTGAAGGCAATCAGAGTGCTGCCGATGATAAATTTAACCGTGTTGATATCAAAGCAAAGAATAGCAAAGGAGAAATTATCATCGTAGAAATACAAAACACCAGTGAACTATACTATCTGGAGCGTGTTTTATACGGTGTAGCCAAGGCTATCACGGAACACATCAACCTGGGCAACAGCTACAAGGAGGTGAAGAAGGTGTATTCCATCAGCATTCTCTACTTCGACCTGGGAAAAGGTTCTGACTATATCTATGTAGGACAAAATAACTTTGTGGGTTTGCACACGAAAGACCAGTTGATAATTAGCACAAAGGAGAAGGACAATATCGTAAGGAAATCACCTTCAGAGATTTTCCCAACCTACATCCTTGTTCGTGTCAACGAATTCAATAGTGTAGCTAAATCGCCGTTGGAGGAGTGGGTCAACTACCTAAAGAACGGCGTTATCGCTGCCGACACCAAGGCTCCAGGACTGCAAGAGGCTCGCAAAAAGCTGAAATATTACGAGATGTCTGACGCCGAACGTCATGCATACGATGAGCATCTCAATGCCATCATGATACAAAACGATGTCTTGACCAATGCTAAGCAAGAAGGAAGAGCAGAAGGAAGAGCAGAAGAGAAAAAAGCCATTGCTCTCAGCCTGTTGGCTCAGAATGTAGCTCCAGAAATCATTGTACAGGCTACAGGATTAAGTATCGAAGAAATCAAAAAACTATAAATACCAGGCGGCTCTCGGAATTGAGAGTCGCCTATTGATAAAGAATTATTTCTTGAGATATTTCAAAAAGTCATCAATACCTACTACTTCCACTTTTGGGAAAGGAATGTTTTCTAACTCTTTGAAATGTTTATCTTCTGTTACAATAAAAATAGCATTACTGGCAATGGCACAATCAACAAACTTGTTGTCGTCTTCGTCTGCTTTTATCAATCCAAAGCTGTAATGAGGGTCGATAAACTTTACGTTAGGCAAAATTTGAATATGAGCTAATACTAATCTTGCTACTTTGGAATTGATATTACGACCTAACACCTCTCTTCGTATTCTTCCAATATGTCATTGGATACACATAAAACGTATTTTCCGTTTACAAATTTCTGCCAAATTTCTGCATATAGATTATGTGCAGATAGTGACATGACAAGACAATTTGTGTCTAATACAATTTTCTCTTTTAGCATGATGCTTTTGCCTTATGATAAGGAGTTCTTCACGGGTAAGCTTGCGGAGGTCGCCTATTTCAGCCAATTTGCGGAAGACTGGATACTTCTCGCTGAATAGCATCTGCTCAAACATATTCTTTCCTTTTTATATTCTTTTATTCTTTTGATTCTCTTGTGGCTTCTATAGAAAATTTCAGAACTCCTAAATTAACCCCAAAAGTCAATTTGCGCATTTTTAGTGGCAGCTTATCTGCGAAGACTTCGTTCATCGCAGCTTGTATTTTTCCTTCTGTTGCTTTGTCTGGTAAAATACCATGCTCCTTTGCATCTTCATTCACCTTGTCTATGCTTCTTGCCAACTTGCGAAGTTGAGTGAAAGTATCAATGATGGCAATGGTAGTGCTGATGGCTAAATCACCTTTCAGAATAGTGGCAAGCATATAAAGTCCTTGTTCAGTAAATGCGTGAGGTGCAACAGTGGAATGCTTGAGGGTATTGAACCGGTGGAAATTTTCCACCAGTTCCTGTTTCTCGCTGCTATTCAGTTCAATAATATAACCAGGGGGAAACTTTTTGGGGTTATTTTTAACCGCTTTGTTTATATCTCTGGTTTCTACTCCATACAATTCCGCAACATCTCTGTCAAGGATAACTTGCGTATCCCTGATGACAATGATTTTACTTTCAGTTTTTACAATATCTTCTTGATGTCCCATAATTTCTTTTTTATAGCTTTTCTTATGCAAAGATACGACTTTTCCTCGTAACATCCAAGGTTTTAGGGAAAAAATACTTGAAAAGGGGGAGGAGAAAAAGAAAATAGGCGACTCCCGGAATTGAGAGCCGCCTATTGGTTATACTATTTTTATTATGATGAAGCAAATGCTTACTCTACTGTGCAGTAGATATTGTCTTTTGTCTTTCTTGTTGGATACAACTTGACAGTTTTGCCTGCTACTGTAATGTTGTCACCACCTGCTGTCAGGTTGTTGATGCTTCCACCGAGGTTGATGGCCCAATCACCATTTACGCGGAACTTCCAACCATCGGCTGTAACACCTACATTTGGTGCCTCGAATGTTGCCTCGAAGCAATACTCTTCAGCATTCCATGTCATTGGTGCGTCGCCATCCCAATTGTTGAAGCCACCAATCATACCCATGGTCTCAATCTTAGTGGCTGTGATTGTGCCTTCAGAGAGATTTACATCCATATAGTAAACACCTTTTCCGTCTTTTACACCGAGATTTCCATTGGCTACGCCGATAGCAGATTCTTTAAATGTAACGAAGGTACTTGCACCGATAGCGGTTTCCCAGTTATCTTTCGCACGCTGGAACTTGAACTCAAAGTCTGCACCATTAGGATCGGCCAAATAAACATAACCAGTGTATACGCCCTTTGCATCGTCTACGAGAGCAAGCTTCTGATCATTGGATTTCCAACCATCAGTACTACCGATGAAGTAGATGAATGGATCGTAGTTAACCTCCTCTATGGTATAAGAGTAGTCCATCATGTTGATGGTGAGCTTATACTTACCAGCCTTAGCAATCTTACCTGCCTTAGCTTCACCGTTGGTCAGTGCACCAGTCATACTGTCGTCGCCGTCAACCTTAGGTCCTACAACACCTGGAGCCCAGAGGTCATCTGCATCAATATTTTTCTTAGGAATAATCTTCCAATACTGGTCTGCCTTTGTTGTCTCGAAGCTTACGGTGAAGATAGGATCATCATATACATCCTTTTCGCTGTGATTGAATGCCTTTGCAACACCCTTAGTCCAGCCATTAACGTCATCTGTAGTAAACATATCGCCTACGAGGTAGTAAGCTGCATCGATGAATGGAGCCTCAGGAATAGCCTTAACCTGGAATGTTTCAGATGTAACCATCTTCACGGCTGTTGAGCCATTGCTTTGCCATGCGTCAAGAGTAGCATCGATGTCGCGCTCTTTAGGACGCTTGCCATACTTATTGGTGATGTAATTTACCAAGTCAGCTTTAGCCATGTTACCATCAGCATCAATGTCGAATGACTGACCGTCGAAGTTAATCTTATAATTAGGTGTATAAGCTGCGTCGGAAGAAGTAGGAGCAACAATGCTCGCTACTTTTACCTTCTCTGTCTTAACGTTAGCCAAGTTGATGACATCAACTGGAGTTACGCTACCGTCGCCGAATGATACAGCTTCCTCCTGAGGATTTGACTGTGGGTTACCCCAATCTGTGTAGTCCTCGGTACAAGATACCATAGACATCAGCAGGGTCATTCCCAATAATATTTTCTTAATCATAATTGTCTATACTTTAAGTGATTTACAATTTAACGATGCTGAATGCACCTGTGATGTCGTTGAATGAGATGACATACTTACCTTCTGCCAAACTGATGTTATGACCATTAGCCTCGCACTTACCATACATGTTGATAGCGCCATCTGCTGCACCATATCCCCAGTTGGTATCCCAAGAACCAGCAATCTTGAACTTGAAGCTTACTGTCTGTCCGGCAGGAACTTCCATCACATAGTACCAAGCGTGGTTTTCAACGCCCTCAGTGTTGTAAGGAAGCATTGGAGTGTCGCTCGCGAAATCGTCTAATGAGGTTGCAATCTGGATAGTACCATAGTTGGTTACATTACCCTCGTACTTCTCCATCTTGGCTGTATTGTCAGCAGTGTTGATTGTAATGGTGTAGTAACCGGCTTCAGAAGCAACGATATGACCACCGTCAGCACCGCCATTACGATTTTCTATTGTGCCTTTTTTAGCGCTGATTTCGTTATTGAGTATGGCGTTCATACTGTAATCCCAGTTGAAGTCTGAAGGCAGAATCTTGAAGCCAGCTCCGTCGCACTCGGCCTTGTCGTTGTAATCGCCAGTAAGGAAGTAGTTGGTGTATTCAATCTCACCAGCACCAGTCTTCTTGTCGTAAGAGAAGTTTGGCTTAAGGAACATAGGAAGTGCGTCTACTCCAATGTTCTTGTCGTTTGCCCACTTAGCGCCGAACATGTTACCTACAAGATACCACATTGTTGGAACAGCATCCTTCAATTCAATGTAGTAAGGCTTTACGTTAAGCTTTACTGAGTTTGAAGCGATAGGGTTCAGGTGGTTTGTGCCCTCAAGGATGTAAGCGTTAACACGAACGTACATCTCCTGCTCGGCAGGAACATTACCTTCAGTCCATTTAAGTATCTTTACCAATGCCTTGTCCATTTCTTCTGCAGAGGCAGAAATATTACATTTCTGTGTGGTGTTGCTAAGAACAGCGTAGTCTGGCACCTTTTCGCCACTCTCGTCTGCAGCAGCTTCATCAGTAGAAACTGTGAAGCTGTTGGTTGGAGATACCTGTACCTCGTAAGTTGCGTTGATTGGGGCATTGTCTGCTGTGTACTTAGGCTGTGACCATGTAAGCTCAAGACCAGTAGATTTTTCCAAATCAATAGTCGTCGCATTGGCATATTCTGGAGTATTCAACGTGAACTCCTTAGGCTGGATAAGCGTAGGGTTTGAGTCGTTGTCATCCGAACATGAAGCGAATAAGCTGATGATGCCGATAAGCAGAGCACCAATTATATATTTATTCTTCATATTGTGTTTTCTTTTATAATTCTTTTATACTTTAGTTTTGAACCTCGTTGTATCCATCAATCTGTGTCAAGTTCTTGTTAGAACGAACCTCTGAAGATGGGAGAGGATATACATTATAGGTCTTGGTGAAGGTTGTACCATTAGTACTTCCACCCTTAAGCTCCCATTTGTATGTAGCCTGAGTTCCACCAAACTGATTGAAACGAATCAAATCGGTACGGCGCAGACCCTCGCAATAAAGCTCGCGAGAACGCTCGTCAAGAACATCGTTAAGAGTGTAAGAAGGACGTACGGCAGCGTGGGCACGATTGCGGAGAGCGTCGATATAACCCTTAGCCTTAGCCGAACCCTCGCCATTGATGTGCATCTCTGCCTCTGCTGCATTGAGGTAAGCCTCAGCTACACGGAAGAGGAAGAAGTCGATGTCGACATTATAGCTGTCGTGAGGAGTACCACCATTAGAATAGTTGTTATTCCATTTTGGTGTTGCAATACCCTTGACGAATTTATCGTTAGCACCAATCTCCAAAGTACGATCGCCGTCACTGTTGCCTTTACCCCAAAGGATAGCACGGTCGTCAACGTTCATAGCACGGATTTCGGAAGCTGACTTGTTTACAACAACTTTTGGATCGGTGAAGAACTTCTCTACGAATTGTGGACGAACACGCATACCTGACCATGTGTTGGCAGTAGTGGCAGCATCCTTACCTGTAACAGTCTGCATCGTAGCATCCCAAAGAGCAGCTACATAGAACATAGAACCACCCCATCCCTGAGTCTTTTCTCCATCTTGCATCAATGGGAGAAGAGCCTCGCAGCTTGCACCATTCGATCCATTGTCGCCCATGAAGAGCAGGTCGTATGGCTTGTAGCCATTAGCCTTTGCCTCATTAGACATCTTGCTGTCATCGAAGAGCTTATAGTCTGAATTGATAACCTTCTCGGCATATTCGAGTGCCTTATCCCAATATTGATTGTTCTGACCATCGTTATTGAGGTATGTACCAGCATTGAGGTACAGACGGCTTAAGAGCAACCAGCATGTGCCTTTATCAATGCGGCCATAGTCTGGGTCGCTGTCAGTCTCAGGCTTTGCTGCCAGCAAGTCTGGCTCTGCTGCAAGCAATTCGTCCTTTACCCAGTTGAACAGGAATTCACGGCCCATCTGAAGAAGCTCTGCGCGAGTGTAGCTCTTGCCTTCTTCAAACTTTTCGTTGTAAGCGTGGGCCTGACGCGGTGTCTCTGCAGAAATCTTGTCAATGAATGTCGGGTCTCCGAAGAAGTCGAGCATCAAGAAATAGCTGTAGGCACGAAGTACACGTACCTCTGCATACTTAGTTTTATCCTCTTTGGCTGCATCGAGGCTCAAGAAATGATTCTCGTAAGAGATGTTCGACATCAGACGATAGTACAAGTTCTTCAATGTAGCATTACCCGGATCTAACTTATTATTGGCAACATCTGCGATACCGCCATCCGACCACCAGCAGACAGCTTCGTCGGTAGGTACCTCGTTGAAGTTGAACAGGTTGCGTAGAAGGGTTGACTTACCATTGTCGTCGATAGTGAAATCGGCATTACCGTCATTACCCTCCATGATAAGACCAGCATAGCACTTGCTGTATAAGCCCATAATATTAGGATTGGCATCAACAGTAGGGTCAATGTTTCCCTTGTTCAAGTCATCCATGCAAGAGCTCAAGCTTGCTGAAAGCAGAAGAGCTGCTGCTGGGGCAATTATTTTGAATTTATTGAGTTTCATATCGAAATCTATTTTAAAATGTTAGAAGTTAAGGTTCAGACCGAGCAGGAATGTGCGGCAACGAGGATAGATGTTGTCGTCCTTACCTGATGTTACTTCAGGGTCGATACCTTTATACTTGGTGATAGTAAATACGTTAGAGCATGAGGCGTAGATACGGCCAGAGATGCCCTTGTAGTTGCCACCCTTCAGCAGATTGTTGAAGTTATAGCCCAGTGTGATGTTGTCGCACTTCAAGAAGCTGCCATTCTGAACGAAGTAGTCGGTAAGAGGATAGTTGTATGAAGTCCAGCCCAAATTTACAATATCCTTTGTGCTGTTTTTGTAATATCCCTTAGCACTACAAATTTCTTTCGTATTTATTGCACCCTCAGCGTATCCATTGTAGAGATAGTTTCCGAAGCTTGCACGGAAATTACTGCCGAGATCCCAGTTCTTGTATGCAACCTTGAAGCTGAAACCGCCTGTCCAAGGAGCCACGATATTCTTATAGAAGTATCTGTCGTTCTCGTCAATTGTACCATCGCCATTACGATCTACGTAGCAACCCATGATTGGACGTCCGCTCTCATCGTAAACCTGCTGGTAAACCAAGAATGAGTTGGCTGGCTTTCCTACCTTATGATAGGTGATAGCCTGATCCTGACCTACCTTCATGCCTGCCTCTATCATATCACGACCACCAGCAAGTTCGGTAATCTTGTTCTTGTTGTAAGCAGCGTTGACGCTCAATTCTACAAACCAGTCCTTGGTCTGGATAGGACGACCTGTGATAGCTACCTCAAAACCCTTGTTTTCCAATGTACCTGCATTCATCAAGAGCGCATTGTCAAAGTTCTGACCTGCAGCGATGGTTGTTGTGCTGAGCAAGTCGGTTGTCTTGCGGATATAACCATCAAGGTTGATGGTGAGTCTCTGGTCGAACATACCATAGTCGAGACCTACGTTCCATGTAGTAGTCGTCTCCCATGTCAATTCGTCATTGTATGCCAATGGACGGTAGAGTATTCCTGGGTTGTTGGCAATACCACCGATTGGATAGAGGAAGTGATTACTTGTACTCTTCTTATAGGTAGCGGTGTAGTACTCTCTACCTGTATCCTGCTGACCGGTCTTACCCCAACCAAGTCGGAGTTTCAAGTCGCTGATAGCATCAACATCTTTCAGGAATTTTTCGTCTTTGATACGCCATGCGAAGGCTGCTGATGGGAAGAAACCCCAACGGTGTCCGTCTGCAAAGCGGCTTGAACCATCATAACGGGCAGTGAATGTAAGGAGGTAACGATCCAACAGAGAATAGTTGGCACGTCCATACCAGCTCACGAGGTAAGTCTGTCCCTTCCAGTTGCTTGTATCGTAAGACTTCACAGTTCCTGCAAGAGGTTCGCCCTTGTCGTTCTTACCTTCGTTGGTAGAAGGATACATAGACTTGCTCCACTGGTCTCCCCAATATTTCATGTGGCTATACTCATAACCAGCCATGATGTCGAAGTGGTTAGCCTTGTTGAAGTCCTTGGTGTACTGAGCATAGGCAGTAGCTACAACGTTATACTTCTTCTCCTTATTTTCGCTGTTGCCACCATAGTAGAATCCGTATGTAGATTGTGGATTGTTGGTGTTGTACTCTCCACCAGTGCTATATTCTCCAGCTATGTTGGCGTGAAGATGAAGGTCTTCGAAACCATGTATCTTATAGTCTGCCTCTACATTACCCAAGAGGATATGCGCACTCTTGTAGAAATCGTAGTTTTCAACTTTTTCTACAGGGTTTGTTGGAGCATCGTCGTTGCGGTTATATGGGAATGTAGGGTCGTATGAAGTAGTAGGTAATGCCCACTGCCAATAGCCACCCCAGTTTTTGAATGTTTCGTCACTGCTCTTTACTGGGCGGGTAGGATCCATGTTGATAGCTGCACCTACTGCATCCTGTCCACCTGGATTTGTTTTTGAGTAAGAATACTTACCGTTGACATTAATGTTAAGGTGCTTGTCGAACAATGATGGATTGATGTTGAAACCGGCAGTAACACGCTTATAGTCAGAACCCTTCAGAATACCTTCCTGACCGGTATAACCAACGCTGACACGATAAGGCATAGACCAAGAATTCTTACTGATTCCACCTGTCAAGCTGACATTATGCTCATGGCTGACAGCTGCACGGTAAATCTCGTCCTGCCAGTCGGTATCGTATGTGCCGGCAGAATAATCTGGAGTTCCATCTGCATTGAACTTCTTCCAGCCTAAGCCTTGGTAGGCAGAAGAATCTTCACCATAATAGTTCTTGATGAAGTCTGTATATTCAGAAGCATTCATCACATCCATCTTCTTGGCAACAGTACTTACTGAAAGTGTACCATTGTAAGAAACCTGTGGCTTCTGACCGCTACGACCCTTCTTGGTTGTAATGATGATGACACCATTGGAACCGCGTGAACCATAGATGGCAGTTGCTGAAGCATCCTTCAATACGGTAAAGCTCTCGATATCATTAGGGTTGACAAGAGACAGAGGGTTGTTCACACCCTTTGTGCTGTTGTTATCCATAGGCATACCATCGATAACAATCAGAGGGTTATTGCTTGCAGTAAGAGAAGCACCACCACGAATACGAATCTGTGCACCATCACCAGGAGCACCCGTTGATGAGTTTACATTTACACCAGCAATTTTACCCTGGATCATATCCTGTGCAGATGTAATGATACCATGGTTCTTCTCATCAGGCTTGATAGCTGTAACAGAACCAGTCAAGTCGTTCTTCTTAGCTACACCATAACCGATGACAACGATTTCGTTCAAAGACTTAGAGTCATCTTCCAAGGTAATGTTCATGTTACTAGATGCCTTCACAGTCTGTGGTGTCATACCCAGATAGGTGAATGTAATCTTGGCACCTGGCGCTGCATCAACTGAGAAGTTACCATCCATGTCGGTAATGCCCACTGCCTTACCGTTAACTGTAATGGTAGCACCCATGATAGGCTCACCAGAAGCATCCTTCACATGTCCCTTAACTGCATTTGTCTGCGCAAAGGAACTCACCGTCAGAAGCAGACCGCTTGCTAGGGTCAACGCTCTGAGAGGCAATTTAATTTTAACCTGCTTCATCATTTGCTTGATTTTTAAGTTAATGAATTATATTTATTTATCTACTTTTTCTTCTTTTCTTCTTGGCTTAAGTTGTTGTCGTTCCTACTCAAAATGTCGTTCTGGCTCTTGTTTAGTCTTTCTGGCATCTTACTTATATTATATAAGGTAGGAATGGGGCGCTTGCCCATAAACTTGTCGTTTCTGTGTGCAAAATTAAGTTCTTTTCTCTTATGTTGTACTATTTTTATGTTAATTCCGTTATTTATTTTGTGCAAACGTTTGCACAGAATTTACTTGATTTATGTCAATGAATTCTGACCAATATTGAGGATATTTCGTAATTTTGCAGCACAACTAATAGCAATGGGCGATAAAGAAACAATAACAATGAAAGATATTGCTCGCAACCTGGGCGTAAGTGTTGCCACGGTGAGCCGAGCATTGAAGGACAGTTCTCGTATCAGTACTGCCCAAAAGGAGCGTATTCAGAAATACGCGCGTGAACATAACTTCTTTCCTAATTTCTTGGGTGAAGCTTTAAGACATAATAAGGTGAAGCCGATGAAGGTGATTGGAGTTATTGTGCCTCAGGTGGTACACTATTACTTCATGTCGGTGCTTTCGGGTATAGAGGAAGAGGCTAGAGCCAGAGGTTACCGCGTGATGGTGGCGCAGAGTAACGAGCGTTACGATAAGGAGGTGGCCATCTGTGAAGACTTCTATCAGAACAAGGTTTGTGGCATCATCGTTTCGCAGGCGAAGGATACCAAGCAGTATGACCATTTCGAAAAACTGCTGCAGAATGGAGTGCCGCTCATCTTCTATGATAGAATATGTACGGGCGTGAACTGCTCGCGAGTGGTGGTAGATGACTATATGGGTGCCTTTACTGCCGTTACCCACATGATTGATACGGGCTGTAAGAAGATTGCCTTCTACGGCTCGCCGATGAATCTGGAAATCTCCAAGAACCGATATAACGGTTATCATGATGCGCTGGTAAAGCATGGTTTGACGGAGAACCCTGACTGGGTGAAGATCTGCGATGACCGTGCCAGTGCCGAAGCAATAACGCCGGATATTCTGATAGAGGAAGATCGTCCGGATGCTTTCTTCGCCATCAATGATGATACGGCAATCGGCATCCTCTATACCGCCAAGCGCATGGGATTCAAGGTGCCTGAAGAAATCAGCATCTGCGGATTCACCAATGGTGACCGTGCCAAGGCGTGCGACCCGATGCTTACTACGGTTGAGCAGCGAGGTGTAGCCGTAGGCGAGGAAGCTGCCAATATCCTGATAGGTCAGGTGGAAGGCTCCATCCCTAGAGATGAGGTGGAGAAGAGAGTGGTGAGAACACGACTCGTGGTGAGAGGAACAACAAGATAAAAATATAAAAACAATATAACGATGAAACAAAAACCTGATTTAAGTTTCTGGAAGCTCTGGAACTTGAGCTTCGGATTTTTCGGAGTACAGATTGCCTATGCCCTACAGAGCGCCAACATCTCCCGAATCTTTGCAACGTTGGGTGCTGACCCACACAACT
>OLGA01002889.1_pt1 | contig 11596 bp, 6 predicted proteins | sample 1604881 | NCBI WGS metagenome assembly OLGA01 (sample SAMEA3888896, study PRJEB22519) | human gut metagenome | biome: human gut; feature: human-associated habitat; material: faeces | place: Denmark | collected 2009
CTCGTTCAGCTGGTCGAGATCGTGCTCAAGCGCTATGTTCCCGCGCTTCATAAGTCCCTCGGCGTCTATCTGCCGCTCATCACCACCAACTGCGGCGTTCTTGGCGTCACGATGAACGTCATCTCCGACGGCATGAACTACGGCGAAGCGCTCCTGACCGCCCTCGGCTGCGGCCTCGGCTTCTTCCTTGCGATGGTGCTGTTCTCCGGCGTCCGGTCACGCGTTGCCGAGGCGGAGCCTCCCAAGAGCTTTGAGGGGCTTCCCATCACGCTCGTCTCGGCGGCGATCGTATCGCTGTCATTTTTCGGACTGACCGGCATCATCGACCGGCTGTTCGGCTAAGGAGGGCGCGGCTATGATGGAAATTCTGATCCCGATCCTGGCCGTGACTGTGATCGGCCTCATCTGCGCGGTCGGCCTCGCCGTGGCGTCGAGCGTCATGGCGGTCAAGGAGGACACGCGCTTTACCGAAATTCGTGCCTGCCTGCCCGGCGCAAACTGCGGCGCGTGCGGCTACACCGGCTGCGACGGCTATGCAAAGGCCCTGCTGGAGCCGGGCACGAAGACAAACCTCTGCGTTCCCGGCGCGGATGCAGTCGCGGCGCAGATCGCGGCGCTGCTCGGCGTGGCGGCTGAGGACGTTGTGGAAAAGATCGCGGTTGTGCAGTGCGCAGGCACATGCGAGGCTACGAGCGTCAAGGCTGACTACCGGGGCATCCCCTCCTGCGCGGCCGCGAAGCTGTTCTACGGCGGCAACGGCAGCTGCATCTTCGGCTGCATGGGCTTCGGCGACTGCGCCCGGGCCTGCCCGCAGAACGCCATCTGCATGCAGGACGGCATCGCCTGCGTCAACCACACCGCGTGCATCGGCTGCGGCATCTGCGCGCAGACCTGCCCGCAGAAGATCATCGAGATCGTGCCGGATATCATCCGCACGGAGGTGCTCTGTTCGAGCTATCACAACGGCCCGTACACCAAAAAGGTCTGCTCCTCCGGCTGCATCGGCTGCCATAAGTGCGAAAAGACCTGTCCGCAGGGCGCGATCAAGGTCGATAACTTCCTCGCCCGCATCGACTGGGACAAGTGCACCGCCTGCGGCGCGTGCGCCAGCGTCTGCCCGACCGGCGCAATGGTCTACGGCGATTTCTCCGGCGCGTCCAGAGTCCAGCCTCTTAAGAAAAACTGCGGTGCATCGTAACCCTCTTGACAAACGTAAAGCGCCTGCGGCGAAATGCCGCAGGCGCGTCAATTTTTTATGGATGGGTTCAGCCCTTGAGCTTGTCGAAGAAGCTCTTGCGCTTGGGCTGGCCGTCGTCGCCGACGGAGGATTCGAGCTGCTTTAAGAGCTCCTTCTGCTCCCGCGTGAGCTTTGTCGGCGTTTCAACGACGACGGTGACGAACTGGTCGCCGCGCGTCTTGTAGCCGACATAGGGAATGCCCTTGCCGCGCAGGCGGAAGGTCGTGCCGGTCTGCGTGCCCTCGGGGATCTGATAGCGCACCTTGCCGTCGAGCGTGGGCACCTCGATGGACGCGCCGAGCGCGGCCTGCGTGAACGAAATGGGCATCTGGCACATGACGTTCGCGCCGTCACGCGTGAAGATCGGGTGCTTGCGCACGGAAACGGTCACGAGCAGATCGCCATTCGGGCCGCCGTTCGAGCCGGCATTGCCCTCGTCGCGCACGCGGAAGGACTGGCCGTCGTCGATGCCGGCAGGAACCTTGACACGGATGGTCTTCGTGTGGCGCACCTTGCCCTTGCCCCGGCAGGCGGTGCAGGGGTCGGTGATGATGGTGCCGCTGCCGCCGCACTTCGGGCACGGCTGATTGGACTGCATGGTCATGCCCATGAAATTCTGCTGGGTGCGCACGGTGCCGATGCCGTGGCAGTACGTACAGGTCTGGGGGCTCGTGCCCTCCTTTGCGCCGCTTCCATGGCAGGTGCTGCACGTTTCGATGCGGGAGAAGGTGATCTCGCGCTCGCAGCCAAAGGCCGCGTCCTCAAAACTGATCTCGATCTCGCTGACGACGTTCTGGCCCTTCGCCGGGCCTCTTCTGCGGCCGGACGACGACGCGCCGCCGCCGAAGAAATCGCCGAAGATATCGCTGAAATCCCCGAAGCCGCTGAAGCCGCCGCCTCCAAATCCGCCGAAGCCCGCGTTCGGATTGAAATTCGGGTCGACGCCCGCGAAGCCGTACTGGTCGTACCGGGCCTTTTTATCGGCGTCGGACAGGACCTCATACGCCTCGTTGATCTCCTTGAACTTTTCCTCGGCGGTCTTGTCGCCAGGGTTCTGATCGGGGTGGTATTTCATGGCCAGCTTGCGGTAGGCCTTTTTGATCTCGGCGTCGGACGCGTTTTTCTCGACGCCCAGCACCTCGTAATAATCTCGTTTGTTCTGATCTGCCATACTATCTCACCTCAGATTCGGTGGGTAACAGCCGATAGGGGCGGTCACGCCGCCCCTGTCAAGCTGTGCTTCACGAATTAGTTGTCCTTGACCTCTTCGTAGTCCGCGTCGACGACGCCGTCGTCATTGCCGCCCGCCTGCTGGCCGGCCTGGCCGGCGTTCGGGTTGGCATTCGGCTCGCCCTGCGGGGCCGCGTTCTTATAGAGCTTCTCGGACACGGCGTAGAACGCCTTCTGAACCTCCTCGGTCGCAGCCTTGATGGCGGCGAGGTCGGTGCCCTTCTGGGCGGTCTTCAGCTTTTCAATGGCTTCCTTGACGGGGGCCTTCTCAGCCTCTGTGACCTTGTCGCCCATCTCGTTCAGGGTCTTTTCGGACTGGTAGATGATCTGGTCGGCGTTGTTGCGGGTGTCGACCTCGTCCTTGCGGGCCTTGTCTTCCGCCGCATACTGCTCGGCTTCCTTGACGGCCTTGTCGATGTCTTCCTTGGAGAGGTTGGAAGAAGCGGTGATGGTGATCTTCTGCTCAGCGCCGGTGCCGAGGTCCTTCGCGGAGACGTTCACGATGCCGTTGGCATCGATGTCGAACGTGACCTCGATCTGCGGGACACCACGGGGCGCCGGAGCGATGCCGGTCAGCTGGAACTTGCCGAGGGTCTTGTTGTCGGCAGCCATCTCACGCTCGCCCTGCAGGACGTGGACCTCAACGGAGGTCTGGTTGTCAGCGGCAGTGGAGAAGACCTGGCTCTTCTTGGTCGGGATGGTGGTGTTGCGGTCGATCAGCTTGGTGAACACGCCGCCCATCGTCTCAATGCCGAGCGACAGCGGAGTGACGTCGAGCAGCAGCAGGCCCTTGACGTCGCCGCCAAGCACGCCGCCCTGGATGGCTGCGCCGACAGCCACGCACTCGTCGGGGTTGATGCCCTTGAAGCCTTCCTTGCCGGTCAGCTTCTTGACCTCATCCTGCACGGCCGGAATACGCGTCGAGCCGCCGACCAGAAGAACCTTGGAAATATCGTTGGCGGTCAGACCGGCATCGGCCATCGCCTGCTTGACCGGGCCTGCGGTCGCTTCGACCAGATGGGCGGTCAGCTCGTTGAACTTTGCACGCGTCAGCGTGACGTCCAGATGCTTCGGGCCTGTTGCGTCAGCGGTGATATACGGCAGGTTGATGTTCGTGGAGGTCACGCCGGACAGCTCGATCTTGGCCTTTTCGGCGGCTTCCTTCAGTCTCTGCATGGCGACCTTGTCGTTGGACAGATCGATGCCCTCTGCCTTCTTGAATTCGGAAACGAGGTAGTTCATGACGCACTCGTCGAAATCATCGCCGCCGAGGTGGGTGTTGCCGTTGGTGGCAAGGACTTCGATAACGCCGTCGCCGATGTCCAGAATGGAGACATCGAACGTGCCGCCGCCGAGGTCGTAGACCATGACCTTCTGCTCGGCTTCCTTGTCGACGCCGTAGGCCAGAGCGGCTGCGGTCGGCTCATTGATGATACGCTTGACGTCAAGACCCGCGATCTTGCCTGCGTCCTTGGTGGCCTGACGCTGGGCGTCGTTGAAGTATGCGGGAACGGTGATGACGGCCTCGGTGACAGTGCCGCCCAGATATGCCTCGGCGTCCGCCTTCAGCTTCTGCAGGATCATCGCGGAGATCTCCTGCGGGGTGTACTTCTTGCCGTCGATGTCGACCTTGTAATCGGAGCCCATGTGACGCTTGATGGAAGCGACGGTGCGCTCGTGGTTGGTAACGGCCTGACGCTTTGCGACCTGACCGACCATTCTTTCACCGGTCTTGGAGAACGCGACGACGGACGGGGTGGTGCGGTTGCCTTCGGCGTTCGCGATGACGACGGGTTCGCCGCCTTCCATAACGGCGACGCAGCTGTTGGTAGTGCCAAGGTCAATGCCAATAATCTTACTCATAATAATTTCCTCCTATATGAATGCCTGTATTTACAAATTTAGATGCTGCCGGTTCCCCGGCGTGGGTGCTTTTTAATTTGCGACCTTTACCATCGCGAAGCGGACGACCTTTTCGCCGACCTTGAAGCCCTTCTGGAAGACCTCTGCGATGACGTTTTCGCCAAGCGCTTCGTCCTCGACGTGCATGACCGCGTTATGAAGCTGCGGGTCGAAAACCTCGCCTGCCGCGCCGAAGCTCACGACGCCCAGCTTTTCCATGACGGAGACGAGCTGGTTCATCGTCATCTCAACGCCCTTTTTAAACGCGGCATCCTGCGTCTCCTGTGCCAGCGCCCGCTCGAGATTGTCGTACACGGGAAGGAACTTCTCGACCGTCTCCGAACGGATGTCGGTATAGAGGCTTTCCTTTTCCTTCTGGCTGCGCTTGCGGTAGTTGTCGTATTCGGCAGCCAGCCGCAGATAGCTGTCATGCTCCTGTGCCAGCGCCTGCTGCGCCTTTTCAAACTCGCTTGCCTCCTGCTGCTTGGCTTCCTCGGGCTTTTTTTCCTCGGACTGCTTCGCGGCTTCGGCTTCGGTCTGCTGCGCAGCTTCTTCTGTCTGCTCGGCTGCGGAGGCGGCCTGCGCCTTTTCCTCCGAAGCCGGATTGCTGTTTGTTTTCTTACTCATATCTATGCCTCCGGGTCATTGTGCTTATTTTCCGGCCCTTCGATCGCCGGGGTCTGGTTTTTCTGGAACATCCGGCTCAGGTTCTCGGCGAAGTAGCTCAGCCGGGCGGTGATCTGCGCGTAATCCATTCTGGTCGGGCCGACCACGCCGATCAGGCCCTGCATCCCGTCGCCGATGTCGAACTTCGTCATGACGACGCTGGTGTCGCGCAGCTCCTTCGACACGTTTTCCGGGCCGACCAGGATCTGCGTCCGGCTGTCCGGGGAAAGTGCGGCGGGAAGATTGGAGACCACATCCTCGTCGAGCGCGGAGAGCATTTTCTGCGCCTTGTCGATGTCGTGGTACTCCGGCTGGCCGAGAAGCTTAGCCTGTCCGGTCATATAGACCTCACTGTGCTCCTGGTGCAGAAGCGACGTGACGAAATCCATGATGACGGGCACGAGGCTGGCCGCATTTCCGGCGCTTCTGGTCACGCGGGACAGAAGCTCGGGGCTGAGCTGTTCGGCGGTCAGCTCCGTGACGCTTGCGTTCAGCACTGCGCCGAGAAGCTTCAGATCCGCCTCCGTCAACTCGACCGGAAGACGAATGAGTTTATTCTTGACGGAGCTGTCGCTCAGCATCACGACGAGAATAAAGCTGCCGCTGTCCGCGAGGATCAGGTCGAACCGCTTGACTGTCAGCCCGGCGGCACGCGCCGCCATGGCGTAGGCGGGCAGATTCGTCATCTGCGAGACAAGCTTGCCGACCTGCGAGACGACCTTGTCGACCTCCTGCATTTTCAGCTCCATCGCCTGATTGATCGACTTCGTTTCATCGGTCGACAGGCGGTAGTCCTGCATCAGCTCGTCGACGTACAGCCGGTACCCGGCAGGCGACGGGATGCGTCCGGCGGAGGTGTGCGGCTGCTCCAGATATCCGAGCGCCGTCAGCTCCGCCATCTCGTTGCGGATGGTCGCGGAGGAAAAATCCATGTCCGGCATCTGCGCAATGGTCTTGGACGCCACCGGCTCCGCCGTGCGGATGTAAAGATCCACGATCGCACGCAGGATCTTCTTTTTCCGGTCTGAAAGCTCCATGGTTCGTTCCTCCTTTCGCCTTAGCACTCTTTATCCCTGAGTGCTAAACGCAGTGTACCACCGCCTGCCAGCGTTGTCAATACCTACAGACTTAAATTATTTGTGAACAATTCATATCTTATGTATGAATGCCCCGGCGGGGCGGTTTTATCAGCCGCGGCGCCCGGATCCGCAGCATCAGCCGGCTTCCTGGACAGCGTTCCTGCCCGTCTGGCGGGGACTGCAGGGCAGGCTTTGTCTGCCGGTCAGGGATTATATAGACAAAATCCACAAAAAATTCCCGGTAAAATTTACGTAAAATCGGTAAAATCTCCGTAAAGGCACTGGATTTTAACGGGTGGAACTGCTATACTATGAAATACAGAACTCTGCGACTGCGGCTCCCGTGACCGGCAGCCGTTTTCGTTTCTGTATCAATCCGCAGAAGGAGGGTTCAAAAAGGTGCTTTGCGCAGGACGAGCCTGCGCACAACATGAACATTCAGAATTTGAACAGAAATCAGGAGGAAATGCAAGCATGAAAAAACGCACAACGCGGTGTCTCGCGCTGCTGCTGGCCGTCGTCATGGTCCTTTCGGTCATGCCGGTCGCCATGGCGGAGGAGACAACGCAGACCGCGACTCTGGTGACCGACGCCTCGACCTTGAAGGTCGGCGATCAGATCATTCTTGTCGCAGAGGCAAACTCCAAAACCTATGCGGCAGGTGCACTGTCCGGAAAGCTTTTAACCAGTGTTGAAACAAGTGTCACTGCGCTGGCGGACAATGTGGAAATCTTTACGCTGGGCGGCGAAAAAGACGCATGGACGCTGACCGGCAAGGCTAGCAAAAAGATTTCAACGGCTGATGCCAAAGCGCTGAACAACACAGGTAAAGGCACGAGTACATGGAAGATTTCCATCGATGCCGACGGAAAAGCAACGGTAGCGAGTACAGACACGAGCTGCGGACGCATTTTGTATAATGTCAACTCTCCGCGGTTCCTGAACTATACGTCAGCTACGACCATATCCATGCTTCTGCCGAGCATCTACAGAGTCGGCGCAGCAGAACCCGCCCGTAAGGACGGCATCATCGCGGTTGAGGATATCAAGGCCGGCGATACGGTCGTGGTCTTCAACCCGGCCAACGGCAAGACGCTGTCCACCGAATATTCCGGCTTCTATAATAAAGGCACGGATGTGACGCTGGAAAAGGGCGAACTCACTGGCTGGACAGAGGCTGACCTTTGGACGGTTGGCATCAACGAAGACGGCACGTTTACCTTTGCAGCCAAGGACGGCCAGAAGCTCTCCATGGATACGGGCTATACCAGCACCCCGCTGGGTAAGGCAAACGACACATGGAAGGTCACGGCTGTTGACGGCAAGGATGCGACCTATTATATCGACAATACCGGCCGCACCGATAAATACCGCCTGCAATGGTTTACCAATAACAACAATTGGAGCGCGTATACCGGCACAGGGGCCGCCTTCGAGCAGCAGTTCTACCTTGTGGTAGATTCCGGCGAAGAGCCTGATCCCGATCCGGATCCTGAGCCCACGCCCAGCGCGCTGTTCAAGGACGGCGAGCAGATCGTCATCTACAACCCGGCTAACATGAAGGCCCTGTCCACTGAATACTCCGGCTTCTACAACAAGGGCACGGATGTGACGCTGACGAACGGCACGCTGACCGGCTACACCGAGGCCGACGTCTGGACGGTCGGCGTCAACGCGGACGGTTCTTACACGTTCTCCACCAAGGACGGCAAGAAGCTTTCCATGGGCACAAGCTACAGCAGCACGCCGCTGGACGACGTGAACACCGCATGGAAGGTTTCCCCGGCTGCAACGACCGGCTGCTATTACATCCAGAACGCCGTGCGCGGCAATTATCTGGAGTGGTACGCCGATAAGAGCAACTGGAGCAGCTACGGCAGCATCGGCAGCAATGAGGCGCTGTTTGCCCAGCAGTTCTATCTGGTCGTGGACGACGGCGGCTCCGATGAGCCTTCCGGCGATCTGCCCCAGCCCGGCGACAAGTTCGTGATCTACAACCAGAACGCACAGGCGGTTCTGGCGGCGGAGAACGATTCCAAGTCCATTGAAAAGGCGGCAGCCACCGTCGCGGACGGCAAGGCCACCCCGGCGAACGGCGCTGTCGTGTTCACCGTCGAGAAGAACGGCGAATACCTCCGCTTCAAGAGCGAAGCCTATGGCTACCTCTGCTCCAACGGCACCGGCAGGAATGCATTCTACAGCAAGGACTTCACCGAAGAGGGCGTTACGACTGACGACGCCGACTGGCTCGTCCGCACCTGCTCCGGCGGTGTGGGCGGCTATGAGCTGGAGAGCCGCACGGCGAAGTACAGCGGCCACAGCCAGTGGCTGGAGTATTTCTCCGATGTATTCCAGACCTATAGCATGTACAGCTCGACCGGCGATCTTGACTATACGATCTACTCCTTCTTCTTCTATCCCGTGGCGGACGGCGTGACTGTGACCGATGGCATTGTCAACATGCCCGCAGTCAACTTCGGCACGATCTTCGATGCGTATGTCGGACAGGCGTATACGCTGAACTTCACCGTTGACGCGGTATTCGGCGTTAACACGCTGACCGCCAAGCTGGGCACGGAAGCTCTGACCGTCGATACGACGGAGAACGGCTATTCCGTCACCATCCCGGTGGAAAAGGTAACGGGCGACAAGCTCACCGTGACCGTCTCCGGTCAGGATGCGAAGGGCGCAAGCTTTGAAGGCATCGCCGTGATCACTGTGCTCGATGAGGCTGTGATCTCCAACGTGAAGCCTGCGCAGGGTGCGCAGACCGGAGCCGAAAAGCGGCCGGAGATCTCCGCGGAGATCTCGAACGCTGGCGAGAACGCCAGCGTAACGATGACTGTCAACAGTGAAAAGGTCGATGCTGTCTACGCAGACGGCAAGGTCACCTACACCCCGGCTGCCGCTATGGCGGACGGCAAGGTCACGGTGACTGTGACGGTCAAGCGTGCGGATGAAAAGGAAACCAGCAAGACCTGGTCCTTCACCATCGGCGAGGCGACCTTCCAGCGCTACTTCGGCCAGCTGCACTCCCACACGCAGTATTCCGACGGCGCTGGCTCGCTGGAAAGCGCACTGGCGTATGTCAAGGCGCTGCCTGACAATGCGAACGTCGACTTCGTCGCATTCACTGACCATTCCAACTACTTCGACAGCAAGAATAACCCCAACGTCGAAGCGGCTCTGTATGACACGTCTCTTGTCAAGGATTCCGATCCCAGCCACAGCTGGGCGACCTACAAGAACACTGTCGCAGCCTTCAACGCGGCCAACGCGGGCAAAATGGTCGCCATCGCGGGCTTTGAAATGACGTGGTCCGGCGGCCCCGGCCATATCAACACCTTCAACACCCCCGGCATCGTCTCCCGCAACAACGCGACGCTCAACAACAAGACCAAGGATGCTGGCCTGCAGGCCTACTACAAGCTCCTGTCGCAGACAGAGGGCGCCAACTCCATCAGCCAGTTCAACCATCCGGGCACGACGTTCGGCAACTTCATTGACTTCGGTTATTGGGATGCGGTCGTTGACACCCGTATGTACATGGTCGAAGTCGGCAACGGCGAAGGCCAGATCGGCGCAGGCGGCTATTATCCCAGCTACGAGCAGTACATCATGGCGCTCGACAAGGGCTGGCACGTCGCCCCGACCAACAACCAGGATAACCACAAGGGCCGCTGGGGCAACGCCAACGACGCCCGCGACGTCATCCTGACCGACGACTTTACCGAAGACGGCATCTATGCAGCGCTCAGAGCGCGCCGTATGTACGCCACCGAGGACAAGAACCTCGAGCTGGACTACACGGTCAACGGCAACATGATGGGCTCCATCATCGACGTTCCTGAGAAGCTGAACTTCGAGATCTCCTTCAACGATCCCGACCGCACCGATTCCATCGCCAAGGTCGAACTGGTCGTCAACTCCGGCAAGGTCGCCTATACCTGGGACAGTGCCGCAGATCTCACCAAGGGCTCCGTCAGCGTGGAACTGGCGCCTGAGTACACCTATTACTTCGTCCGTGTCACCGAGGGCGACGGCGATCTGGCCGTGACCGCTCCCGTCTGGGTCGGCGAATCGCTCAAGCTTGGCATTTCCAAGGCTGAATGCGGCACGTCTACCCCTGTCACCGACGAAGAACTGACCATCACCACCACGTTCTTCAACAGTGAGGCAAAGCCCGCTACCATCAAGTCCATCACCTATGCCATCGGCGGCGAAACCATCGGCACCGTGACGGATCCCATCGCGCTGGCTGCAAGCAGCACGCAGGATGTGGAATTCAAGTATACCCCGACAAAGGCCCGCATCATGACTGTTAAGATCACGGCTGTGATCGAGCAGGACGGCAAGGAGTACACGTTCACCAAGGACGTCACGCTCGATGTGCTTGACGCAAGCAAGCTTGTCTACATCGGCATTGACGCCTCGCACTACAACGAATACGTTGCAGGCAACTATAAGGACTCCATGGGCAACTTCGGCGAACTGGCTGCGGCCTATTCCGTGCGTACAGTCACGCTGAAGACCAGCGAGGAGCTCATCGCGGCCTGCGGCAATCCCAAGTACAAGGCCATCATCCTGACGGCTCCGTCCCGCCGTCTGGAAGCGGCCCAGAAGGATCCGAAGACCTATTCCACAGAAGAGCTGAACGCCCTCAAGACGTTTAACGACAACGGCGGCATGGTGATCCTCGCCGGCTGGTCCGACAACTACGAGAATTACCCCATCATCCAGAGCAACCCGAACATCAAGCACATGGCCGCGACGCAGAACGAGGTTCTGGCCAAGCTCGGCTCGAGCCTCCGCATTTCTGACGACGCAACGTATGACGATGTTCGCTCCGCAGCCGACGGCGTCGACAAGTGGAGACTCTACTTCTCGTCCTACAACATGGATAACCCGCTTCTGGACGGCGTGGAATTCGATGCAGAGCATCCGTATGACAAGCTCTACACTGAACGCTTCAGCCACTACGGCGGCGCGTCCATCTACGCAGTAGACGCAGACGGCAACCCGACCTCTACGCTGCCCGCAACGGTCAGCCCGGCAGTCTACGGCCATGCAACGACCTACTCCGTGGACGTTGACAGCGACGGCCTCGGCGGCGCAGGTATCCCGAAGTACACCTTCGCGAAAAACGATGACCGCCTGATGGTCATGGCGTCTGAGCAGCTCGAGGGCAAGGGCCTCATCATCGTCTCCGGCGCAGCCTTCATGTCGAACTTCGAGGTGCAGTACCAGGTCTCCGACAGCGGCGCGGAGAAGAACTACTCCAACTACAAGATCTGCCAGAATCTCGTCTCCATGCTCAACCAGACCGAGATCACCAAGATCGCGGATGTGCAGGCAGAGACAGAGGAGGGCGTCAAGTTCACCGTGGAGGGCATCGTGACCTCCAACGCCTCCGGCTATGACAAGGATACCGCGTTCTTCGACTGCATCTATGTGCAGGACAACACCGCCGGTATCAACGCCT
>OLGA01002891.1_pt1 | contig 11595 bp, 8 predicted proteins | sample 1604881 | NCBI WGS metagenome assembly OLGA01 (sample SAMEA3888896, study PRJEB22519) | human gut metagenome | biome: human gut; feature: human-associated habitat; material: faeces | place: Denmark | collected 2009
ATCGGAAAGCCCCCTCCTCGCCTCCGCAGAGGCGAAACCCCTGCTGCAAACAAAATCCATTATAGTAGGAAGAAAACCTTCCGGCAGACCGGGGACAGCCCCCCGGCGGTGACTGCCTTACTTCACCGCCGCCGCTTCCACATGCACAACCATCTTCGCGGAGATGTCCTTGTACAGGCGCACCTCAATCTCCACATCGCCGACGGCGCGGATGTTCTCGCACTTGATGTCGCGCTTGTCCACCGCAACGCCGTGCTGCGCCTTCAGCTGCTCGGCAACTTCCGCGCTCGTAATCGAGCCGTACAGCCGCCCCTGCGCGCCGCACTTCACCGACATGCTGATGACCTTGCCGCGCAGGGCGTCCGCCTGTGCCGTCGCGTCGGCACGGCGCTGGGCCTCGCGTTCGGCTTCCGCCTTGCGCATCTTCTCAACGCCCTTCATCGCGCCGGGGGTCGCTTCCACCGCCAGCTTCTTGGGGAACAGGAAGTTGCGCGCATAGCCATCCGCCGCATTCACAATCTGATCCTTCTTGCCGACACCCTTCACATCTTCCAGCAAAATAACCTTCATAATCTGTATCCTCCTTAAATCTTAAAAATCAGAAAAATCATCGTCTTTTCGATGGCGGTCGTCGCGCAGTCCGCGCGGGTCGCGGATTTGGTCAACGCAGCCCGCGAACATCGGCAGAATCGGCACGAACAGCACCATCAGGATGGTTAGGAACCAGCGGCGGCCGCGCGTTGCACCCGCGCGTATCATGGCGAAATTCTGCGCCGAAACGCCCTGCACCGCGAAGCTCCAGAACGCCACACTGCCCAGCAGCGAAGCCGCCAGCGCAACTGTCGCGTTCGTTGTAAACAGCTGCGCCGCACTCAGAAGCAGCAGCACCGCCATGCTGATGCCCAGCGGGGTGGGCATGAACCAGCGGTCGGTGGTCGGCGTGTCCTCCGCGTCGGGGAATTTGCGCCAGCACAGCAGCATCCCCAGCGAGAACGCCATGATTCCTTTGACCAGCAGGTCAGGCATGATGGATGGCAGCGTTCTCTCAATCGTTGCGCGCAGACTCCATTCCAGCTGCTGCAGTACATCCTCGGAAAGCCACGGCAGCACGTTTCCGCCCGTCAGCGCCGCGAGACTTTCCAGCGCCGCCGTGCGTTTTGCATCCAGCGCCGCCAGCCCGGACACATACGCGGAATACAGCACCTGCGGGCGCGTCCGTGCGTTCATCATGACACGCAGGATGTCATAGGACAAGCCCTCATACAGGTCGCCGTACGCCTGATAGCGCTGAAGGAGCATCATCAGCAGCGCGACGACGGCGGCGAAGCAAATCACCGCCCAATACATCGCCATGCGCGATTTGCGGAACGCGCCGGGCGGCAGGAACAGCATCAGCGCGCCGCCGAAGAGCCAGACGCAGGCGGACGGAATGAGCAGCTTCGGCAGGAGGAGCAGCAGAGAGGAAAATGCGCCGATGACGAGCAGCGGGATGCTGATGCAGAGCAATGTCTGGCAGATTGGCGCGTTGCGGGTCGGCAGGGGCAGCTCCCCCGTGAGGGAGAGCAGCGAAAAAGGCATGAACAGCAGCAGAAGCACCGCCAGCGGCACGCTGCGCAGGCTAAATGTCAAAGCGAATACGATACAAGCGCCCATCATGTACCAATCGGGCCTGCCGACTTTGGCTTTGCCGTACATGCTGTCCTCACCTCCTTGTGTAGGCTCATCCATCTTCCTATTGTACAGCACAATCGCCAAAAAAGCAAGCCGGGGAGGCGCGGATGCACGAAAAAAGGAAGCGCCCGTCGCAGTCGCTTCCTTTATATATGCTGATTTTTTATTTGCCGCGCACAAGCGACTTGCGCTTTGCCAGCTCAGCCACCAGCGCTGCCGGCAGCAAATCCCGATGCGGCTCTTCCTGCGGTACAGCCCCGCGATAGACCGCCAACCTCCGCTGCGTCACCGTGTCCCAGCTGTGCAAATGGCAGATGTAATCCGGCGCTTCCGCCTTGTACTTTGCCACCTTCGCCGGATTCGCCAGCAAATCCGCCAGCTTTGCGCGCAAATCGTCGATATCGCCGCGGCGGAAGGTCACGCCGTGCTCCTGAACGACGGAGGCGCACTCGTCGATGTCGCTTGTCAGCACGCAGCAGCCGTAGCTCATCGCCTCCATCAGCGAAAGGGGCATCCCCTCGACGTCGCTGGGCAGGACGTAGGTGTAAGCGTTGCTGTACAATTCCGCCAGCAGCTGCCCCTGCACAAAGCCGGGGAATATCACGCGGTCGTCGTCCTTTGCCATTTCGCGCAACTCGTCGAAATACTCCTGCGAGTCGGACGCGCCACCCGCAATGACCAGCTTCTTGTCCGTCGGCAGATGCTTGTACGCCTCAATCAGGTAATGCTCGCCCTTTTCCGGCACGATGCGTCCCAGATAGAGGATGTAGTTGTCCTTTTCCAGCCCGTACTGGCGAATCAGCTCCGGCGCGCACGGCTGGTAGCTCGGCACGCCGTTGGGAATCAGCAACGTCTCGCGCCCATAGGTGTCCGCAAAATACTGCTGCATGCCGTGGCTCAGCACAATCAGCTCATCCGCGTAGCGCACCGCCATCTTTTCGCCCAACCTGATGCACTTGGACGCAATGCCGTTTTGCCATTTCGCGCGCGTCCAGTCCAGCCCGTGTACCGTTACGATAACGCGCTTGCCCATCAGCTTCGGCAGCCAGCAGAACAGCGCCGGGCCTTCCGCGTGCACATGCACCACGTCATAATTGCCAAACGCCGCGCACAGGCAGCCGAAGAAACTTGCGGAAACCGCCGCCAGCCCCTTCTTCTGGATGGTCGGTACATACTTCAGGCTGATGCCGTTGAAATTTTCGGGTTGCGGCTGCTGCTTGTCGGTTCGGTTGTAGCACGTCACGGAATGCCCCTGCGCCACCATGCGCTTGGCCAGTTCGCCCACCACAACCTCGATGCCGCCATCATGGGACGGTACGCGCTTCTGTCCGACCATGGCAATTTTCATGTACTTCCGAGCCATCCCTTGCAGCCTCCTTTGTTGCTTGAAATTTCCCATTATGAGGGGGAGGGGAACCACATCAGCAGCCCCGATGCGTTTTGTTGTACGTTTCGGTGTCATCTGATGCACTCATCATACCACACACATGGGTTAATTGAAACGAAGTTACATCGGTTTTCCGAAATTCTTTCGATATTCCGCGTATTCCGAAAGTTTTCAGGAAATTTCAGGAAAGATGGCAGCGGCTTTTCACAAAATGCCCTGTCCATTCGCGTCTGTTTTTAGCCGAAAACGATATACTTGCGGTTCAAAAAAACAGCGTTATTTTATGTGTAAGAAAACCATGTAACAACGAAGAAAAACAGGTTACATAGTGCAATGGCATGACGCGCGAACGAAACCTGCCAATTTATCCGCTAAATTGCCATATTTATGCTGGTCACTCTTGACATGTTGATTTTTGTCAGGTATAATTTACATATGAACAGCATCGGTGCAGCGCCTCTGGTGGATGCTGTCCGCAGCAATGGGTGTAGCCGGACGAATAGGGGAGGAGAGAAACCATGAAAACGAGTTGGCTCAATGGAAGCAAACGAATCCTGTCAGCACTGCTGATTGCGGCGGCGCTGATGTTTGGCTGGACGCCGCTGGGGGAGGGGAAGGCGCTGGCGGCGACGGATAAGGGGAAGAAATTTGCCGACGCAGCAATGCTGTTTGCAAAGACAGGGGATACAGCATTTGGGGAAGAGCTATATTCCGGAACAAACCTCTTTCTAAGCGGTGGTGCTTGGTGTGTTGCGTTTGTTGCAGTGGTAGCAAAACAGTGCAACATACCGGAAAGCGTTATCCCAAACCCAAACCTGAAAATGACGGCGGATTTATATGCTCCGGCAACAAGTAGCTTCCATCCAGTGCTTCCAGCAGATAAGTATGTTGGGGCATATGCACAGTATAAGTCACTATATGAGGCAAACCCAAATTATACGCCGCAAGTTGGCGATATTATTGTACTTAACAGCTATAAGGATGCAGCAGGGAAAACGTATTTTTCACATTGGCAACATGTCGGCATTGTTACAGCGTACAATCCGACTTCGAAAGTGGTGACCTTTGTTAGCGGAAACTGGGGTTCTGTTGTTAAGGTAAGTAACTATAAAACCACCAAAACAACAATTGAATATTGGGAAGATGATGAAACTGGCTGTACTGTTTGGTCTGGCATTTTGGGCTACTATCATATTGATTGGAGCAAAGTAACCTCAATGCGTGAACCGAACGCGGTAACGGGCATTACGCTGAAGGACGGAAACACGGAATTGCCCGATGGTGCGCTTGTTACGCTTGCGCCTGGAGATACGCGCCAAATAACATCAACAGTGTCGACGAAAATACCATCGGCTAAGGCGTTTTATCCTGACCCTGATAAGGGTGTTTACCGCCAGCAGGGAAAGATGACGCTTAATACGAGCTATACTGGTCTCTACTGGAAGAGCAGCGCCCCGTCCATCGTCAAGGTTGACCGCAACACGGGACTTCTGACGGCGGTCAAAAACGGTACGGCGACCATCACGGTTTATGCAATTGCGGACGGCAAGCGCACGCGTGCAACCGCTGTTAAGACGAGCTTCGACGTGTATGTAGACAGCAACCTGCCCGTCACACGCGAATGGTATCCCTACGAAACGCAGAAGAACATCGAACTGCGCACAACCCCGACGTACAGCAGCAGCAACCTCTATGGAACGATTATTGCAGGGACGGAATTGCAGATTGACCTGCTGCATGTGACCAAGGCAGTCGTGAACAGCAAGACGTACTGGTATGCGCCGGTGCAGCTGAACGATGAAGTGGTCTACTGCGACATCAGCGACCAGTCGGTGATTCGCCCGATGCGTGCGCCGAGCGGAAACGACTGGTGGAAGTATAAGGTTGTTTGGAAAGACGGCATGAACATCCGCGCTTTCGCTAACTCTTATCCGACAACAAACATCGTCACAAAGATTCCGACGAATGATACGGTTGAACTTGACCTCAATCACACAATGCGCGAGCCGAAATACGGCGATACATGGGCATATGCGCGCTACAAGCAGTCCGATGGTTCGTACGTTTACGGCTGGTGTATCGAGAGCGACAGCAACTACATGCAGAAACAGGATAAAATCGGAAACTCTGCCCACTATTCCGACTACATCATTGACGAAAATGGTGCAATCGTCGTGTATGCTGCGCCGCATTATGAGAATAAAATCGACGAGCTTACCAGTGCCGACGGCGTGTTCCAGATAGATGTTGCCAACATGGTGTTTTACGATGCTTCGGGCGTTAACACCTATTGGGCACCCTGCCGATATACAAAGAATGGAAAGACAATAGAAGGATATATCGAGGTGCTTGCGGACCCGCCTACTCCCTGTGGCATTGACCGCGAAGGCGACTGGGAACGCTACGAAGTGACAAATGCAGCGGGGGCAAAGTCGATTCACTATCCTGCCACGTTTGAATTGTCCGAACTCAGCAGCTACGACCAAGGCGAAATCATCTGGCTGGACAGAAACGAACGCGTCACCATCACCGAAAACGGCAAGCAGTACACCTTCATGCGCGGGCATGGGGATGATTTCGTTGCGGGCTGGTTTGATGTGACGAATGCCAACGAGCCGCTGACGCAGGTTGACGACAGCATTGAGGAAGTCGTCTCTGTGCGCAGCGGAGCCAGCGTCTACACGTTCTGCCGCGGCAATGTCTCGTGGGCGCAGGCGGCGCAGTACGCGGCGTCTATGGGCGGACACCTCGTCGTGATTGACAATGCGCAGGAAGATGCCATGCTGCATTCGACCATCATGAGCGCATACGGCGGCACGGCGTGGACGGGCGGCCACGCGAATAGCGCAGGCAATGGCTGGACGTGGCTGAATAACAACACGATGAGCTATCAGAATTGGGGCTCGTCGAGCGCGACGCCGACCAGCAGCCATACCGCGCTGGCAATCAAGGGCGATTATGAGGGATGGTTCACCTACCGCGACTGCGCGAACACATACGTTGACAGCTTCATCGTCGAGGTGGAGGAAACGCCGCGCGCGTGGTTCACCTACCGCACGAAGGCGAAGCTCAACATTCGCAAGTCGCAGAGCATTTCCGGCGCTGTCGCGACCACGACGGCGGTGGGCGATTACCTGACCATTGACCTGCTGAACGTCGCAATGGACAGCAATAAGAAGTACTTCTTTGCGCCTGTGCTGATGTCGGACGGCTCGATTCTCTACTGCAACATCGGCGATAAGACCGCTATCGTCCCCGACCTTGAACCCGATGAACCCGCGTGGACGCAGTACAAAGCCCTCAGCAGCCTCTACGTCCGCACCTTCCCGAACACTTGGTGCGATACGGGCGTGCTGAAAACGCTGGGCAAGAACACGATTCTGGAGCTGGACGTCAGCCACAAGCTGCGCGACCCGCGCTTCGGCAACGACTGGGCATACGCGCGCTACAAGCAGTCCGGCGGCACCTACCTCTACGGCTGGGTGATTGCTGCGAACACCTACGTCGAGCAGGTGAAGCAGACCCCTGCTTGGTACGACTACTTTGTGAATCCGGGCAGCACGGTGTATGTCTACAAAACGCAGAATGTGGATGACACGATTGTCAAAACGTACACATCCGGCAGCAGTTTCCAAGTGGACGTGAACAACATGCGCCAAGACCAGAACGGCTACCTCTGGGCGCCTGTGGCAGATAGCACGGGCAAGGAACTGGGCTATACCGACCTCTCCGCGGCGCACACAGGGAGCAAATCAGCGGCGATTCCGGATGTCTACTGCAAGTCGGGCTGGATGCCCGCCTCTGTGCTGGCGGAAGAGGGCATGGATGTGCTGGCTGCACCGAATGACGCGGCTGCCCTCGTCAAGCACATGGATCGCGATGCGTACTTCTGGTTTGGCGCGAGTGAAATCTATACCGATGCGAAGGGCAAGATCTGGACGCGCATTTACGCCGCAAAGGACTACGAGGAAATGGCGGATGGCGGCTGGGTCAGGCTGGAAAATGGCGTGAACTACACCACCGTCTATGGGGAGTGCAGCTACACTGGACGAAGCATTTCCCGCAACGGTATCACCTACACGCTTTACGGCGGCTACAACAGCTGGGGCGGTGCAAGCAGCTGGTTCTCGGACGGCATAGACTTTAACGATGGCACAGCCGTCAGAAAGCACCTTGCCATCGTCCACAACGACGCGGAACAGAAGATTATTGAGCAGCTGCTGAATGCAACCTCGACCATTGACAAGGCGTGGATTGGCGCAAGCAACACAAGCGGCTCGTGGAGGTGGGTGGACGGCACGAATGTCCAGTACAGCCAGTGGGGCTACAATGAACCGTCGGGCACTGGCACGGGGCTTGGCGCGGCTGCGTCCTTCGACGGCAGCTGGTATGCGTATGCTGATGCTTTGGACATCCACATTCAGGGCTTCATCACCGAGCAGTTCACGGGCATCGGGTTGCCGCAGGTGAAGCTGCCCGCGTCGACGTTCTATGTGGATGACGAGGCGTTCGTGGGCAACAGCACGATTCAGTCGGTCGTTGCGCCGGATGGACTGCAGGTCATTGGCACGCGCGCCTTTGCGGACTGCGCGAACCTGAAGTGCATCACCCTGCCGGACTCCGTGTCCTACATCGCGGAGGATGCGTTCGAGAACACGCCGGATGTCGTCATCTTCGCCAGCGTCGGCAGCTACGCGTGGCAGTGGGCGGAGAAGCAGGGCATCCCGCACGGCACGCCGTACACCGAGTAAAATCAGTGGGCGCAGACTTCCCCAGCGGGCGGTCTGCGCCCGTTTTCGCGGAAAAAACTCCGGCTTCGCGCAAAAAAATCCGCCCAATCCCCCTTGACAAAACGCGCACCCTATGCTACAATATCTACGTTTGAAGCAGAGGCTTGCCCGTCTCTCACCTTGTGCGGCGTATGCTGCCGGGTTCACAGGCTTTTTCCCTTTCAGGCGGATTGACCGCCGAAAAAGGCGCAAAGTGCATGTCAGCGACGGGTGGAGTCACCCGCCGCTTTTTCTGTGGTATGGAGCAGAAAACGCTGGCTTCAACGAAAATTGGGAGGTGTATGGACATAGCACTCGATCTGATGATCAATGAGGAAATCCGCGACCGGGAAGTCCGCCTGATTGACGAAAACGGCGAACAGCTCGGCGTCATGCCAACAGCCAAGGCGATGGAGCTGGCGGAAGAGCGCGGCCTCGACCTCGCCAAAATCCAGCCCACGGCAAAACCGCCGGTCTGCAAACTGCTGGACTATGACAAGTACCGCTACGAACAGTCGCGGCGCGAACGCGAAAACCGGAAGAATCAGCGGGTCGTCGAAACCAAGGAGGTTCAGCTGTCCGCCACCATCGAGGAGAACGACGTTCTCACGAAGGCGAAAATGGCGCAGAAGTTCCTTCAGGGTGGCGATAAGGTGAAGGTGTCCATCCGTTTCCGTGGCCGCCAGATCACCCATAGCGAAATCGGCATGCAGGTCATGCAGGACTTCGCGGCCCGCTGCGCCGAGGTCAGCTCGGTGGAGCGCCGTCCCATGATGGACGGCCGTCATATGATTATGATCCTGGCCCCCAAGGCGGCAAAGGCTTCCTTCGCTGAAAAGAAGGCCGCCCGCGAAAACGCCAAGGGGAATCAAGAACAGGAATAAAACGGCTATCGCAGCTTGCCTGCGCCCCGTTTTATCAGCATTGGAAGGAGGACTACACCATGCCTAAGCAGAAGTCTCACCGTGGTGCTGCCAAGCGCTTTTCCTTTACCAAGACCGGTATCGTGAAGCATAAGCAGATGAACGCCAACCATCAGGTTCGCCTCAAGACCACCAAGCGCACCCGTCACCTGCGCGCTGACGGCATTGTGGACAACGCGGCGGAAGCCAAGACCATCCACAAGCTGCTGCCCTACAAGTAATTAAGCCCATTCGCTGGCAAGGAGGATACTCACAATGGCACGTATTAAGAGATCTGTGAACGCTCTGAAGAAGCGCCGCAAGGTCATGAAGCTGGCTAAGGGCTACTGGGGTGCAAAGTCCAAGCAGTACCGCGCCGCGTCCGAACAGGTTGCTCGTTCCCTGCGCTATGCCTTCAAGGGCCGCAAGCTGCGCAAGCGTGATTTCCGCTCCCTGTGGATCACCCGTATCAACGCCGCTGCTCGCCTGAACGGCATGAGCTATTCCACGTTCATCAATGGTCTGAAGAAGCACAACATCACCGTCAACCGCAAGATTCTCGCGGATCTGGCTGTGAACGATGCAGCTGCTTTCACCAAGCTCGTGGAAATCGCCAAGGCGTAATTGTCGCCCAAGCGTTTCATAGCACAAATTCGTCCGATGTTGAAACCGTGTTTCAGCGCCGGACGTTTTTTTGCCCTTTTTTCCGCAAAAGGGCGTTTGCGGATTGCCTGGTTGTAAAGGTGACTTTCCTTCCAAACAGGACATCGCCATGCTCCCAGAGGGCTTTCCGATCGCCCTCTGGACTCCTTCGGTGCCCTCCTTCGTAGCAGTGCGGTGGCGCTGCTTGGGGGTACGAATGGTTCACAAACTATAACTACTTTCGGTACAAATCAAGTAACATGGGAGTGACCGCGCCGAAGGTTTCCAAAGGGCGAGCGGAAAGCCCTTTGGTCGCGTCCGCAGACGCGAAATCCTCTGCGGCAATGGTGGAGAAAATCAGGGAATTAGGGGATTAGAGGAAATAACATCATGCTCAAAAAGTACATTACCGACCTGAAACACGAATTCTCCGGCTACAACGCCGGCAAACTCCTCAAGGACATCCTGAGCGGCATCACAGTGGCGGCGGTGGCGCTGCCGCTTGCCCTCGCATTCGGCGTGTCCTCCGGCGCGGACGCCGCCGCGGGGCTTGTCACCGCCATCATCGGCGGACTTGTCATCGGGCTGCTTGGCGGCGCGTCCTTCCAAATCAGCGGCCCGACCGGGGCCATGAGCGCCATCCTCATCGGCATCGTCGCCCAGTACGGCTTGCAGGGCGTGTTCGTCGCGTCGCTTGCGGCGGGCGTGATTATCCTGCTGGCGGGCATCTTCCGCCTCGGCAAGCTCGTCAACTTCATCCCGACCAGCGTCGTCATGGGCTTCACCAGCGGCATCGCGATTATCATCGCCTTGGGGCAGGTGGACAACTTCTTCGGCACGCACTCCGTCGGCACAAGCGCGCTGGAAAAGCTGTGGAGCTATACCAGCGTCGGATTTTCCCCCAACTGGCAGGCGGTCATCATCGGTCTGCTGGTTGTGCTGTTCATGGTCTTCTGGCCGAAGAAGCTGAACGCGAAGGTGCCGGGGTCGCTGCTGGCGATTATTCTGGCGACCGTCGTGACCGAAATCGCGGGTTTCGATTCGCTGGCGAAGGTGGGGGACATCCCGAAAAGCCTGATGCTGGACAACCGCCTGAACCTCGGCGCGGTCAACCTTGACATGCTCCAAAACCTCGTCAGCCCGATTGTCTCCATCGCCATGCTGGGCATGATTGAGTCGCTGCTGTGCGGCGCGAGCGCGTCCCGCATGAAGGACGAAGCCTTCGACGCGGATCGTGAGCTGATTGCGCAGGGCGTGGGCAACATCCTGCTGCCGTTTTTCGGCGGCGTGCCCGCGACGGCGGCGATTGCCCGCACGTCCGTCGCCATCAAGTCCGGTGAGCAGACCCGCGTGACCGGCGTTGTGCATTCGCTGGTGCTGCTGCTGGCGATGGTGCTGCTGGGCGGCGTGATGAGCCGCCTGCCGCTGAGCGCGCTGGCGGGTGTGCTGATGGTCACGGCGTGGCGCATGAACGAGTGGCACGGCATCAAGACGATTTTCAGCCGCAAGGTGTGGACGGGCGTGGCGCAGTTCCTGCTTACGATGGTGTCCACCGTCGTCTTTGACCTGACCGTCGCCATCGTCATCGGCATTGTGACCGCGCTGCTGATGTTCGTCTGGAACGCCGCGCGCCTGACCATCGAAACCGAGCCGGTGGACAAGGTGCGTCTGGAGCGCCTGCACCGCATGGGCAAGCCGGTGGATGAATCCCGCGCGAAAAGCATCCTCGTCAGCTATGTGAACGGTTCGCTGTTCTTCGCGAACTGCGCGGATTTGAAACGGAAGCTGCTTTCAGTGGATTTTACCGGCTGTGAGCACCTGATTCTCTCCCTGCGCGGCGTGTCCGCGACCGACATCTCCGGCGTGCAGACGCTGATGGAGGTGTGCACGCTGATTGCGCAGAAAGGCGTGACCGTCTCGATTTGCGGCGTGCATGAGAACGTCGCGGGCTTCTTCCAGAAAGTCGGTCTGACCGACCAGCTGGGCGCGGCGGCGTTCTACCCGAATGCTTCTGAGGCGGTGATTGACACGCTGGCGCAGGAACAGGCGGGGGCGTGAGCAAAGAAACGCCTTGCGGGCTGAAATTCCGATGTTTGGGAAAAAGCAGCGCCATAATTAAAAAGGCCACGATAAAAGTCAAGTAACATGGGAGTGCACTGCGAAGGGGTGTCGGGGGCGATCGCAAAGCCCCCGACTCGCCTCCGCAGAGGCGAAATCCCCGCGC
>OLGA01002902.1_pt1 | contig 11566 bp, 6 predicted proteins | sample 1604881 | NCBI WGS metagenome assembly OLGA01 (sample SAMEA3888896, study PRJEB22519) | human gut metagenome | biome: human gut; feature: human-associated habitat; material: faeces | place: Denmark | collected 2009
GCAGTAAACCCTGACTGCATAAAAGAAACCGAAAAAGAGGACCCGATGCATCTGCATCGGGTCCTCTTTGTTGTATCAGAATAAAATTATACTGTGCGGTATTTGCGATCCAGCGCCCAGCCGAATGCAAACAGCACCACACCACTGACAGCCAGCACCGGCACGGGCCAGTTCAGCTGACCGGTCTGCGGCAGACCGGTCATTACCGGGTTATCCGGGTGGCCTGGCAGAACGGGGCTGTCTGGATTACCGGGTGCTACCGGATGATCCGGGTGGCCCGGAGCCACGGGATTGTCCGGTTTAGCGGGAGAGACCGGGTTATCCGGGTTGTCCGGCGGGGTAGGCGTATCAGGATGATCGGGCGTATCCGGCGGCGTAGGCGGGGTAGGGGGCGTAGGCGGCGTGTCCGGATTGGTGGGGGTGTAAGCACCCACCTTGGGGCTGGCATCCACCGCATAATTCCACTTGCCATCCTCCGCCATGGGCAGAGAGACAAGGAACGGATTGATCGGCTCATAGCCCTTGGAAGCCTCGGTCTGCACGATTAGATACAGGCCCAGCTCCAGACCACGGAAGGTCACGTTGCCGTCCGCATCAATGGTCTTTGTGGTGCCCTCGGCGCTTTGGGGCAGATACTCCTGCAGCTGGGCCGCAAGGGTGCTGTCGGTCAAATCACCCAGCGCAATGCCGCAGCCGTAGAAATCGCCGCAGTATTCGTAGCTCAGGTTGCCGTTTTGGCGCTTTACCTCGGCCACACGGTACAAAGTGAGCTTGCCGCCGCTCAGCGCCTTATCGTTGGCGCTGTCGTACAGCGTAACGCAGATGGTGCCGGTAGTGGGATTGCCGCTGCTGTCCACCAGCTTGATGTTTGCGCTGGTGGCAAGGGCAGGCAGCGCACTTGTTACCAGAAGGCACAGCACCAAAAGCAGGGCCGCAGCGTGCTTTTTGAGATCAGTGCGTTTCATTTTTTTCACCTCTTGTAGATTTGCGTTTGCGGTTGGAGAACAGCAGCCAGAGCAGCAGCACCAGCAGCAGGGGCAGTGCCATGATGGGAGCTGTGATGATCGGTTCGATCTTGATGGCATCGGCTGTTACACGGATGTGCTTGAGCTTGTCCGGCGTTTCGATGCGGCGTCCGCGCACCAGAAGGCGGTGGGAGTTGATGCCGTAGGGGGTGCAGGTCATCAGGGTGACGTAATCCTTGCCGTCCACCACCTTGAGGTTGTCGGTCTCGGTGGGCAGCACGATGGAGATCTGGTCCACCTCATAGGTCAGCACCCGGTCCAGCACCGTGATGGTGAAGGTGTCGCCCACTTCCAGCTGGTCCAGATTGGTGAACAGCTTGGCGCTGGGCAGGCCGCGGTGCGCCGAAATGACCGCGTGGGTGCTGCCGCCGCCCACCGGCAGGCTGGTGCCCTCCAAGTGGCCTGCCGCGATCTGCAGCACGCCATCGCTGGTGCCGTGGTAGATGGGCAGCTCCACACCGATCTTTTCAATGGTGATGTAGCCCATAATGCCGGTGCCGGTGACATCCAGCGTGGCGTTGTAGCTGGTGAACCGGTCGGCATGGAACAGCGCGTCCGGGTCGGCGGCGATCTGCGCATTGAACGCATCTGCCGCCTCGAAATAGGCGCTGTAGTCTGCATCGGTCAAATTGTCCACGTCCTCGGCATAGGTGGCCACAGCACGGGACTGATGCAGCTGGTTGACGTAATCGCTGAGGGTGGGGTATAACATCACGGATAGACCCACGAAAAAGACGAGGATCAGGATGATGGTGCTTTTGTTCTTTTTCATGGGCTACTCCCTAACGTTATAGTTTCAGGATCAGAGCAGGGGGCCTTGCGGCCCCGCTCTGTGCAGGGGAAAAGGAGAGCTTAGCGGTTCTCCATGCGCTTTTTGGTGATGAGCAGGATAGCTGCTGCAACCATCAGGCCGCCGCCGACAACGTAGAAGATGGTGGTGCCGATGCCGCCGGTGCCGGGCAGGGTAGTGCCACGGTTGTTGATAATCTGAGAAGTCAAAACACCAGTGTTAACATCACCAGAGAAGGTATCACCAGACAAGGTAATCAGAACGGGGGCATCAGCAGTTTCGCTATGTGTAGCAGTGACGGTGAAAAGCAACTCTGCCATAGTGTTATAACCAGCAGGAGTTACAACCTCAACCAGTTTGTAATCGCCATCATCAATACCGTTCCACGCGAATTCCGTTACAGTTGTAGCGTTATCGATGGTATAGGTGCCATCGGAATTTTTGGTAGCATTCACAACACCCTTGGATTCCCAAGTAAGTTTACCGCTGGAATCTTTGACATGTTTAAACAACTCAAAAGCAGCACCGGGCAGTTTATTGAGATCAGGATCGACCTTATTAGCGTCTACTTTATAGGTAAAAACAATGTTTTTGTCCGGGGCAGTTTTGCCGTAACCCTCGCCATTCGGGTTGTTGGAGAATATCAGACGAGCTTCGTTCGGGTTGCCGGTAGAACCAAGGACAGCAGTATCATCCAGAGTAGCTTTGTACTTAACAGTGATTACAGAACTGTTGACAGCACCAAGAACCTTTACATCAGTAATCTCGATCTCCAGAGTTTTGGAGGGTGCATCCCAAGTGAGTTTATACTGGGTAGGGGTCAAAGTAGTAGTGTCGATTTTGACAGAAGCACTATCAGTGACATAAGTCAGATTTGTCATGGTATCGACAAACTTTACATAGTATTTATCGTAGTTGTCCAGCTTGCCCAGAGTAGCGGTCAACTTATAAGGAATAATATCGCCGATATCGTAGTCAGCAGAATCCTGCCAGTCAGATTCAACGCCGGTGGTATCATTGATGTCCTTGACCTTCTTCTCAAGGGTAGGAATATCAGTCTTGACCTGAGGAGTTACTGTGGTTGCACTGCTTACTTTCAGCAAGCTCAGATTCTTTGCATCGTGCTTATCGGTAACGTTGGTGGTATCGACAATCAGGTAATAACCAGCGCTCGGCAGGGTTACAGAACCAGTGCCATTTGCCACAGCTGTACCAGTAACGTGTTCGGCAGCGAATTTTGCAAAATCGGCCGCTAAACTAGGAGTACTGGAGAGTGCCTCAGCAACACCTTTTGCATCAGTGCAAGCGCTATAAGCGGTGTTGGCGGTTTTCAGAGCATTCAAGAAGTCAGGGTCTGTTACATTGGAACCCCATTTAACGTTTGACAGGGTGCCCTCATTAAGATCACCGGCGAAAATCTGATAAGCTTCAAAAGTGTGGCTTGAGATGTCTACTGCCGCAAACGCCGGGATGGCCATGGCGCAAACCATAGCAACTGCCAGCAGCGCAGCCATGAGTTTCTTCATTGCTTTTTTCATGGAAAAAGCCCCTTTCTTTTTTCTGCCCCTTGCCGCCCCCTGCATTTTGCACAGGGGGTGGAGAGGGGTGTGGTTTGTGTTCGGACTAATGCGTAAACTTTGCGCTGGGCGGGCGGGGGCTCAACCCCGGCACGCCAGCAGGGAAGTGCAGTTTAGTCATCTGCCCTCCCTTCGCGTCTGCGCTTGCGGTGGATAAAGTTATATGCCAGCGCAGACAGCATCATTGTGCCGCCCACGGCTGTATACGGGAGTGTACCGGCCCCGCCGGTAGAGGGGAGCTCGTAGCCATCATCCTCGGGCACCTGATTGTAAAGCAGAATGGTGCCGCCGGTGATGCCGGTGTTGTTCAGGTCGTATTTAAACGTACCGGAACAGGCTGTTTCCTTAACGTAGTACTTGTAGGTGATACTGCTGTCAGCGGGATCAGTCAAAGGAAGATTGTTCCAGCTATAGCTCCAGTTGTTGGAATTATCCAAGGTGACGGTCTTAACCAAATCATCAGACTTTTGGCTGCCATACTGGTAACTCTTGCGCCGCAGCTCTACGGTTGCGGTGTAGGTGGAGTTGACCTTGTCCAGAGCAAGTTCTGTTGTGCCGTCCGTATCCAGCCAATGCTTGGCAACCGTAATGCTGTTAGCGGTGTTGGGCACATATACAGCACTGATATCACCACGGGCAAGGTAGGTTACATTGTTGCAGTCAAGCCATTTATCGTACTCCGAAGCATCATGGATAGAAGATTCACCGGTAGCAGCATTAAACGCGTCAGCTCGCTTTGTGTTGGAAAATGCACCCCACAGCAGGTAGATCGGGCTCTTGCTAAGCGCATAGCCGGTGGGGGCATCCGTCTCTACAATACGGTAGAGCGTACTGCAAAGCAACTGGGCGCTGCTCGTGTCAGTGGTTTCCGCTGTTGCGGAAGAATCCAGCAGACCGAAATTGATCTGACCGGAAGAGTTTGTTTTCAGCGTGCAAACCTCTTCAAACGTACCTGTTGTTTTATTCCACTTTGCAAGCTGGAAGGTTGCACCGGGAAGTGTGACCAGATAATCGTTGGAATCCACCTTGTTCAGGTCAAACTTGCTGAACCGGACGGTAGCCGAAGAATCATAATTCACAACATGAGTATCGACCCATTTCTCCACCAGACCGGAGAGGTTTGCATGGTTTTTAACTGTTACCTCCGTAGAGGAAGGGTAAGAAATCTGATAGGTGTATTCCAGTACACAAGCCAGTTCATCCGGGACGGTGACGGTCATGGTGTGGTTGGGGCTGTCGTAGGTTGCCGTAAACCGGTCATGACCGATCTCATTTGTATGGTCTGCAACAAGGTTGCCGGTGGTAGTATCAAGGGTCACACCATACAGATGGATCGAACTTAGATCCAGATCAGCGGAGGTGTTGTCAGAGGGCTCAAAGCTAAGCGTATCCGTCAGGGTCAGGGTATTGCTGGTGGTCAGCAGCTTATCGCCGGTGGGGTTGATAACAACGCTGTAGTTGATCTTCTTGGTAGCAGTTGGCTTGCCGCTGGCATCGGGATCCTCGGTGACGATAGTGCCGGTCTTATAAAGCTTTTCGTAGCTGCGCTTGACGGTGGTTTCCGTTTCTGCCTTATCGCCGTTCCATTCTGCGCTGTTGCGGTACTTGTTTTCCGTACGAAGATCGTCCCAAGAGGCGTCCTCCGCAACGCTGACCGAGTAGCGGATATAGAAAACCTGCGGTTTATCAGAAACGTTGTAGCCGCTATTGATCGTAAACGTGATCGTACGGTCGGTGTCGGTTGCGCCAATATGAGTTTTTGATGCACTAAAGTTTTTGGTTGCCGAAATATCATAGTTTGACCTGCCGCCAGAACCATAAATTGTGTTAGCAAACCAAGCTTGATGATTCACAGAACCGTCAGCTTTGTACTCGTTGGCTCCAACCGTGACACTACTTATGTCAAAGGTAACACCAGCCGGCAGGGTATCGGTAATGACCAAATCTTTTGTGGTCAGCGGATCTTTACAAGTAAGTGATGTGGGAATGGTGAGCTCATAGTAGATTTTACCACCGTTGCTGGTATAATCCAGCTCACTGATCTTGCTGCCAGCGTTATTGAAATTGCCGTATTCATAGACCAGCTTTTCAAGCTTTGCTTCCTTGGGCTTTTTATAGGTGTAGCTGGCATCGGAGGTCTTATCACCGGAGGCAGCATTGTTTACAAACAGCCACGGCTCTTCTATGCCTGCATTACTGATATCGGCAACGGTATGGTAGCTGCTCAGCACCATGCTGGTGGCATCCAGCGTTTGGCCATCGGCCAGATTGGCGGTGATGGTAAACTTGGCTACATGGGCATCATTGTTAGTAATCGTATTACCATGTTCGTCATAATAGGTGACGGTAAACGTGACATGATGCTCAGACGCATTAGCCATTGTGACGGTTTCGGAGGAATTGAACAGGGTCAGGTACAAGTTCGCTTTGATCTCATCCCTCAACTCGGACAAGACCGCATAGTGTGTGCCATCCTGCTCAATGCCTTCTACCTCGGCATCGTGAATCGTATCCGTAAGGGTGATCTTGTTCCAACCGGTAGGGATGGAGACCGAGGTTTGCCAAGTCAGCTTTTTCTTGCCGGTTTCCAAGTCCTCCGCCGTCGACAGGCTCTTGCTCAGATAGGAGCTGCGGTCGGTCACTGTAACTTCACCGGAAGCGCTGTTGCCATCAAAATCAGCCGTATTTGTATAGGTAGTACCGACTGCGGTGCCGTCAGGGACTTTCGTCTGGATTTTGATCGTGTAGAATGCTGCGGTTTCCGATTTATCTGTCGGGAAGGTGTAACTACACCCAGCCTTCTTGAAATCCTCGGCAGAGACAGGCTTAATGTCGTCGCTCCAGTAGCCGCGTGTGATCTCAACGTTATTTACGACCTCCAGCCCGGCAGGCAGAAGATCGGTAAATTTTTTGCCGCGGAGATCTTCCCCATAGGGGTTCTTGATTGTGACTGTCCAAGTGATGATGCGGCTGTTGGCGTCATAGTTGCCGCTCTTGGTAAGACGCGGCTCGGTGTTTTTGACCTCCTTGCTCGTGTAACTGTCTTTGCCATCGAATTCAGCCTTTACGTTGTTGATGGACTGATAGGTGTAATCATCCTTAACAGGAATGGTGGCGTGATACCGCAGAACGTATTGCTCACTGGCTTCCAGTTTGGGCAGAGCAGAATATTTTAGCTCGGAGTTGTTTACAGTGAGCTGGGCTTTATAGGTCTCTGTGACGTCCGTTTCGGTGCCATCTGCAGCAACCTTTATCAGCGTGACTGTATCTTCCTGAAATTTGCCAAGAGAGGCGCTTGCGGTATCAAAGAAGTCGGTAAGATCTACAGTAGTACCGGTGCCGTTTGTGGTTTTTGCAACCACTTCATAGGCGATATCAAGCGTTTTCGTTTCCGAATCGTATTTGATCAGTTCTTTTCCGTTTTTGTCCTTCTGCACATTCTTGGAAAGAGAAAGATCGTGGGTCAGATCCTCTTTTTTGATGGTAACAGAACCGTTTGTGCCGCCAAAATTAATTTCTTTCCCTTCCATGGAGGAATCAGAGGAAGCGGAAGCCTGAAACTCAAAATCACCGTCAAAGGCTTTGCCGTCGGCAAAGCCTTCGTTGTAGGTAAACGTGACGGTGTCAGCATCAATCTTGTAGGTGCCAACGACAACTTTCTGACCAGTGGTACGGTCATGCCAAGTGATATTGCCGGAGTGTGAAACACTGGGCAACAGCGTAATACCGTTGGGGAGCTTGTAGGTTGCAACGCAGTTGTCTTTGGTGATTTTGTTTGCATCAAAACCGTAACTCAACTGCACCTTAACAGTCTGACCGGGACGCACAATGCCGTGTGCATCTTTCCAAGAGGTTACAACGCCGCTGCCATTCGTGGAGGCGGGAATCTGAACGATAACGTTCGTGATATGCTCGCCCATATCAACAGGAGTAGCAGACACAGCAGCTACAGCATACATGGAGGGGGCAGCGTACCTTGCAACGTAGGAAGGAGCGGGACGCATTGCAGAAGCAGATACAGTGCCGTATACGGTAGTAACAGAGCAGGAGAATACCGGGTCGATTTCAGTAATATCCGAAGCGGTATCGCCTTCACTCAGCGCCATCTGAGCATACGCCACAGAGATAACGTTTTCAACATCAGCATCATACAGTGCTACCTCGGCCACCTTGCCGTCCACGTCGCCGGAGATCACGGTCAGGGTCCCGGCGTCGGGGTCCACGGCGGACACGACGCCCACCGTCTCGGTGGTCACGGTGCGGGTGTCCACCTGCGGCTCGGAAGCCGTGAGCTGGGCGGCGGTGTCGGGGTCCTCGTCCAGGTCCAGCAGGGCGATGCCATAGGAGCTCTCGTCCACGGCCACCTGCTCGGTGGTGAGGGTGTTGTAGATGACGATATCGCCGGGCCTTGCGGTGGAGCCGTCGGCGTCGGTGAGCCACTGGGAGCCGCGCAGGTCACTGTGCAGGGCCATCACGCCCGCACGCTGGGGCACCACCGTCTGGGGCACACCCGCAAAGTGCAGGCAGTAGGACAGGAACATCACGTCCCAGGCGCCGTAGGGGTTGCCGTACCAGGCACCATAGCGGGAGTAGCCGCGCAGCACCTGCTGGTCCTCCACATCCAGCTTGAAGTTCTTGTCGCTCTGCTGGTAGTCCAGCTGGGACTTTGCCACGGTGAGCAGGTCCTCGGCCCAGTTGCCGTTCAGGGCCACGTTGGCCGCGGCCTGCCATTCCTCGGCAGTCTCCACGTCGGCCTGGGTATCGGCCAGGCACTCCACGGTGTGGTGGTGCTCCGGGATGGTGCACACCAGCTCCTCGGTGTAGCAGGCGTCGGTGTGATGATGCAGCACCGGCTCCTCCGGGGTGGTCTCGGCCGGCTCAGGGGGCAGGTCCACCACGGGGCGGCTGGCAGGCATTTCCTGATAGGCGGGGTTGGGTTCCTCCACCAGCTCGCCTTCGTCCAGGCCGCACACCAGCTCATACTCGGTGGTGTAGCAGCTGTCGTCGTGGATATGCTCGAACTCGCCGCAGATGAGCGCACCGTACTCGTCAAAGCAGTCGTCGGTGTGTACATGCTCTTCCTCGTAGCAGGTCAGCGTTTTCACTTCCTGATAGCAGTCGTCGGTGTGCTGGTGGGGCACAAAAATGTACTCCGGCTCCGGCTCTGCCGAATAGGCAGCAATGTCGGCCTCGCTCTGCTCTACACCGTAATCTGCATCAGGGAATGCGCTGTCGTCCGGCTTTGTGGCGTTCCAGTCCTCCGGTTCGCCCTCCTCATAGCCGCACACCAGCACCTTCTCATAGCACTCGGCGGTGTGCTGGTGCTCGATCTCGCCGCACTGGTAGTCTGCCGTCTGGGCAATGCCCACACTGTGCAGCTGCCAGTTGACGAACAGGCTGGTGAGCAGCGCCAATGCCAGCAGCAGTGCCATATACCGCCGCGCTGCCTTGTGTTCCCTGCGGAACTGCTGCATCAGTGCCTTTGTGATATCCTTCATGCTTTTCATCCTCACTATACTAAAAACAGCGTATTTTCGTCGTTTGCAAAACCGCCAAATCCACGCCCTATTTTTATACTCCCATAACCTATTCAGTGTACCACATCCTTGGCCGGAAATCAACTTTAAAATGCTCGTTATTTGGCTTGAGCGCTGGATTTTTGGCAGGTTTGCCGTACCAGACCCCCGCAGGCGGGATGTGCCGGATTTCTCAGCTATTCCGGGCTTTGGGCGGGCGGTCCGGCACAAGGCCGCAGACCAGACGCACCATCAGCGGGGTCAGCGGCAGCCACACCGCAGTGCAGATGAGGTTGAACAGCGTATGCGCGTTGGCGATCTGCCGGGCAATGACTTCCAGCTCCGGCCCTTTGGGCGAGATCATTGCCACCAGACCCGCATACCACGGCAGCAGGGCGCAGAACGCCGCCGCACCGGTCAGGTTGAACAGAGCGTGGGCCGCCGCCCGTTTTGTATCCCGGCTCTGCCCGATGGATGCCAGCACCGCCGTGACCGTGGTGCCGATGTTATCCCCCAGCAGCACCGGCAGTGCCCCTGCAAGGCCCAGCAGACTGCCGCCCTGCGGCCCGGGCCGGGCCGCAACGCTCTGAAGCACCGCAATGGTGGCAGAGCTGCTCTGCACCGTCAGGGTCATGCAGAGGCCTGTCAGCAGGCCCAGCCACGGATGATGCCGCACCCGTGCCAGCCAGAGCGCAAACACCGGGCTCTGTGCCAGCGGGGCCAGCGCCGTGCTCATACCGGCAATGCCCTCGAACAGCAGGCCAAAGGCGAACACCGCCCGGCCAATAGCCCGGCCCTTCCGCCCCGCACAGACAAAGCAGAGCAGCAGCCCGGCCAGCAGCACAAGGCCGCGCACATCTTCCAGCCGGAAGGCCAGCAGCTGTGCGGTAACGGTGGTTCCGATGTTGCAGCCAAAGATCACCGGGACCGCCTGCCGCAGGGTCAGCAGGCCCGCACTTACAAAGCCCAGCACCATCACCGTGACTGCCGAGCTGCTTTGCAGCACCGCCGTGACCGCAGCCCCCGCCAGCACGCCCCGCACCGGGCTGCCGGTCACAGCGGCCAGCAGGCTTTTCAGGCGGCTGCCTGCCGCTGTTTCCAGACTGTGGCTGAGCGCATCCATGCCGTATAAAAACAGTGCCAAGCCGCCAAAAAGTGTAAAAATTCTTGTCAGGTTCTGTTCCACTGCCGCCGCCCCTCCCGCAGAAACGTTTCTTATTCTATTTATGCAGCTGCCGGGCGGTTCAGGCTTTCTGCCGTTCTCCCCTTTTTGTGAACTTTTTTAAAATTATCCTAAACTGCCCTTGCATTCTGGGTGCCGGAGGAATATTATTGTCAGGCGTTAATAGTTAACAACTGTTAAGCATTTTGCAATGAGGAGGGATAGAATGTTGAACGAGACCGAAGCCGCCGCGAGCTTTCACGGTCTGTGCCATTTTTTTGGACGGCTGAGCAAGGCGTCCCGGGCCGGCATGAAGGCGGCTCTGCGGGGCTGTCCCAAGTGCCACTTTCCCATGCTGGAGGGTCTGGCTCACACGATCAGTACCCGCGGGCAGAACGGAGCGGTGTATGTTTCCGATTTTGCCCGGGAGGCACACCAACCGCTGCCAGCCATCAGCCGCAGCCTGCGCCAGCTGGAACAGGACGGCCTTGTTCTGCGCGAAGCGGACCCGGCTGACCGGCGCAAAACGCTGGTGCGCATTACGCCGGAGGGCTACGCCGCCTGTGCCCGGTGTGAGGATGCACTCAGCGATTATTTTGCCTGCGTGATGGCCCGGCTGACACCGGAGCAGGTGCAGCAGATGAATGCTTTGCGCGGCGCACTGATGGACGCCATCCTTGCGGAAAACGCTTCCCGTGAAGCAAAGAACAACGAAGGGAGAACCGAACTATGACGAAAATTTTCAAGCAGCTGGCCCGGCACTGGGCCGTCTGTCTTGTGGTGTTCGCGCTGCTGTTCGTGCAGGCGTACTGCGATCTTTCGCTGCCGGACTACACCAGCAAGATCGTGGACACCGGCATCCAGCAGGGCGGCATTGAAAGCCCCCTGCCGGAAACGATACGCCAGAGCACGCTGGATGCCCTCACGCTTTTGATGAGCGAAGAGGACGCTGATGCGCTCCAGAACGCCTACGGGTATTATCTTCAGGACGACGGTGTTCTGAAGCTCCGCAGTGACCTGACCGATGCCGAACGCACGGCTCTGGAGGATGCCGTTACCACACCGGATATCGTGCTGTATATGGCGGCGGCGCAGAATGCCAACGCCCCTGCCGGGCAGAACGCTGCCGCCATGGCTCCGCTGTCCGGCTACCAGAGCGAGGACGAGACTGCCGGGGCTGAAGCAGAGACCATGACCGCTGCTCCCACGGCGGAGGATCTGGATGCCGTCTGTGCCCAGTTCGCAGCCCTGGCCCAGATGCCCGGCTTTTCCCGGGAAATGATCCAGCAGCAACTGGCCAGTGCCATGGAACAGGTGGACGAGACCACCCTTTCCAGCATGGCAAGTCAGGCCACCCTGCTGGTCAGCCTGGAATATGAGGCACAGGGCGTTTCCCATGATGTACAGATGGCCTACCTCTTCCGTGTGGGCGGCCAGATGCTGGCCCTGACCCTGCTGATGGTGGTCGTTGCCATTCTGGTGGGCCTGATTGCCTC
>OLGA01002909.1_pt1 | contig 11548 bp, 8 predicted proteins | sample 1604881 | NCBI WGS metagenome assembly OLGA01 (sample SAMEA3888896, study PRJEB22519) | human gut metagenome | biome: human gut; feature: human-associated habitat; material: faeces | place: Denmark | collected 2009
GTAAGGATTCCTCTGTGTACAAGTTCCATTGTCGGAGGGCATCCGCAGGCATTTCCCATATTGGATTCCGGATTATGAACAACCATTGTGTTTGTATCTTTGATCAGATCCATCTCATGTGGGTTGATGTAGATACAATGTCCAAGCAGTGTCTTCTCTCCAAGAATATTGAAGTCCATCAGACGGTCAACAATTCTCTTTCCATAATGTTTCAGGCAGTGATGCAGATCTTCAATTCCTTCTGCAACATGAATATGATAACCAACTTCATCCGGTTTGTTTGCTGCTGCAAGTTCCATTGTCTCATCTGAGATTGTGAACTGTGCATGCATACCCATCATTCCGGCGATCATTCCGCTGTCATCCTTCAGTGCATGACGAATAAATTCTGCATTCTCCATTACAGACTCTCTGGCCTTGTCTTTTCCATCTCTGTCGGAAACTTCATAACAGAGACAGGAACGAATTCCTGTTTCCTTCGCTGCTCTCTCAATTTCAAATAAGGAACCTTTGATAGCTCCAAAGCTTGCATGATGGTCAAATACTGTTGTTACACCGTTCTTGATAGAATCAATATAAGTAGCCATAGCACTTAAATAAGTATCATTCAGTGTCAGGTTTCTATCCAGTGTCCACCACATTCCTTCAAGAATGCTGAGCAATCCTGTTGGATTGTATCCATTAATAGCAAGTCCTCTTGCAAAAGAACTATAGATATGTTCATGAGTATTAATGAATGCCGGCATAATCACTCCGCCTTTTGCATCAATAAACTCTGCATCTGGATAAGCCTTCTTCAACTCATCTGTTGGTCCCACCTTACAGATTACTTTACCATCAATTGCTACTGCGCCCTCTTCCATATAAGGACATTCAGGGTTTCTTGTCACAACTCTACCATTACCTAAGATCAACATAATTGTAACCTCTCCTTTTTATGAATTTCTACACTTTGATGTTAAAATGCTATCTGCCTGTTATGTGCATTTCGTACATCAATGTCTCTGATACACATAGAATAACATCTAAATTGTCTAAATGCAACAAGAAATCTAAAAAAGTTTTTTGTTACCTAAAAAATTTTTAGGAAAGGTATTGACTATCGTGATTTTTATGATATTATGGGATTATGAAGACAGAAAGCATGTAGAAAGGCAGGTGGACATATGCGTCATACCTTAGATTTCCTTAAGCAGCTTGCACACGGACTTGCAATTCAATTTGGAAGTTCCTGTGAGATTGCAATTCATGATTTGAAGACAAAAGATCTGGAGAAATCGATCGTGTACATCGAGAACGGACATGTATCGAATCGACAGACCGGAGATGGTCCTTCAGGAATTGTTCTTGAGACACTTCAGTCGGATCCGTCAACGATTCATGATAAGCTTTCCTATCTTACTAAAACAGAAGATGGACGAATCCTGAAATCGAGTACCTTCTATATAAGAGACGATGACGGATCAATCTCTTACATCTTCTCATTAAACTATGACATCACAGCTTTTACAGCTGCGAGTACAGCAATTCAGTCTTTGATCGCTACGAAAGACAATCTTCCGGATCTTACAGGTGATTCGCCACGGCAGATCACACATAATGTAAATGAACTTCTGGATTTGTTGATCGAGCAGGCCGTTGCAAAGGTCGGAAAGCCAGTTGCAATGATGAACAAAGACGACAAAGTTGCTGTTGTCCAGTATCTGGATCATGCCGGTGCTTTCCTTATTACAAAGTCCGGCGATAAAGTTTCTTCGTATTTGGGGATATCGAAATTCACACTTTACAGTTACATGGGCAAATGACACGTATTAATTTAAGGAGGTCACTATAATGGAAACTATCAAATGGGCAGTAAACGAAATGCCAAAAACAGATGACTCTCAGCTTCAGGTAATGTCACTTGAGAATGTAGCGAAAGCTCGCGCATTCCATGAGAGCTTCCCGCAGTACAGTGTTACACCACTTGTAAAACTGGATCACATGGCTGCATACCTTGGACTGAAAGAGGTCTATGTAAAAGATGAGTCTTATCGTTTCGGACTGAACGCATTTAAAGTACTCGGCGGATCTTTCGCAATGGCTCGCTACATTGCAAAGCAGACAGGAAAGGATGTTTCAGAACTTCCTTACAACGTTCTTACATCTGACGAACTGCGTAATGAATTCGGACAGGCTACTTTCTTCACTGCAACAGATGGTAACCACGGACGTGGTGTTGCATGGGCAGCGAACAAGCTTGGACAGAAAGCTGTAGTACTTATGCCGAAGGGATCCACTCAGACAAGACTGAACAACATCCTGAAAGAAGGAGCGAAAGCTACAATCGAAGAGGAAAACTACGACGAATGTGTTCGTATGGCTAACGCTATGGCAGAGAAGACAGAGAACGGCGTAATGGTTCAGGATACAGCCTGGGACGGATATGAAGAGATTCCGGCATGGATCATGCAGGGATACGGAACAATGGCTAACGAGGCTGATGATCAGCTTCATGAAGCTGGATGTGAGCGTCCGACACATGTATTTATTCAGGCTGGTGTTGGTTCACTTGCCGGAGCAGTTCAGGGATTCTTCGCTAACCGCTATCCGGAAAATCCACCGAAAGTTGTTGTTGTTGAAGCTGCGCCTGCTGCATGTCTTTACAAAGGAGCATGTGCTAAGGACGGAGCTATCCGCATCGTAGACGGAGACATGGTTACAATCATGGCTGGTCTTGCTTGTGGGGTGCCGAACACAATTTCATGGGATATCCTGAAAAACCACGTTGATACATTTATCGCAACACCTGACTGGGTTGCTGCCAAAGGTATGCTTGCTGCACCTTTCAAAGGTGATCAGCCTGTTACTTCCGGAGAATCCGGAGCCGCACCGTTTGGAACACTTGCGTGCATCATGACAATGGATGAGTACAAACCGCTCAGAGAGCACCTCGGATTGGATGAGAACTCAAAAGTACTTCTCTTCTCTACTGAGGGAGACACTGATCCGGATAGATACAAATCAATTGTCTGGGACGGAAATGAGAGATAATCATTTCTCGCAATACAATAAGAAGAAACTGTAACACCAAAACAAGATTTTATTTCAAAAGGAGAAGAACAATGGATCTTAACAAAATCAAAGAGTATGCAAAAGGCTATGAGAAAGATATGACTGCTTTCCTTCGTGCTATCGTAAAAAATCCGGGAGAAAGCTGTGATGAGAAAGCTCACGTAGAGACAATCGCTGCTGAGATGAAGAAAGTTGGATTTGACGAAGTTGTCATCGACCCACAGGGAAATGTTATGGGATTCATGGGAACTGGCGACAAGATCATCGCATTTGACGCACATATTGATACAGTAGGTATCGGTAACATCGATAACTGGAAATTCGATCCATACGATGGATACGAGACAGAGACAGAGATCGGTGGACGTGGAGTATCTGACCAGTGTGGCGGTATCGTATCTGGTGTATACGGAGCAAAGATCATGAAAGATCTTGGACTCATTCCAGAAGGATACAAAGTAATGGTTGTTGGTACAGTTCAGGAAGAAGACTGTGACGGACTTTGCTGGCAGTACATCATCAACGAAGACAAGATTCGTCCGGAGTTCGTAGTTTCTACAGAGCCTACAGACGGTGGTATCTACCGTGGACAGAGAGGACGTATGGAAATCCGTATCGATGTTAAGGGAGTTTCCTGTCACGGTTCTGCTCCGGAGCGTGGAGACAACGCGATCTACAAGATGGCTGACATTCTTCAGGATGTTCGTGCTCTTAACGAGAACGATGACGCTGACGAGACAGAGATCAAAGGTCTTGTTAAAATGCTTAACCCGAAATTCAACCCTGACTACGAAGAGGCTCGTTTCCTTGGACGTGGAACAGTTACAACATCTCAGATCTTCTACACATCCCCAAGCCGTTGTGCAGTTGCTGACTCCTGTGCAGTATCTCTTGACCGTCGTATGACATTCGGAGAGACATGGGAGAGCTGCTTAGATGAGATCCGTAACCTGCCAAGCGTTAAGAAATACGGTGATGACGTTGTTGTTTCTATGTACAACTATGATCGTCCGTCCTACACAGGATGTGTATACGAGATCGAGTGCTACTTCCCAACATGGGCTATTCCGAAGGATCACAAAGTAACTAAGGCTCTTGAGAAAGCTTACACAGGACTTTACGGAGATCAGAGAATCGGTGCTGCTGACACACTTGAGATGCGTCAGGCTCGTCCTCTGACAGATAAGTGGACATTCTCTACAAACGGTGTTTCTATCATGGGTAGAAACGGAATCCCATGTATCGGATTCGGACCTGGAGCAGAGGCTCAGGCTCACGCACCAAACGAGATGACATGGAAGCAGGATCTCGTAACATGTGCTGCGGTATACGCTGCACTTCCACTGTCTTACGCTGAGTAATTCAGTATTTGCTAACGCATTTGCGTGTGATCACGCAACCAATTCATTGAACCTATGGCGTTCTGACCGGATAATTTCCGGCTGGAACTGCCTTGGCTAATAAACCTAAAAACAAATAATTCATTTTAATCAGGAGGATTTTAAAGATGGACGCAAAATTACAGGGATATATTGACAAACTGAACGCACTCAACTTCAAAGAGATGTACAATGGTGACTTCTTCCTTACATGGGAGAAAACAGACGACGAGATCGAGGCTGTATTTACAGTAGCTGATGCTCTTCGTTACATGAGAGAGAACAACATTTCCACAAAGGTATTCGAGAGCGGACTTGGAATTTCTCTGTTCCGTGACAATTCCACACGTACACGTTTCTCTTTCGCTTCTGCTTGTAACCTTCTTGGTCTTGAGGTTCAGGATCTTGACGAAGGAAAATCTCAGGTTGCTCATGGTGAGACAGTTCGTGAGACAGCTAACATGATCTCCTTCATGGCTGATGTTATCGGTATCCGTGATGATATGTACATCGGAAAAGGTAACAAATACATGCACGAAGTTGTTGACGCTGTAACAGAAGGAAACAAGGACGGAATTCTTGAGCAGAAACCTACACTTGTAAACCTTCAGTGTGACATTGACCACCCAACACAGTGCATGGCTGATATGCTTCACATCATCCATGAGTTCGGCGGAGTTGAGAACCTGAAAGGCAAAAAACTTGCTATGACATGGGCTTACTCACCATCTTACGGAAAACCACTTTCTGTTCCACAGGGAGTCATCGGTCTGATGACACGTTTCGGAATGGACGTTGTTCTTGCTCATCCAGAAGGATACGAAGTATTCGAGGATGTTGAGAAAATTGCTGAAGAGAACGCTAAGAAATCAGGCGGATCCTTCAAGAAGACTAACAACATGGCTGAAGCATTCAAAGATGCTGATATCGTATATCCAAAGAGCTGGGCTCCATTTGCAGCTATGGAAAAACGTACAGAGCTTTATGGAAACGGAGATACAGAAGGTATCAAAGCTCTTGAGAAAGAACTTCTTGCTCAGAATGCAGAGCACAAAGACTGGGCTTGTACAGAAGAGCTCATGGCTACAACAAAAGACGGAAAAGCTCTTTACATGCACTGTCTGCCAGCTGACATCTCAGGCGTAAGCTGTGAAGAAGGTGAAGTTGACGCTTCCGTATTCGATCGTTACAGAGATCCACTTTACAAAGAAGCCAGCTTCAAACCATACATCATCGCAGCTATGATCTTCCTTGCTAAATTCGAGAACCCACAGGAAATCCTGAAGAAGCTCGAAGAAAGAGGAATGTCCAGAATTTTTGAGTAAGTTTAAATTTCTCAGACAAAAATAGTTTCACAGTTACCTTAATTAGTAACTTATTGTACAGGCCTGAATCTTTCAGACCTGTACAATACCTTTACAGTAAATACGGAGGATCCTAAGATGGAAAAGAAAAAACGTATTGTCATTGCCCTCGGCGGAAATGCCCTTGGCAATACTCTTCCTGAGCAGATGGCTGCTGTTAAGATTACAGCACGCGCGATCGTAGACCTGATTCAGGAAGGCTGCGAAGTAGTCGTAGCACACGGCAATGGTCCTCAGGTTGGTATGATCAACAACGCTATGATCGCATTAACACATGAGGATGAGAAACAGCCAAACACACCACTTTCTGTATGTGTTGCAATGAGCCAGGCTTACATCGGATATGACCTGCAGAATGCCCTGAGAGAAGAATTGTTCAACAGAGGAATTCATGATATCCCAGTTGCTACAATGATCACTCAGGTTCGCGTGGATGCTGATGATCCGGCTTTCGAGACACCATCCAAGCCAATCGGTAAATTCCTTTCTAAGGAAGAAGCTGATGTTATGGCTGAGAAATATGATTATATCATGAAAGAAGATGCAGGACGCGGATACCGTCGTGTTGTAGCTTCTCCAAAACCGCAGGAGATCGTTGAGATCGGTACAATCCGTACAATGGTTGACTCCGGTGACCTTGTTATTGCCTGTGGCGGCGGTGGAATCCCGGTTATGCGCCAGGGCAACCACCTGAAAGGTGCAAGTGCAGTTATTGATAAAGACTTTGCCAGTGCTCTCCTTGCCAAAGAGCTCGACGCAGACTTCCTTATCATTCTGACTGCTGTAGAGAAAGTTGCACTGAACTACGGAAAGCCGGATGAAAAATGGCTTGACGATGTGACAGTTGATGAAGCGAAACAGTATGTAGAAGAAGGACATTTTGCTCCTGGTTCTATGCTTCCTAAGGTACAGGCAGCTCTTGACTTTGCTGAATCCAAACCTGGAAGACAGTCACTGATCACACTGCTTGAGAAAGCAAAAGACGGAATTCTTGGTGAGACTGGAACAAGAATCCACCTTTAATATTGAAAAATCGATTGAATAAGTCAATTACTTAAAACTCCTAAAATAGAAAATGAAAAAACCTCAGAGAACGGTGCTGCAACACCCGAACCTGAGGTTTTTTCATGTGTTTTATATAATTTTATTTCCTCTGACGTATTTTGCTTTCACTTCTCTCTCATCAGCAAGATAAATCATTCTTTCCAAACGATCTTTCACACTCATCTGACGGGAGGATTCAAGTCTGCTGTCATCTAATACAACAGCATCGAATTCATATCCTTCTTCAAAACTTCCGACTTTTCCGAAGAAGGATCCGCCACCCTTAGTTGCCATATAGAATGCTTCTTCTGACTTCAATGCCGGATATTTCTGATCGACAAGTCTCCAGCGCATCTTTGACATCTGAATTGCATGTGCCATTGCCCGGAAAAGATTCTCTGTCGATCCCCCTGCGACATCACTTCCAAGTCCTACAGAAAGTCCTTCTTCCAGATAACGTTTTACCGGTGCAATTCCGGAAGAAAGATTCTCATTTGATTCCGGACAATGTGCTACATACACACCGTTCTCTTTCATTCTCTGGATTTCTTCTTCCGTACTGTATACGCAATGCGCCATAACCGTTGGTGCATCTGCTCCAAACAGACCAAAATGATCATATGCATCTCCATAAAACTCTGCATGCGGACAAAGTTCTTTTACCCATTCGATCTCTGATAAATTCTCTGATAAATGTGACTGCACCGGAATCTGGTAACGCATCTGAACCATCTTCAGCATATCTAGAAGCTCCTCCGTACAGCTTGGAATAAAACGAGGTGTCAGGATCGGCAGCGTATTCTTATACTTTTTATGCTGCACATCCTTCATCCATTCAACTGTTTCTTCCGCAGACTCTTGTGTACCTTCACGAAGCTCATCCGGTGAATTTCTGTCCATATTCACTTTTCCGACCATCGTGACCAGACCGCTTCTTTCCAGATGATCCATCAGAACAAGTGTCGATCTTCTATGAATTGTCCCAAAGACGCATGCTCTTGTTGTTGAACTATGTTTCAAGTTCTTGGCAAACTTCGCATACGCCTCATTCGCATACAATATATCCTTGTATTTTGCTTCCTCCGGAAATGTATTCGTCTCCAGCCACTCCAGAAGTTCCAGATCCATCCCTGTACCGCGGAATGTATACTGCGGTGCATGTATATGCAGATCTGTCATTCCCGGAATGATCAGACAATCTCCATGATCCTCAATTGGTTCCCCTCCAAGTCGGAATGGAAGTGTCTGATAGATTCCTTCTACTTTTCCATCTTTACACACAAGATAACCGTGTTCGCATATCTCAAATTCATCTTTCGTCTTTGTATAGATAATATTTCCTTTTAAAATTTTGATATCATCCATCTTTCTTATTCTCCAATTTCAATTACTACTATCATTTTAACTTTTTTCAGAGCGCTTATTTTACCCTTTCGAGCATGACTTCAACAACGCCGCCACAGATCATACCTTCATCCTCGGCTGCCTCTGCTGTCATATCTACCTTGCATACCTGGAATCCTTCCTGCTCCGTACGGATCATGAGGAGTGCTTTCTGAATAATCTCACTTTCCACACACCCTCCACCGATTGTATCGATGATCCTTCCATCTCCGCATACAAGCATCTTTGTTCCTACGCCACGTGGTGCAGAACCTTTTCTGGAAATAATTGTCGCAAGCACTTTTCCACACTCATCTTCTTTCAGAATTTCTTCAAGAAGTTCACTGGAATATCCACCGCTCTTTGCACGACTGTTTTTAATCTGAATGATTTCTGCCATAATAGATACCGCGATCTCTTCCGGTGTCTCGGCAGCAATCTTCAAACCGATTGGTGTGTGAACTGCTTCAAGCACATCTCTCTCAAACCCTTCTGCCTCCAGCTGGTCTTTTACGATTGCAGTTCTTCTCTTACTTCCCATCATTCCAACATAAGCTCTTGGCTTTCCAAGGATTGTTCTGAGACAATCTGTGTCATATCTGTGACCTCTTGTAACAATAACAAACCATGTATCTGTATCTCCTTTGATCTTTGCAAGACCATCTTCAAATGGTTCGCAATAGACCTGGTCAGCCTCTGCTCTTCTCGCATCATCGGCAAATTTCGGACGGTCTTCTACCACCGTAACATGGAATCCAAGCATCTTTCCCATGCGAATGATTGGCATAGATACATGCCCTGCCCCGCAGATCACCAGCTTCGCCGGACGGCTGATACGCTCCTGGAAAATACGTTCACCTTGTTCATCTACAAAAACACTGTCTGTATCCTTCGGTTCACCTTTTAACAGAATTTTCTTTCCTGCTTCAGCACCATCAATCCGAGTCTGTGCCCAAAGCTCTTCTTTTGCTTCTGCAAGCTCAGCCTGCAGATTTACATAAAATGAATTCATTCCCCAATTCTCCTTCATCTTATTATTTTCCAAATCCACAATTCGGATAAGTACATACTTCGCAGTTCAGGCAAAGTCCACCTTCTCCAAGCACTGTGAAATCTTCTACACTTAATCTCTCGCCTGCTGCGATTCTCGGAAGCACCAGATCAAAGATTGTTCTTCTTGCATACATTACGCATCCCGGAAGACCTGCAACCGGAATCTCTCCTTTATAAGCCAGCATGAACATTGCACCCGGAAGTACCGGCGCACCGTAAGTGATCACCTCATCAGTTGCATTTCTGATAGATAACGGTGTTCTGTCATCTGGATCGACGCTCATCCCGCCTGTACAGACTACAAATTCCGCGCCCTTAGCGATCCATTCATTGATCGCATCTGTTACCATCTGAGAGTCATCGTCACAGAGTACATTTCCAAGTACTTCCATGCCTGCCTCTTCTAATTTTGCTTTTACGACCGGAGTAAATTTATCTGTGATCCTTCCATGATAAACTTCGCTTCCTGTTGTCACGATTCCGACTTTCATCTGATGGAACGGGAGAATTGTGAAAATCGTCTCTTCCCCACAGAGCTCTTTCACATGATTCATCTTCTCTTCCTCGATCACTAGCGGAACAACACGCATGCCTACGATCTTATCTCCCTTTTTCACCGGGAAATTGCCATGTCTGGATGCAAGCACGATCTGACCGAGCGCATTTACTTCATTTAATTTCTCGCGATTGATCTTCAGAAGGCCGTCGCACTGTGCAGTCAGTTCGATCTTTCCTTCTTTCGCCTCAGATGCATTCATATGCTCTCCCTGGCAGACCTGGCGCAGCACCTCTGCCGCATCATTCTCATGAAGCATGCCTTCCTGCTTCTCCCATACATAGAGGTGTTCTTTTCCTACAGAAAGCAGTACCGGTACATCTTCTTCTGTTACAACGTGTCCTTTGCGGAAGACCGCATCCTTCACAACTCCCGGAATAATCTGAGTAATGTCGTGGCAAAGCACACTGCCGACCGCATCCTCTGTTCTGATGAGTTTCATCTTATCCTCTCCTTTTCTTTCCCCAAATTTATGCCGGATGCTGATTTTCCACATCCTGCAATGATTTTTCTTATCTTGTTCTCCTTTTCTCTGGTTTTCACCACAGATTATACTCTGCAAGCCTCAAGATCTTTCATCCATACTGCCACGCAGGCATCACTTGGCATTCTCCAGTCCCCTCTAGGAGAAAGTGCCACAGTACCAACCTTCGGTCCATCCGGCAGACAGGAACGCTTGAACTGCTGAGAGAAAAATCTTCTACAGAATGTTTCCAGCCATTTAAAAATGGTCTCTTTGTCATATTCACCATCAAATGTCATACATGCAATACGGAAGATCTTGCTCGGCTCATATCCAAAACGAAGCATGAAATACAGGAAGAAATCATGCAGTTCGTAAGGTCCTACAAGATCTTCTGTCTTCTGCGCGATATCTCCGTCCTTCGGCGGTAGAAGCTCAGGACTTACCGGTGTATCAAGCACATCGTAAAGTACATTCTTAAGAGCTTCGTCTTTTGTATCATCCGCAGCATATTTTACAAGATGGCGAACCAGTGTCTTCGGTACAGAAGCATTCACTCCGTACATGGACATATGATCTCCATTGTAAGTTGCCCATCCAAGCGCAAGCTCTGACAGATCGCCTGTTCCAATAACCATTCCCCAAGTCTTGTTTGCGATATCCATCAGCACCTGTGTACGCTCTCTCGCCTGGCAGTTTTCATAAGTTACACTGTGATCTTCCGGATCATGTCCGATGTCACGGAAATGAACATTCACGGCATCTGCGATCGGAACCTCAATCAAAGTTGCTCCGACTTTCTTCGACATCTCACAGGCATTCTGATAAGTCCTGTCTGTTGTACCAAAGCAAGGCATTGTCACAGCAATGATATCCTTCTTATCTCTTCCAAGCATGTCAAATGCGCGTGCTGTCACAAGCAGTGCAAGTGTAGAATCCAGACCTCCGGAAATGCCGACAACAGCAGTTCTTGCATTCGTATGAGCCAGACGTTTCTTCAGTCCCATTGCCTGGATCGTCAGGATCTCCTCACAGCGCTGTGCACGGGTCTGTTCATCAGAAGGAACGAACGGCTTCTTCGGAAATGTTCTTGTCAAAAATGTCTTTGTCTCTTCCACGGTAAATGGAACACGTACCAGAGTCTCTTCATCCAATGGCTGGAATGTCGTATTCTTTCTTCTCTCACCTGTAATTCTCTGAAGATCCAGCTCTGAGTAAATAATTTCATTTACATATCTACTGCTTTCTTTCA
>OLGA01002911.1_pt1 | contig 11547 bp, 9 predicted proteins | sample 1604881 | NCBI WGS metagenome assembly OLGA01 (sample SAMEA3888896, study PRJEB22519) | human gut metagenome | biome: human gut; feature: human-associated habitat; material: faeces | place: Denmark | collected 2009
GATAACTGCGCACCGGATCCTTCGACGGCACGTTCTTCCGGTATTCAACCGGCAGAACGGCCAGGCGCGTCAGGGTGGTCTTCAGGGCCGCGGCGTCGTCCGCCAGAAGGATCTGCTCCACCACCTCATAGCCCTCGGCTTCCAGCCGCTGGACGATGGCGGGGAGCTGGGACAGGCCCATGAGGATGACCAGGGTGCCCTCCGCTCCGGCCAGCCGGTCCAGCTGGTGAGTGGAGCCGTCCTTGGTGTGGGCGGTGATTACATGGAAGCTGCGGCTCAGCCCGCGGTGGGTGACGGGAATGCCCGCCTGGCCGGGGATGGCGATGGCGGAGGAGATGCCGGGCACTACCTCAAAGGGGATGGCCGCCCGCTGGAGGGCCTGAATTTCCTCGCCCCCCCGGCCAAAGACGAAGGGGTCTCCGCCCTTGAGGCGGACCACTGTGTGCCCCGCCTGGGCCAGGGAGATGAGCGTTTGGGAGATGTCCTCCTGGGGGGCGGTGTGGCGGCCCAGCCGCTTACCCATGTAGAGCTTCTGGGCCTGGGGCGGGACGGCGTCCAGCAGCTCCGGGGCGATGAGGTCGTCGTAGACCACCGCGTCACAGGTCTGGAGCAGCCGGTACCCCCGGAGGGTGATCCACTCGGCGGGGCCGCACCCGGCCCCCACCAGATAGACGCGGCCTGGCGGTTGAGTCATGGCAGTTCCTCCTCACAAAACTGGCGTAAAAGGGATTCGGTCTCCTGGAAATTGAGCGGCCGTCCCGCCTCCAGAGCGGCGGAGAGCAGGCGGGAGAACCAGCGCCTCCGCTGGGACGGGGGCAGGGGATCCTTTCCCTTTTCCCGCTGCTCCTCCAGCCAGTCCAGAATGGGCTCCAGGGATGCGGGGAGCTGCCCCTCCAGGGTGCGGCGGACGTAAGCTGCCGCAGCGGGGCTGGCGCCGCCGGTGGAGATCCCCACTGACAGCCTCCCCCGGCGGACCACGGCGGGGAAGAGAAAGGTGCTGTCCTCCCGGCTGTCCGCCACGTTTACCGGGATGGCGCGCTTCCGGCACAGCTGGGCCACAGCGTGGTTCAGCTGGCGGTCGTCTGTGGCAGCCACCGCCAGGGAGATCCCTTCCAGCAGCTCCGGGACGAAGGGCTGCCGCAGCAGCTCCACCCCGGACAGCTGCTCCAGCTCGGGGACAAAGCGGGGGGCGCACACCAGCACCCGGGGGCCGTAGTCCAGCAGCACCCGGGCCTTCCGGGCCGCCACCGGCCCGCCGCCCACCACCAGGGCCGTTTTGTCGTTCAGGTCAACAAACAGGGGAAAGCAGACCATAGCCCGGGCTCCTCTCAATCGTAGTAGTACCGCCAGCCCCTCTCCGTCCAGATCCGGTTGAGGGGGGTGCGGAAGGTCTCGGCCAAAATGCCGGAGGCAAACAGTTCCTCCGGCGTGCCTGTCTGGAGAAGGCGGCCCTCAGAGAGCACCGCCCCCCGGTGGGCGAACCGCAGGGCCAGGCACAGGTCGTGGAGGACCAGCACCACCGCCTTGCCCTCCCGGGCCAGGGTCTGGGAGAAGGCCATCAGGTCCAGCTGGTGCTGGATGTCCAGATAGGTGGTGGGCTCGTCCATGAGGATGGTCTGGGTGTCCTGGGCCAAGGCCATGGCCAGATAGACCTTCTGCCGCTGGCCGCCGCTGAGGGTCTGGACGGGCAGCCGGGCCAGCTCCCAGGCGTCCGCCTGCTCCAGGGCCTTTCGGGCGGCGGCGTGGTCCTCCGGGCGGTACCGCCGGGGGTAGGACAGATAGGGGAACCGGCCGTGGAGCACCATGCGGTAGGCGGTGATATTGGGGACGGTGCGGGACTGGGGCAGATAGGTGACCTTCTGGGCCAGCTGCCGCCGGGTGAGGCTGGCCGCTGGCTGGCCGTCCACCAGCACCTGCCCGCCCGCGGGGGGCTGGAGGCCGGCGATGACCCGGAGCAGGGTGCTCTTGCCGCAGCCGTTGGGGCCCAGGAGGACCAGCACCTCCCCGGCTTTCAGGTCCAGGCTCACGTCCTGCACCACCAGGGGACCGCCGTAGCCCGCAGAGATATTCTGAAGCTGGATCACGAGATGCGCCCCCCTCTCTGCCGCAGGAGCAGCCAGATGAAGAAGGGCCCGCCCGCCAGGGAGAGGACGATGCCCACCGGGATCTCATAGGGGGCGAACAGTATCCGGGACAGAAGATCGCACAGGGTGAGCAGGGACGCGCCTCCCAAGGCGCAGGCGGCCAGCAGGGGGCGGCTGTCCTCCCCCACCGCCCGGCGCATGATGTGGGGGACGATGAGGCCCACAAAGCCCAGCAGCCCGGCAAAGCTGACAGCGGCCCCCGCCAGGGCGGCGGCCAGGGCCAGCAGCGCCAGCCGCAGGGGCTTCACCGGCAGCCCCAGGCTCTGGGCGGTCTCCCGGCCCAGGGCGAGAATGTCCATCTCACTGGACAGGGAGAACAGGAGGACCAGAGCGGCGAGGACCACCCAGAAGGCGGGGATGATCCGGTCCATAGACAGGTTGTTCAGCCCGCCGATGCGGAAGTCGGTGTAGCTGAGCACCGCGTCGGGGAAGAAGGTGACCAGGGCGTCGATGCCCGCGCTGAAGATGTTGGACACCGCCACCCCCGCCAGCACCAGGGTGATGCGGCTGGCCCCGGTGCGCTCGGCGATGAGCAGCACCAGCAGCACGCCCAGGAAGGCCCCCAGAAAGGCGGCCAGGGGGGTGAGGGCCACCGACTGGGGAAAGAGAGCGGAGCACAGCACCACCATCAGGCCCGCCCCCGAGTTGACCCCGATGATGTTGGGGGCGGCCAGGGGGTTGTTGAGGACGCTCTGGATCACCGCCCCGGAGACCGCCAGAGCCATTCCGGCCAGCAGGCAGCCGCAGGTGCGGGGCAGGCGGACAAACTGGATGATCTGTCCCGCCACCGAGCCCTCCAGCTGGCCCAGCAGGGCCTGGGGCACCAGGGCGGGTGAGAGGGTGGTGGACCCCAGGCAGAGACTGAGCACGGCGGAGAGCAGGGTGAGCAGGAGCAGTCCCGCCAGCACCCGCCCCGCCGGGCGGAACTCAGGGGTAGAGGATGTCCGCAAGCTTTTCATAGGCTTCCCCCCAGCGCGCGTTGGGCTTCAGATTGTATAGAGAGTGCTCCAGGGTGTGGAACCGGCCCTCCTGCACCGCCCGCAGACTGCCCCAGGCGGGGTTGGATAGGAGGGTTTTCTCCAGGGTCTCCTGGGCGTCGGCAGCATCCGAGCCCTGGAGGACCACAAAGATATAGTCCGGGTCGGCGGCCAGGATGGCCTCCAGACTCAGCTCCTCCAGCAGGGAGGTCTCGCTGTCCGCCACATTGACGCAGCCCAGGTCGGAGAGCATCTCACCCAGAAGGAAGTCCTGGCTCCCCTTCACCTTGCAGCTGGAGCCGGTGGCTCGGATGGTGAGCACCGTGGGGGCGGAGCCGTCCTGCCGCGCCTTGGCCGCCTCCACCTGTTCCTGGACCTGAAGGCCGTAGGTCTCATAGTTCTCCGGGCATCCGGTGAGGTCGGTGCAGATCTTCAGCATGTTCAGATAGTCGTCAAAGCTCTGGATGTCGAAGTAGGCCGTCGGGATGCCGGCGCTCTCAAAGGTGTTCTCCAGCTCCAGGTCCGCCGTAGTGTTGCAGCTGGCCAGAATGAAGTCGGGCTGGGCGGCCAGCAGGACCTCCAGGTTGGGCTCCTTCACCGCGCCCAGGTCGGCCACCGTATCGCTGAGGCCCAGATCGAAGGAGGTCCAGGCGTCGTGGGCGGCGGCCACCAGGGTGTCCTGCCCCCCGGCCAGGCGCCACACATCGGCAAAGCTGCCGATGAGGGCGGCCACCCGCTGGGGAAATGCAGGAGCGGTTACACTCCGGCCCAGGTCGTCGGTAAAGGTGCAGCTCTGGACCTGGACGCTGGGTGACCTGTCTTCCGGGACCGAACTGGAGGAGGCGGGGGCGCCGCAGGCAGTAAGAGAGGACAGTAGCAGGGCCGCAGTCAGAGAGAAAAGTAGAATCTGTTTCATGGGGGACTCCTTGTGTATAGGACTGAGACAGGAAAACAAGAAAGGTCCTGTTGACAGAAATGCCCGACAGTCAGCCAGAGATCCGGGGACGGCACGGAGACGGAAAAGGAAAGCATTCAGGTGCGCCAAGGATCCGGACCGGATCACATGAGGATTTCTGTCAACAGGACTATGATACAACAAAGGGGCTGACCGGGAGGTAGAAGAGAGAGCGGTCACAGCCGCGATTGCCTGTATCCAGGGGTTAGGGAGGGAAGATCAGCAGGTAGCGCCGCCCTCCAGGTGGAGCGGGGCGTCCAGAATGGCCTGCTTACGCTCCATCACGTCACCGGCCTTCAGCTGGGCAATGAAGTTGTCGGCCTCGATGCGCTCGATAAAAGCGCCGAAGCGCTCACCGGTTTTGCCCTGCTCCCGGTAGAGGAGCAGGGCCCGCTCCACCATCTCAAACACCTGCTCCTTGGTGTAGATCTCGTCCACCATGGTGCCCAGACGCTGGCGCTTGCCCCACAGGCCGCCCACAAAGATGCGGTAGCCCGCCTTCTCCTCGGTGACGCAGTCGAACCGGCAGGAGTCCACGCACTTGCCGCAGTTGTTGCAGGCGTCCCGGTCAATCTGCATGATGCCGTCCTCGTCCAGCTGTGCGGCCTTCACCGGGCACACGTCCACCACGGAGCACTTGGGGCAGCCGTTGCAGTCGTCCGGATCGTAGGCGGGTACCTTCTGCCCCATGATGCCGAAGTCGTTGAGGGAGGGCTTGATGCAGTTGTTGGGACAGCCGCCCACCCCGATCTTAAACTTGTGGGGCAGCTTGATGTCGTACCAGCCCTTGTAGAACTTCTCGTGGAGCTCCCGGGCCAGTCCCTGGGTGTCAATGAGGCCGTGGATGCACACGGTGCCCTTGCAGGCTACGATGGGCCGGACCCGGGAACCGGTGCCGCCGGTGTACAGACCGGCTTTGGAGATGTACTCGTTGAAAGGCTCGATGGTGTCGTAGGTGAGTCCCTGAACCTCGATAGTCAGGCGGGAAGTCATGGCCAGCTGGCCGTTGCCAAACTTCTCGGCGGCCTCCGCGGCCACGGTGAACTGCTCGCTGGTAAGCACGCCGTCCACGGTGATGAGACGGGCGATGAAGTGCTCCCCGTCCCGGGTCATAATATAGCCCCGGCCTTTGAGGGCTTTCTTCTCGGCATCAGTGATTTTCATATTGTTAGTTCTCCTCACATTTTTCTGTTTGTGGTTACCGGCCCTGGAGCTGGGTGTTGAACAGCACACCGCCCTCCAGAATACGGGTGTTGGTATAGCCGAAATGTTTCAGGCGGTTCTGGAGCAGGTAGGTACGCTTGCCGGTGGAGCACACCAACAGCAGCTTCTCATCCAGGGGGTAACCTTCCAGTGGACCGTTCACCTGGTTGAGCTGGATGTGGGGCACGTTCTGGAAGGCGGGCTGGATGGACACATCCAGCATGGTGTAATCCTCTGCCTCTCCCGCGGCATACTGGGCGGGAGTGAAAGATTCCAGCTTTCCGGACAGCTTGTTCAGCAGGGCGTTTACCGCCACAGCAAAGGGGTGAATAGCGGTGGAGAAGGGGGGGGCGTAGGCAAAGTCACAACTCTGCAGTTCCTCTAGGGCGGCTCCCATGGAGATGGCGGTGACGGCGATGTCAGTCATCTTGTCTACCGCCCCATTTCCCAGGGCCTGCATCCCCAGCAGTTTGTGAGTGTCTCTATCGCAGATGAGCTTCATCATCATCTTCTCCGAGCCGGGGTAGTAGTGGGCCTTGTCGTCTGCCGCCACCACAATGGTCTCCACATTGAAACCGGCCTTTTTTGCGGCTGCTTCAGTGAGGCCGGTGCGGCCCATGCTCACGCCGGGCAGCTTGGCCACGCCGGTACCCAGCACACCGGGGTAGGAGGGACCTGTCTCGCCGGCAATACGTGTAGCAGCCAAACGGCCGGTGATGTTGGCGGTGGAGCCCATAGCGGACCACTGGCGCTGACCAGTGACCCGGTTGGTCACCAGGGCGCAGTCGCCCACGGCGTAGATGTCCGGGTCGTTGGTGCGCATATCTCCGTCCACCAGCAGGGTGCCCTTAAACATCTCCAAGCCGGAGTCCGCCAAAAACTCGGTGTTGGGGCGGTTGCCCATGGCCAGCAGTACCGCATCAGCCTTCATGGGGCGGCGGCTGGTGAGCACTTTCTCCACCTTTCCGTTCCCGGTGATTCCCTCCAGAGCCACGCCGGTAAAGGGCATGACCCCTGCGTCGGCCATCTTGGCCTCCACATAGGCGCAGCACTCCGGGTCCAGCAGCTCAGACAGCACGTGGGGGGCGAAGTCGATAACGGACACCTTCACTCCCTGGGCGGCCAGATTCTCCGCCGCCTCCAGTCCGATGAAACCGCCGCCCACGATAACGGCGCGCTTGATCTCTCCAGAGTCCACCTTCTCCCGCAGGGACACAGCGTCGTCCGGGGTGCGCAGGAAGAACACATTCTCCAAGTCCACTCCCTCACACTGGGGGACGAAGGAATGGGCCCCAACGGCCAACACCAGCTTGTCATATGATTCGGTGAAAACTCCACCGGTGGACAGATCTTGGACCGTCACCATTTTCCTTGCTCGATCCAATGCAGTAACTTCTACTCCAATTTGGACCTGTGCACCAGTGAGCCCGGTGAAGGCCTCCGGGGTGTTTACCACCAGCTCGCCCCTCTCCTCAATCACGTGGCCCACGTAGTAGGGCAGGCCGCAGCCCGCATAGGAGATGTCCGGCCCCTTGGTGAGAATCTTCACCTGCCAGTCCGGCCGCTCCCGCTTCAGCTTGGCCGCTACCTTGGTCCCGGCGGCTACGCCGCCTACAATCAATACGTTCATAAACCCTCATTCCCTTTCTATCTGCGTTTTACAGATTATTGTTATTTTCTAAACAAAGAATAACATGGAACTATGGTTCTGCAAAATATGAATATTCCTATGAAGTTGATAAGAGTGTAGAACTACAATACATATTGGACACTTGAATAGAAAGAGAATGAAGGATAGGGCCTCATCGGTTATAGTTGAGTTACCACACACCAACAGAACGAGAAGAGACCATATCCTTCATGAGGAAGAGTATAACACAGGACATGGCATATCGGAAAGCCCTGATGAAGTGCGCGAAGAAATACGGCGTCAGCCGTACCAGTCGGAAGTATAACAAAAGCCGGTTGTATATCTACTTCTGGAGGTCTTGCTAGGATGGTAGGGCAAAATCCCTAGTCTGCCAGTCCCGGTGGCCCCACAGCCTTCAAAACCAGTACACAGGGGCGGAACTGAAACTGATCCGGGATATGCGCCGCCGCAATTACAACCTAGGTATGGTGAAGCTGTGGCAGCGCGGCTACACCTGCCGCCCGGAGAGCCTGTTCCGTGTAATGAGAAATCTGGGACTGTTCCCATCCAAAGAGAAAAAACGGCCTACAGGCCAAAGCCCTATCAGCAGATGACCTATCCCGGACAGCGTATCCAGGTAGATGTGAAGGTGCTCTTCCGACGCTGTATCGCAGACCCTGAGCTGCGCCTATACCAATACACTGCTTTTATTCCCTGGATGACTTCACCAGGCAACTCGCTGTTCACAACCGCCGCTCTAACAATTTTCTTATGAGGCCCTTCGCGTCCAATGTGTTTTAAAGCCTACACTGGTAAAAAGTCTTGGAATCGAGAACCTGTCCCGCAACCAGGTCAGCGAGATGACAAAAGGACTGAACGAATAGGTAAATACCTTCCGCAGTTGCTCCCTTGCAGAGACCCGTTATCCTGCTCTTCGGGTGGATGCACTGTACGAAAAAATTTGTATGGACGGCAGAATCGTCAGCATGGCAGTTTTGATCGTCTGTAGTGTGGACGAGCAGGACCGGCGTGATATTCTGGCGGTAGAACCCCTGCCGGAGGAATCTGAGGATTCCTATTTGTTGCTATTCCGCACCCTTCGAAAACGTGACGTGGTAACACCTAGGCTGGTCATTTCCGACGCCCATACCGACTTAACAGCAACAATCCGTAAAGGCTTTCCTGGCGCCGGCTAGCAGTGCTGTGAGGTGCGTTTCATGAGAAATATCTTGGCCTACATCTGCCTAGCAACTGAAGGCCATTTGGCTGGCTCCCTCCAAAGAGTAGGCATACAAACGAGCGGAGAAACTGATTTAGATGTACGAACGGCACTTTCCAAAGGCAATCCACTGCCTGGAGGAAGGACTGGAGGAGTCGTTAGCCATTTATGATTTTCCAAAGCTGGATGCCCGAAAGATATCTTCCACCAACATGCCGGAGCGGCTGAACCGAGAATTCCGCTACCGCACCAGCGTGGTTGGAATCTTTCCAAACCCTGACGCTTACACGAGGTTGGTGACCACTTACCTCATGGAATACGCCGAGGATTGGTCTGCCTCCAGAGCCTGCCACAGTGAGCAGTCCATACTAGCTCTGCTGAAATGAGCAGCTTAATTTCATTTTCCAGGAACCCTTTTTGCGAACTTCCATTGATGCGGGTATGATCAAATCCGACAACCGTTATCTACACTACTACCTGCTGGAAGCCGCCAACTTTGTGAGAAAATGCGACTCCGAGCTCCGGCGCTACTATGAACTCAAATTCAAAGAGATCAACAAGTTCCAGCACAAACGCGCATTCGCTTTCACTGCCTGAAAACTGATTCGGTTGGTCTTTCGAGTGCTGAAGGACAACCGTCTGTATATCCCGCGAAGGGCTGAGTGCACCGCTGTCACTCTGACGCCAAAACCCTGTTTTAAAAAAGACAGGATCAGGGCTTGGTTTGGTGTTGTCGGTAGTGTCAAGGATTGGACCTGTTGACAAAGTTCCCCCAAAACTCCAACCCTATGGTATAATTGAAATAAGGGGGGGATGTAAGGATGATGGGACGGCAAAGCGGTCAAATGAGCATGTTGATACTGGACATAGAGGAATTGATCCCAGGAAATCATTTGCTCCGGCAAATCAATCAGCTGGTTTCATTTGATTTTATCTATGACCTTGCAGCACCGTATTATCCTGCGAATGGCCGTCCATCTGTCGATCCTGTCAGTATGTTTAAAATGCTGCTGGTGGGATACCTATACGGTATCAAGTCAGAGCGTCGGCTTGTCCAAGAGGTCCAGTTAAATATTGCGTATCGCTGGTTTTGCGGTTTCGAGCTCGGAGAGAAGATACCAGATCATTCTACGTTCAGCAAAACAAGAGTTCGTAAATGGAATGAAAGCGGCTTTTTCCAGAAGGCTTTCCTTGAAATTGTTCGCCGCTGCATAGAGCAGAAGCTGATAGATGGCAAAGAAATGGCCTCGGATGGCAGCTATATCCCCGCTGAAGTCTCCCGCAACAGCTGGATTGACGTAGAGGTAGAAGTCGAGCAGAGTATGCTGAGCTATCTTGACGATTTGGATCAAGAACTTGCATCACAGCCAGGGTTCAAGAAGCCCCCAACCCGCATGGTCACAAAGAAGATTACAACAAGCACAACAGATTCTGAGTGCGGCTATATCCACCACGGGAGCAAACGAGGTGTGGGATACCTCATGGAAGCGACCGTAGATTGCAAACATGGGATTGTTACAGCAGTCGATGTATTCCCGGCAAATGAAAAAGAAAGCCTCTTGGTTTTGCGGCATCTGGAACGGCAGAAAAAGCAGTTGGGCCTGTCTATGGAGAAAGTTGCTTTGGACAGAGGGTATGACACTGGTGCTGTTCACAGGGGATTGGAACTATTGGGAATTACCGGTTATATTCCCGCCATCCGTTTTCCCAATGACCCAAGTAAATATGGATTTTTATATGATCCGCAACAGGATACATTTATTTGCCCAATGGGACAATCTCTTGTATATCACCGTCTGAACTGCAATAAGTCCACAGGGAAATATCTTCGTTGTTACCAGGTACAGGGCGATGTCTGCCAGAAATGCACTTCCCGTAAGACTTGTTTTGATACGACCGGGGTGCGCAGAAGAATTTTGGCCAGCAGCTGCTATCCCGCGTTTTACAGAGGGCATTTAAGGGTCAATACTCCGGAATACCTGTGTATGATGAGAAAACGGAAAATATGGGCCGAAGGCAGCTTTGCGGCTATGAAAAGAGAGCATAACCTTTTGAAAATTAGAAAACGAGGCATTCTCGCGGCAACTGAGGAATGCCTCATGTCTGCCATGGCATTAAACCTCAAGAGAATGGCTAAGGCCATCTTTTCTGCAATATATATGGATAAAATGTGGGCTGAGAATATGATTTCTCAGCCTATATTTTATCTTTGTCAACAGGTCCCTTATTGTACCTTATCGGTGGAATTACCCTAGCAGACCTTTGGCAAAGAAGGAGGCAAAAGTAAGGGAGGACAGGAACAGTGCAATCCAAGTGCAACCACCTAGCGCTACTGGGCGCAGCCCGTTAACGAACAGATCTCGGAATGTAATCTTAAAGCCGACTCCTGCCAAGGCTAGAGTTACAAAAAACTTATAGCCGTTGGTGAAAAAGGGCTGGAACACCGTCTGATAGAATGCGTTGTCCGCCACTGTGTTGGACAGATACGTATTCAGCAGTACTGTACCCAGGAAGAACAAAATGAATTTGGGCAATGCCTTCCAGATGGTCCGTCCCAGGGACATGGTTTGTACCCCCTCCTGCTCCCCGCTTTTCCGGTCCACAGAGAGCATAGAGAACACCACGGCCAGCACGATAATCATTGAGGTACGCACCACTTTGATTGTGGCGGGCAAGGCATAACCTTCTAAACCATTTAGCGCCGCATAGGTCTCCTGGGCAGCTACTACGGATGAGGTATCATTGATAGCAGTACCTGCTAGGAACCCAAACTGCACTTCGTCAAAGCCTAAGTACATGGCCAGATAGGGATAGGACAGGCAGGCCAGCAGGTCGAACAGGAAAATCGCTGTCATAGCATAGGCTGTCTCCTCCTCTTTGGCCCGGACGATGGGGGACAGAGCCGCAATAGCTGTCCCACCGCATACACAGGTGCCTCCGCCCACCAGCGTGCTGGTGTTCTGGGACACGTGGAGCACCTTCCGGCCCACTAGGTTGGCAATGAGGAAGGCCAGCAGGACATTGAAGATGACCAGCGGCAGGGCATAGGCCGCACCGAAGATGTCGGTAATGGACAGTGTTGCGCCTAGGCACACAATACCAAGGCTCAGGTATTTTTTGCCCACATAGGAGGTCCCTCCCGTAAAGGACTTGGTGAGCCAGGATTTCGGCAGGCAATTGACCAGCACGATGCCGATGATCAGCGCCACCATGGAAGCTCCCACATACTGCTCGTGCTTGCTGATCACCGTCGCCACTACGGCAATAACCAGGCACAGAGCCAGCGCCCGATAGCGGCCGGGGGTGAGCTTGAAGGGCCGCCCCGCCTTTTGTGCCGCCAGCGTCTCCTCGATCACAGCGTAGAGAAACGCGATGCCTACACACACCAGAATAATTGCCCAGACAGAATACGTGACTCC
>OLGA01002916.1_pt1 | contig 11528 bp, 9 predicted proteins | sample 1604881 | NCBI WGS metagenome assembly OLGA01 (sample SAMEA3888896, study PRJEB22519) | human gut metagenome | biome: human gut; feature: human-associated habitat; material: faeces | place: Denmark | collected 2009
TGTATAAGAAACAGAATAAACCCACAAGCCAGGTGGGGGGATATAAGATGTTTTTTATTGCTCAATTAAAAAAACTCCGGTGATTTCAAAAAACACCAGAGCTTTAAATCTTCTATATCTAGTTTTATTTTTAACTTTCTTTTCCTTCACCCGCAAAGTATTCTTTCACAAGCTTTACAACTACACCTGACAACAAGAATACTGCGATCAGGTTCGGAATTGCCATCAGACCATTGAATGTCTCGGCAATATTCCACATCAATCCAAGTTCCATCGTTGCACCGATGATTGCAACGAGTGCATAGAGTACCATGAATGGCTTATTCGCTTTTGTACCAAGAAGGAATTCCACACATCTCGTTCCGTACAATCCCCATCCGATAATCGTAGAAAATGCGAAACAGCACATTGCAACCGCTGTAAAGATAGATACCCAGTTTCCATAAGTGGATGTAAATCCAAGAATAGTAAGTTCTGCTCCTGCCGCCTCTCCATATCCAACCGGAACACCGCTGCACAGAATAACGAGTGCTGTCAATGTACAGATTACAATGGTATCAACAAATACTTCAAAGATTCCGAAGAATCCCTGCTTTACAGGCTTTTTCGTATCTGCACATGCATGTGCGATAGAACCTGTACCAAGTCCTGCCTCATTAGAGAAGATTCCTCTGGAAACACCTTTCTTCATACTCATAAAGAAAGATCCCACGGCGCCTCCGGTCACAGATGCCGGTGAAAATGCGCCTTCGAAAATGGATCCCAATACGCTCGGAATGTTCTGGAAATTCAGAACAACAACGCCAAATGCCAGAATCACATAAATTGCTGCCATAAATGGGACAAGCTTTTCTGTAACCTGTCCAATTCTCTTAATTCCTCCAAGAAGGATCATGCCGATCATGATAGCAAGTACAATTCCGATAATCAGATTTAATGTTCCAACAGAATCCTTTTCTATGATTCCATAATTAAAAAGTGCAGAATCGATTGCTGTTGTAATTGTATTCACCTGTGTTGCATTTCCCGTTCCAAATACAGTCAGAACTCCGAATGCAGCGAACAGATAAGCCAGCCAGTGCCAATGCTTTTTCAGACCATTTTTGATATAATACATCGGTCCACCGACACGATCTCCTTCCGCATTCGTCTCATGGAAATGAACTGCAAGAGTAACTTCTGAAAACTTTGTACACATTCCAAGAAGTGCTGAGATCCACATCCAGAACACTGCGCCCGGCCCTCCGATTGCGATTGCTCCTGCGACTCCGGCGATATTTCCTGTTCCGACCGTCGCCGCCAATGCGGTACAAACTGCCTGGAACGGAGTCAGTGCACCGTCAGATGCATCTCTTTTGCGGAGCATTCTTCCGATCGTCACTTTCATCGCATACGGAAATTTTCTGATCTGAAGGAAGCCGGTCCGGATACTTAAGTAAAGCCCGACTCCAATAATGCAGATCATAGCCGGAACGCCCCAGATAAAGTTGTTCACAGCACTATTTACTGATTCTATCGTAGATAACATACTTCTCTAATTCCTTTCTTTTATGATATTATTACGTCGACTGTTCATCACATTAAATCGATAAATCATTAAAATAACTTTTAAATTATACCATAAAAGTGGGGAAATGTATAGAATTATTCCAATACTTCTTTCGAATCAAACTGATCCATAAACTCCGCATATTTTGCTGAATTTTCAAATACCGGCTTATAATTTTTAACAAGTTCTCTGCTTCTTGCTGCTTTTTCTTTCAAAAGTCCATAGGCTCCAAGTGCAAACATCTTCGCAGTGACAATATAAGCTTCTTCCTCATCCGTCACTTCAAATTCTACCTGATGGAGTCCACCCTTTACACCACCTGTATTAAATGTATATACAGGCATTAAGTGCTGGACATCACCGACATCTGTTGATCCTCCCGTATGTCCTGAGGCCTCGATCACATTTGTTTCCGGTGCAGAAAGTTCTGCTGCTCTTTTTAATTCTGGGAGTGCTTCTTCCGCAAGTGTCGGAAGGTATCCCGGAAGTGTTGTGATTTCAACCTTCGCTCCCATTGCAGTAGCTCCTGCGTGAAAGGATCGGTCTGTTTTCTTCGCTGCATCTGTAAATGCCTCGATTGTTTTAGCTCTTACCAATGTCTCTACGACAACTTCATCAGGCACTACATTTACCAGGTTGCCACCCTTTGTAATGATCGGATGGACACGGACACAATCCTCATCACGGAATGTCTCTCGATTCAGACCAAGTGCCTGCAGACCAAGTGACGCCGCCGACAGAGCATTTACACCTTGTTCCGGTGTTCCTGCCGCATGGGCTGCCTTACCTAAACAACGGATCACTTTAGATACAAATCCATTTCCGGTTCCACTTCCTACTATGATGTCATCCCCCGGTGCAATGTGATGTGTAATACAAAGATCAATATCATCAAATGCGCCGATACGAAGCAGCTCACATTTTCCACCGCCATATTTTATTTTTCCCTGTGCACGCAGCTCATTTTTGAATCCAATTTCACCATACTCTTCCGCCGGTGTTGCAAAAAATACCACCTGTCCATCCAGTTTTTCTGCGATCTCCGGAACTGTAAGAGCCAGTGCCGCACCAAAGATTCCAGCCATCTGTGCATGATGTCCGCAGCAATGTGCCGCATCTGTCTCTGGATTCGCATGAGCATGCTCCGGAATCCTAAGTGCATCAAGCTCTCCAAGAAGTGCAAGGCTTGCTGTATCTTTCTTTTCTTCATTTAAATACGCTTTTGTTCCTGTAATTGCAAGTCCGGTTTCTGTGCGCAAACCTAATTCTTTCATCTTCTTTATGAATTTTTCTGCCGTATTGAATTCTTTATATCCAAGTTCTCCATGATCGTATATATCTCTGGCAAATTCAATGATCTCATCTCTGTGCTGATCGATTGCTTCTAGGATTAATTTTTCTGTCTGATCCATTTTCATCACTGCCTTTCTTAATTATTGAAGCTCCTCCGGGATCCACCATAATCCATCATTGTTTTCTTTCATATACTGTTTGAATTCATCTGAGTGGTATGCGTCCACGATTGCCTGTGCCCAATCTGCATCTTTGTTCTCTTCTTTTACAACAACCTGAAGTACAAGATAATCTGAAATATCTTCATTGGCCAGTGCTGTAGAAGCATCAATGCCTGCATTATATACAACACTTCCTGTGATTGCAATATAATCAAAATCAGATTCTGCTGCCGGAATTGTCATGCTGTTCATTTCTGTAAATTCAATATTATGTGGGTTCTCTACAATATCATCCTGTGTAACTGTGGATGGATCAGCATTCTCGTCAAGCTTGATCCAGCCGATTTTCTGAAGCATCAGATAGCAGCGTGCTGTGTTGGACGCATCATTTGGGACTGCAACCTTCGCACCATCCGGGATTTCATCTACAGAATCGTATTTTTCTGAATAAACTCCTGCCGGAACAGTTGGAATCGGACTGATTGCAACCAGATCTGCGTTATAACTCTGATTGAAACTGTCCATGTATGCTGTATGCTGTTCTACATTGACATCTACATCTCCATCATTCAATGCAACATCTGCTGTCTGAAGATCTGAGAGGTCAACAGCTTTCAGAGTATATCCTTCTTTTTCAAGAATTGGAACAATTGCATCTTCGAAAAGTTCTGTATATGGTCCCTGGGATTTTCCATAGACGATTTCCTTTTTCTCTGATGTATCCGCGTCACTTTTCTTCGTATCTCCTGAACCTGAATTTCCGCATGCTGCCAGGCTGAATGCTGTTGTCGCTACTAATAATCCTGCAATAATTTTCTTGATTTTCATAATATAATTCTCCTCGTTCTTTCTTAATCAATTATCTATGTTGTCTGAGTTTTCTTGAAATTGTATTTCCTGCAAGCTGAAGGATCTGTACAAATACAACCAGTACAACTACAGTAAAGATCATCAATGGTGTATTCATCCTCTGATATCCATAAGTCAGTGCCAGGTCTCCGACACCTCCTCCGCCTACATATCCAGCCATTGCTGATGCTCCAAGCAACCCGATCGTACCTGTTGTCAATGCGAGTACGATAGATCCAAGTGTTTCCGGAAGCAGAAAATACCGAATCGTCTGCCAGGTAGATGCCCCCATTGCTTCAGCCGCTTCCAGAATACCCGGATTAATCTCCAGTAAGCTATTTTCCATCAAGCGTGCAAGATATGGACTGATATAAATAACAAGCGGGACAAGTGATGCTGTACTTCCGATGGTCGTTCCAACAATTGCCCTTGTCAACGGCATGATCGCTACCAGTAAAATCACAAATGGAATACTTCTTACTATATTAATATAGATACTTACAATATTGTAAAGGATCAGATTCTCTATCAGTCCTCCCTTACGGCAAAGTACAAGGATCAGTGCCAAAATAATTCCTATGATTGTTCCAATAATCAGTGACCATGCAACCATATATAATGTCTGTCCACCACTGGTCAGTAACTTTTCCAGTGATACTCCAAAATACTCTTGTTCCATTAAATCGCCTCCACTCTTTCTCTGATTACTCCATTCTCATCAATCTGTTTCTCAGCTTCTAATATTTTCTCTTCCGTTCCGATCAGCTGCAAAATGAACACACACATTACATTCTCCTGCAATTCCTGCACGGTTGCTCCCAGAATATTTACTACAATTCCATCCACATGACAGATATCTGAAATCACAGGTCGTTTTACACTGCTTCCGATAAACTTAAGCCTCTCTACCCGGAAATGTTCTTTCTGTTCTTTCACAAGACTTAGAATGCTTTCAGGAATCTGATCATTTACTACAGTCTGAACGAATCTTCTTGTAACAGGTGCCTGTGGCTTTCCGAATACATCAAGCACACTTCCGGCCTCTACTACTTGTCCGTTCTCCATAACTGCTACTTTATTACAGATCATCTGAACGACCTGCATCTGATGTGTGATCAGAAGGATTGTAACTCCCATCTCCCGGTTGATCTTCTTAAGCAGTTTCAGAATGGATTCTGTAGTTTGTGGATCCAGTGCACTTGTTGCCTCGTCACAGAGCAGAATGTCCGGTGTTGTTGTCAGTGCCCTTGCGATTCCCACTCTCTGTTTCTGTCCTCCCGAAAGCTGGCTTACATAAACATCTTTCTTATCTTCCAGTTCTACAAACCGGAGTACTTCTTTTACTTTCTTATCAATCTCTTCCTTTGGTGCCTTTTCAAGAATCAATGGCAATGCAATGTTGTGATACACTGTTTTTGATTCAAGAAGATTAAATTGCTGAAAAACCATTCCGATTTTTCTTCTAAGCTTGCGAAGCTGCGTTTTTTTCAGATTTCCAAGATTTTCTCCCTGGACTATAACATTTCCCGTATCCGGTGTCTCTAATCCATTTACCAACCGGATCAAAGTTGATTTACCTGCTCCGGAAAATCCGATAATTCCGTAGATGTCACCTTTCTCTACATGAATGCTGACATCCTGCAGCGCATGTACTGTACCGTATTTCCCGGAAAATGTTTTGTTTGCATGTTCTACTTTTATCATACTCATCACTCCATCTATCATTTGATGTAACTCTGTTACTTTTTCGCATCTCAGATTCGATAGGCGTATAATACATCTTATTAACCTACCTTGTCAATATGTTTTATATGTTTTCGGCGTTTTGTTTTTATATTCCTATGTGTTTAGTAGGTTTATAGTGCATTTTAACCAGTCCATTTATAAGAATGCTGTTCACACATCGTGTGAACAATACCGGCTGGCAACACTTGATTTCTGAATCTGAAAATTTTCATTGCATTACCATAGGACTTTCTATTATAATAGAAATGTTATAGACGATATAAAACGAAACAATTTCAAAAATGTATCGTTCTTTGAGATTGTCTCTGTATGATTACAAGTATTTTTTGTAGAAAGGATTAACTAATTCATGTGGATTGCAGATAATTGGAAAGATTACGAAATTCTTGACTGCTCAGGTGGCGAAAAGCTTGAGCGTTGGGGAAATTATCTTCTTGTCCGTCCGGACCCGCAGGTCATCTGGGATACTCCTAAGAAGAACCGCGGTTGGAAAGAGATGAACGGACATTATCACCGTAGCAAAAAGGGTGGCGGTGAATGGGAGTTTTTTAGTCTCCCACAGCAGTGGCAGATCCATTACGGTTCTCTCACATTTAATTTAAAACCATTTAGTTTCAAGCACACAGGACTCTTCCCTGAGCAGGCAACTAACTGGGACTGGTTCTCTGAGAAGATTAAGAATGCTGGACGTCCGGTCAAGGTACTGAACCTTTTTGCTTATACCGGAGGTGCTACACTTGCAGCGGCAGCTGCCGGAGCGCAGGTTACTCATGTAGATGCATCTAAGGGTATGGTGACATGGGCAAAGGAGAATGCGGTTTCTTCCGGTCTGGGAGATGCACCGATCCGCTGGCTTGTCGATGACTGTGTGAAGTTCGTTGAGCGCGAGATCCGCCGTGGCAACACTTATGATGCAATCATTATGGATCCGCCGTCATATGGGCGTGGACCAAAAGGCGAGATCTGGAAGATTGAAGATATGATCCATCCACTCATCAAGCTTTGTACAAAGATTCTTTCCAAGGATGCACTGTTCTTCCTTGTGAATTCTTATACAACAGGACTTGCTCCTGCCGTACTTACTTACATGATCTCAACTGAATTAAAACCTTGGAACGGACATGTAGATTCTCAGGAGATTGGACTTCCTGTTACAGATTCAGGATTGGTTCTTCCATGTGGTGCTTCCGGTCGTTGGGAACGTGACTAGCAGAATCCCAATTATAATTCGTTTGTTACTGGCTTCAAATTTCTGAGTCAGTGGCTATAAATTGTACCTGTGCAAAACGTTACTGCTCACAGTAACTTCTAAACAGCTACAGCAATATTCTAAACAGCAGAAAAGACCAGAGGTTCTTGTTTCAATTTGTAAAACAAGCCTCTGGTCTTTTCATCTATTTATGCTGTTCTTGAACTCCCCTGACAGATTTCTTCAAACTCTTTTAATTTCTGTCTTGCCTGCGGACTTAAGTTTCTTGGCACTTCAATCTGAATTGTCACATACTGGTCTCCGTGAACGGATGAATCTTTCATCGAAACAATTCCCTTACCTCTCAGACGAATCTTGGAACCCGATTGTGTTCCCTCTTTAATCTTACACAGAACATCTCCATACAGTGTATGGACCAATGCCTCACCTCCGAACACAGCTGTTGTATACGGAACAGATACGGTTGTATATACATCCATACCTTTTCGCTCATATCCAGGTTTCGGAGCAACTGTTACTTTCAACAGAAGATCTCCGGCTTCACCACCACCGGTTCCCGGCATTCCCTTTCCTCTTAAACGGATCGACTTTCCGCTATCAATACCTGCCGGAATATGAACCTTCAGTGACTGTCCCGGTTGTCCTGGATTTTCCGGATTACTCAGAGTAATAACCTTATCTCCACCAAATGCAGCCTCGTCAAATCCTACAGTGATACCTGCCTTGATATCAGAACCTTTTGATTTAAAGCTTTCACCTCCAAATCCTCCGGTAAATCCTGATGTCCTTCTGCTGCGACCTGAAGCACTTCCTCCATGGAACATATTTCCGAAAATGTCATCAAACATATCATCCATGTCGCCACCTTCGAAATGATACTCCTGATATCCACTTCCCGGTCCACCATAACTACGGTAAGTACCGCCTCTGAATCCGCCGTTTCCGCCGAATCCCCCAAAGCCACCTGTACCGGCATTTCCATATCCGGAACCTGCAGCACCGCTCTGATCAAATGCAGCATGACCGAACTGGTCATACAGTTTTTTCTTCTCCGGATCACTCAGTACAGAGTACGCCTCCGTCACTTCTTTGAATTTCTTCTCCGCTTCTTTATCCCCAGGATTCGTGTCCGGATGATACTTCTTCGCCAGCTTACGATATGCTCTCTTTATTTCTTTATCCTCTGCGCCCTTTGACAGCCCAAGCACTTCATAATAATCTCGTTTCATTCTTTCCACATCCTTCCGAATCTCTTGTTGTTTTGAACATATATAGTTTATTATTTCTCTGTGTTCTACTTGTAATATAGCAGACATTTTTCAGGCTGTCAATATATCAATCTTAATTTCAATATTAGGTCAATAAATGTATCTGTTCCATTTACAGGAATCCTAACAGGCAAATCAAATTTTATTTTAACAACTCCCGCAGCACCTGATTCACCATTCCTGGGTTTGCTTTCCCCTTCATGGCGCGCATTGTCTGTCCAAGCAGTGCTCCGATTGCTTTCTCTTTACCGCCTTTGAAGTCTGCGACTGCCTGTGGGTTGTCTGCGATCACTTTGGCAGCTGTCTCACGGAGTGCACCTTCATCATTCACCATCTTAAGCCCGTGTTCTTCGACATATTTCTCAGGATCTATATCCTCCTGGAAAATCTGCTTGAATACATCTTTTGCCACAGAACTGTTAATGGTTCCTGCCTCCGCAAGATCAATTAATTTTGCCAGGTTCTCCGGAGAGAATGTTAAATCTTCCGGCTCCATTCCATTGTCTTTCATCAGACGGAAGGTCTCTCCGATCAGCCAGTTTGCAACTTTCTTCGGTTTCTCACAGATTGCTGTTGTTGCCTCAAAAAGATCGGCCATTTTCTTAGAACCTGTGATGATCTCTGCGTCATACTGCGGAATATCAAACTGTTCCTTGTAACGCTCCAGCTTCTCCGTACGAAGTTCCGGCTGCTGAGATTTGATTTTCTCGATCCATTCATCACTGATCACGATCGGAACAAGGTCTGGTTCCGGGAAATAACGATAATCCTGTGCATCCTCTTTGGAACGCATTGCATAAGAATGCTCTTTGTTGTCATCCCAGCGTCTTGTCTCCTGTACAACCTGTTTTCCTTCTTCGATCAACTCAATCTGTCTCTGACGTTCGCCTTCAATTGCATGTGCGATTGCCTTAAATGAGTTCAGGTTCTTCATCTCTGTTCTTGTACCAAACTGATCGGATCCGACTTCACGGACAGACAGGTTGACATCAGCACGCATAGAACCTTCCTGAAGCTTACAATCTGATGCGCCTAAATACTGCACGATCATACGAAGCTTCTCAAGATAAGAAATAACTTCTTCTGCGGAACGCATATCCGGTTCAGATACGATCTCTACAAGTGGCACACCGCTTCGGTTATAATCGACAAGTGAAGTATCATCCCACTCATCATGAACCAGCTTACCTGCATCTTCTTCCATATGCATCTCGTGGATTCTTACTTTCTTCTTTCCTGAACCACTCTCGATCTCTACATATCCATCTCTGGCAATCGGGAGATACAGCTGGGAAATCTGATAGTTCTGCGGGTTATCCGGGTAGAAATAGTTTTTACGGTCAAATTTGCATACCTGTGTAATCTTACAGTTTGTTGCAAGACCAATTGCCATAGCATATTCTACAACTTGTTTATTCAACACCGGAAGCGATCCCGGCATACCAGTACATACCGGACAAGTATGTGTATTCGGTGCGCCACCGAATTCTGTGCTGCATCCACAGAAGATCTTTGTCTTTGTAGCCAGCTCAATATGCACTTCCAGTCCAATGACTGTCTCATACTGCTTTGCCATTGTTAACGCACCTCCTTTTCTGACATAAGACCGACAGATGCCGGTGTTTCATGCATCTTCTTTGTCGCACACTCATAGGTATATGCTGCACGGATCAAAGTTTTTTCTTCAAATACATTTCCGATCAGTTGCATACCGATTGGAAGTTCTTTGCTATCTTTTCCAACCGGAACGCTCATTCCCGGAAGACCTGCAAGATTGACTGAGATTGTATAAATGTCTCCCAAATACATCTTCATCGGATCACTTAAGCTCTTTCCAAGCTCCGGAGCAGTTGTTGGTGCTGCCGGTCCGAGAATGATGTCATAATTACGGAATGCACGGTCAAACTCTTTCTTGATTAAAGCTTTTGTTCTAAGTGCCTTCAGATAGTAAGCATCATAATATCCTGAACTTAAGACAAAAGATCCAAGCATGATTCTTCTCTTTACTTCAGGGCCAAATCCTTCTGAACGTGTTTTCTTGTACATGTTATGAAGTCCATCGTAATCTTTCGTACGATAACCATATTTCACACCATCAAAACGTTCCAGGTTAGAACTTGCCTCTGCATCTGCGATCGTATAATAAGCAGGGATTGCATATTTTACAAGTCGCAGATCAAACGCCTCAACAATCGCACCCTTTTCTTCGAGTACTTTTGCTGCCTTCATCACAGCATCATTTACTTCAGGATCCAGACCTTCTCCCATATAGTCTCTTGGGATTCCAATACGGAGTCCTTTCACATCATCGACAAGTGCTTCTGTGAAATCACAATCATCACGATCCATGGAAGTGCTGTCCTTCGGATCATGGGATGCAATTGTTTCAAGAATTGCCGCACAATCCGATACATCTTTCGCTACCGGTCCAATCTGATCTAAAGAAGATCCATATGCGATAAGTCCATATCGGGAAACGGTTCCATAAGTTGGTTTTAGTCCGACAACTCCACAGAAAGAACTCGGCTGACGAATGGATCCGCCGGTATCAGATCCAAGTGCATAATAACATTCGGACGCTGCCACTGCCGCACAGGAACCACCGGAAGAACCTCCCGGAACATGCGCTGTGTTGTGCGGATTGCGTGTCGGTCCGTAATAAGACGTCTCTGTTGTACTTCCCATGGCAAATTCATCCATGTTTGTCTTACCAATGATAACCGCTCCTGCTTTTCTGAGGTTCTCAACTGCCTCTGCCGTATAGGTCGGTTTGAAGTTGGAAAGAATCTTTGAACTACATGTGGTAAGCTGTCCCTCGATACACATATTATCTTTTACTGCAACCGGAACTCCTGCAAGTGGACCTGTCAGTTCGCCCACATCTATTTTCTTCTGAATTTCCTCCGCTTGTGCATAAGCACCTTCTTCATCTATCGTCACAAAGCTATGAATCTCTGACTCCGCTTCTTTGATCTGTCCAATCACTGCATCGACTGCTTCTCGTACAGTTACTTCTTTTGCTTTGATCTTCTCGCCCAGTTCAAGGGCTGTAAGTTTTAATAAATCCATCTGCTCTCACTCCCTTAACCAATTGTCTTCGGCACTTCAAAACTGTCCTCTTTACGAAGTGGTGCATTCGCAAGTGTCGCTTCTTTGTTATCTCCGTTTGTCACAACATCTTCACGGAATACGTTTTCGTCCTCAAAAATATGGGACATAGGCTCTACGGAAGAGGTGTCAAGCTCATCCAGCTTGTCTACATAGTCCAGCATCTTCTGCATATCCTCTTTTGCTTTTTCCTTCTCATCCTCTGTCAGAGAAAGCTTTGCAAGGATGCAGACATTTTCCATTGTTTCATCATCGATTATCTTTGCCATCTTTTTTCTCCTTATTACGGCTCAAGTCTGTTCATATCACGTGGGAACAGACAGGTCTCACGAACGTTTTCTTCT
>OLGA01002919.1_pt1 | contig 11513 bp, 8 predicted proteins | sample 1604881 | NCBI WGS metagenome assembly OLGA01 (sample SAMEA3888896, study PRJEB22519) | human gut metagenome | biome: human gut; feature: human-associated habitat; material: faeces | place: Denmark | collected 2009
GCCCCGGCTTTTTGCACAGACTATTCCGAAAGGCAGGAAAAACACCATGGTCTCCATCGCGATCGACGGGCCGGCAGGGGCCGGCAAAAGCAGCATCTGTACCAGGCTGGCCCAGGAGCTGCACTACCTGCATATTGATACCGGCGCGCTGTACCGTGCGGTGGGCCTTTTTGTGCTGCGGCAAAATAAAAACCCCGCCGACCCCACCGATGTCCTCCCCCTGCTGTCGCAGATCCACATTGACCTGCGGTTTGAGGCGGGCGAGCAGCGCATCCTGCTGAATGGCGAGGATGTTTCGGAGGCCATCCGCCTGCCGGAGGCCTCCGCGGCCGCCTCCGCCGTTTCCGCCCTGCCGGAGGTGCGGGCCTACCTGCTGGAGCAGCAGCGCAGCCTGGCCCGGCAGTACAATGTCATCATGGATGGGCGGGATATCGGCACGGTGGTGCTGCCCCAGGCCACCATTAAAATTTACCTGACCGCCGCCCCAGAGGCCCGCGCCCGCCGCCGCTGGCTGGAACAGCAGCAGAAGGGCATAAAAGAAAGCTACGAGGATGTGCTGGCCGCCGTCATTAAGCGGGACTACGATGACAGCCACCGGGCTGCCGCCCCGCTGCGCCAGGCGGAGGACGCGTGGCTGTGCGACAGCACCCATCTGGATTTTGAGGGAACGGTGCAGGCCATACTCGCCTACATCCGGCAGCGGATAGGGGAAGTGCCATGCAGGTGACCGTCGCCAAAACCGCCGGGTTCTGCTTTGGGGTGCGGCGGGCGCTGGAGCTGACCCAGAAAAGTGCTGCCCTCTCCCCCACCTGCACACTGGGGGAGCTCATCCATAACCGGCAGGTGGTGGAGGAGCTGGCCGGGCAGGGCGTTACGGTGATAGAGCGCCCCGAAGATGCCCCCGCCGGTACCGCCGTGGTGATCCGCTCCCACGGGGTAGGACCGCAGGTCTATGATACCCTGCGGGCACAGGGCAGCCCTGTAATAGATGCCACCTGCCCCTTTGTCAAAAGAATCCACCAAATTGCCGCCGAGGTACCGGAGGACGGGCTGCTGCTGCTGGCCGGCCGCCGGGAGCATCCGGAGGTGCAGGGCATCCTGGGGTACTGCCGGGGGCAGGCTTTGGTCTTCTCTTCGGCGGAGGAAATGCAGGAACTGCTGGCATTCCTGCCATCGGATGGCAATATCCCCGTCATTTTGGCGGCTCAGACCACATTTTCTTTGCGCGAATGGGAGAAAATATTATTTTTCGCAAAAAAAGTGTGTACAAATCTAAAAGTATTTGATACAATATGTAGAGCGACCATTGAACGGCAGTCCGAGGCAAAACAGCTGGCCCAATCTGCCGATGCCATAGTGGTGGTAGGGGGACTGCACAGTGCCAATACCACGGCTCTGGCGGCGCTGTGCGGCAGCTATTGCCCCACAGTGCAGGTCGAAACGGCGGACCAGCTGGAACGCCACCGGGAGGCCCTGCGGGGCGCCCGCTTTATCGGTATTACTGCCGGCGCTTCAACCCCGGCTTGTATCATTAAGGAGGTTCAAAATTCCATGAGCGTATTGGAAAACAACACTGAAGAAATGAACTTTGGGGAGCTGCTCGATCAATACTCCAAAAGTATACATAATGGGGAGAAGGTAACGGCCGTTGTTACAGGCATTAAGCCGACGGAAATTTCTGTTGACGCCGGCACCAAGCATGCCTGTTATGTACCGCTGGATCAGCTGACCAGCGATCCCTCTGCCAAGCCTGAAGACATCGTCAAGATTGGCGATGAGCTGGAGCTGATGGTCGTCCGCGTCAACGATGTGGAAGGCACCGCCATGCTCTCCAAGACCCGTCTGGATGCCGTAGCCGGCTTCGAGAAGGTCATGAATGCCGGCGAGACCGGCGAGATCCTCACCGGCGTTGTCACCGAGGTCATCAAGGGCGGCGTTCTGGTTCTCACCAATGGCGTCAAGGTATTTATCCCCGCCAGCCAGACCGGTGTTCCCCGCGATGGCGACCTGAACACCCTGCTGCGCAAGGAAGTCAGCTTTAAGATTCTGGAAACCAACCGTCAGCGCCGCCGTGCCGTCGGCTCCATCAGCGTAGTGGCCCGCGAGGCCCGCAAGGAACTGGCCCAGAAGTTCTGGGACGAGGTAGAAGTAGGCAAGGTTTACACCGGCAAGGTGAAGAGCCTAACCAACTTCGGCGCCTTTGTGGATCTGGGCGGCGTGGATGGCCGTATCGGCCTGACCGACCTGACCTGGCTGCGCGTCAAGAGCCCCGCTGAGGTCGTTTCCATCGGCGATACCGTAGAGGTTACCGTAAAGGATATTGACCGCGAGAACAACCGCGTGTCCCTCATCTACAAGAAGACCGAGGACAATCCCTGGGAGAAGATTAAGACCATGTATCAGGTCGGCGATGTCGTTCCCGTCAAGATCATGTCTCTGACCACCTTCGGTGCCTTTGCGCAGATCATCCCCGGTATCGATGGCCTGATTCACATCTCTCAGATTGCCCGTGAGCGTGTAGAGAAGGTAGCGGATAAGCTTTCCGTTGGCCAGGTAGTGGATGCCAAGATCACCGAGCTGGACTATGACCGTCATCGCGCCAGCCTGTCCATCAAGGCTCTGCTGACCGAGGAAGCCCCCGAGGAAGAAGCCGCTGAGGAAGAGACTCCCGCCGAGGAATAATCCCTAAGCAAAATTATCCGTCCCCTGGCCGCTGTGGCCGGGGGACTTTTTCTTGCCGGTTGCTTTGGCGGTGGGGGGCAGGCTTCGGGCCGCAGGCACCCCGGCTGCGCCGGGGCCGGCGGGCACAGCCCGCCGCGGCCGTCCGGAGGACAGCCGGCCTGCGGCCCGGAGCCTGCCCCCTACCGCAAAGGATATTTTTTTCGCAAACCGGGCTTCCGGCATTGACAAACCGGCCATTTTCTGCTATCCTTAAACAAGTAATCGTTACTGTTTAAGGAGTGATCCCATTGAAATATTCCCGTCAAAGAGAGCTGATCCTGGAAACCGTTCAGCGCTCCGATGACCACCCCACCGCGGATACCATCTATACCCGGGTGCGGGCGCAGGACCCCAAAGTGAGCCTGGGCACCGTATACCGCAACCTGAACCTGCTGTGTGAGAACGGTCAGCTGCTCAAGGTTCCGATCCCCGGGGCCAGCGACCGCTTTGACCACACGCTGGGCGACCACGCCCATGCCTACTGCGAGGTGTGCGGCAGCGTGACCGATGTGCTGCCCCAGGCCCTGCCCATGCTGCAGGAGGCCCTGAAGGGCGGCTGCGGCTTCCAGGTGCATCAGATGAACCTGGTGCTGGAGGGTGTTTGCCCCGAATGCCAAAAGAAAATGCAGTAAATCCCCCTAGCAAAAAGTCCCCCCAACTGGGAGGACTTTTTCTTTTGCCTTGCGGCAGATCATTTTTCCGCGGTCTTGGCCCCCAGCGCCTTTACAGCTGCTGTAAAGTCAGATTTCTTTACATAGATGAAGTAAGCGGTCACCATCTCGGATTGCTTGCCAAAGCTGCCGTCCCGCGGCCGCTCCGAGGTAATGGCATGGGGCGCGGTGCGGTGAATCTCCCGTACCAGGTAGGCAATATTCTGCTCTGCCAGTACCCGGCAGATGTGGATCTTTTCCTCCAGCGCATAGGTGACAGCCAGCTGACGACGGTTAAAAATGGTAATCACAAGCTCACTCCTTTACAAGATATAATACAAATTGTAATATTATTCGACTTTATACTGCTTATTGTGCCGTTATTCGGCGGCCGCCACAATAGCGATCCCCGCGGAAGCGCCAATGCGATTGGCCCCGGCTTCAATCATCGCCATTGCGGTCTCATAGTCCCGGATGCCGCCGCTGGCCTTGACGCCCATCTCCGGCCCCACGGTTTTGCGCATCAAAGCAATATCGTGGGTGGTCGCCCCGCCGGTAGAAAAGCCGGTGCTGGTCTTGACAAAATGCGCCCCGGCGGCCTTGGCGGCCTCGCAGGCCTTCACCTTTTCCTCATCGGTCAGCAGGCAGGTCTCAATGATGACCTTGACGGTGTGCCCGGCCGCAGCCTTTACCACGCCCTCAATATCCCGCTGCACCAGCGCCCAATCGCCGGCTTTCGCGGCACCCACATGGATGACCATATCCAGCTCCTCGGCGCCCATGGCGGCACAACTGGCGGCTTCGGCGGCTTTCTGCTCCGGGGCAATGGCGCCCAAAGGGAACCCCACTACGCAGCAAACCTTTACACCGGTCCCTTTCAGCAGGCGGGCGGCCAGCGGAATATAAACCGGATTGACACACACACTGGCAAAGTGATACTCCGCCGCTTCGGCGCACAGCTTCTCGATCTGGGCTGGGGTGGCCTCGGGCTTTAACAGTGTATGGTCTATCATCGCGGCAATGGTCTTCTTATCCATCATTTTTACCTCCGTTTATTGTGGTTTTCTCCGCCCCCAGTATAGCACAGTCCCCGCCCCCGGTGCAAGATGCCTCTCCCCTGTTTCCTGCCGCTTTTGAGGGCTTTGTGCAGGGGGCTCGCTCGGGGCGCAGCTCGCTCCGGCTCCGCCGGAGCAAAGCAGGCTCCGCCTGCTTTCACCGCCCTGCGGGCGGTGGGGCTGCGCCCCGCCCCCGGCCCTGCACAGGCTCAAAAATACCCGCAGACCACAAAGCAGCAGCCTGCAGGTATCTTTTGGGGTTATGCTTCGCCCTGGTAGGTCAAATTCCTCCACTCATAAAGCATCGCCGTGATCTTATTATCCTTGGGCTTACCGGTATCCAGCGCCAGTGCGTCGGTGGTGCCATCCGCCCGCCGGGTCGTGATGTAATATCCCGTTTTCCCGGTCTTATAGGCCTTCACCAGCTGCTGCGGCTCCATATCTGCCCACCGGCAATAAAGAGCATCGCCCTCCCGGTAGATGGTCAGCGTGTAGCCATCACCGTATTCCATGTCCTGCCATCGTCCGCCAAAGACCTCCTCGATCTCGGTCAGGGGCATCTCCTCGGCAGAGTCCAGCACACTGGGCAGCCGCTGCCACTCCATGTTATCCAGCAGCGCATGGGGCACCAGGATGATCCAATCCGTCCCGTAGTTATCGTTCTCCATGTACTGGGTACCCCTCAGCACCATCCCCTGTGCTGTCATTTTGATGGCGTTACATGTCCAGCTTCTGCTCTGCTCTACGCCATCCAGCCATTCCGCCACCGGGATATCTAACTCAGCGCTCTCGCCGCTTTCCGGGTCAAAGGCCAGCACAGTAAGATGCCCTGTTGCGGTATAGTTGGTTTCCGCTGTCCACAGGCGGCCGTTATGTTCCATGCCGTAATACAGCTTCGTCGCCATACGGGTGGGGGTGCCATAGGGCAGCTCCTCCACCGGGAGGCTGTAAAACGCCATCTCCGATACGCTGCCGCTTTCATCATCGGTAAAGAAATTCTCGTTCATCACCGTCCAGAACAGCTTGCCATCCAGCAGCCGGATGCCCGAAAGCCCATTCCCGTTCATTTTGCCCAGGTTCATCCAGGTCACTTCCCCGGTGGAAAGGCTGTAAATCCCGTAATCATTGCTGTACCGGTAGTAGTTGCTGCTGATGACCAGTCTATCGTTATCCAGCCACAGCTCCGGCCTGTAATACCTGTCATACTCCCAAATTTCCCGGTCCAGTCCGGTCTCTATCACCGTCACCCCGTCAATGGTCAGGCTGCCATTTCCGGTTGCATCCGCAAAGTGCTGCCCATCCGGACTTTTCAGCATAGTATATCGGCTGCCCTCCGGCACATAGTCGCGGCTTTCCAACCGGCCGTCGCTCCACACCTCGGTTTCCACCACACGGGTCGGCTGATAGTAGCCAAATACCGTCCCAACATTTTGGGAATACTCGGTGCGGATAATAATGGATTCCCTCGTTGCCTCGGTCTCGGTATCTCTCCCTATTGTATTATCAAAGACATTTCTCATCCAGCCGCCGCAGGTCAGGGGCGTTTCCACCGCCGTGTAGCTGCCATCCAGCCGCAGCAGCACCACCGCGATGGTCTTTCCATCCTCATAGTCCCCCCGAATGACCGGGATCGCCATGGTGCCATCCGCCAGCAGTCGGGGACTCATAGTAGTACTAAAAACCTCATTGTAGCCGTCGCCCTCCGGCACTGGGCAGGTATACAGCGGCTGCCAGCCGCTGCCGGAAAGCATTCCGCCGATACTCATCGCAACCACACCATTCTCCAGCTCAGTAGGTACGGTGCGGTTGCTCACATACTTCCAGCTGCCGTCCTCCGCTATCCTTACGGTCAGTTCCCTATTGTAGTTGGGCTCTCTCCCATTAAAGGTAAATCCGTAACGGATCCGCAGCAGGTCGCCCTCCTGCACTGCTTCTTTGGCAAAGCATGACCAGCTAATGCCCGTCTCTGTTACCCACAGCATTGTCCCGTTCCCATCGGGGTCCAGCAGGCTCCGCAGCTTTTCCTCGCTGATGTCAAACCACTTCAGCAGCACCTCCTCGATTTCATCGATAGGCACCTCATGCCCCTCCGGGTAGTCTGTTTCGCCATCGGTCAAAAACCAGCACAATCTTGCCCACCACAATGGATCGGTGATCCCCTCCGGCGAGGTGAAATTCTGTGTGCACCCCTCCGCCAGCGGGTATAGGTAGGTCTTGGTCAGCTCGTAGCGCTTGTTGTAGTCCTCATAGGGATCCAGCGGTGAAAATACTTCGTATATATAATCCACGCTATCGATAATGGAAAGCTCGCCGCAGCTGTTCAGCCTTATCTCCCCCGCCTGCTGGTACAGCACATTTTCCCAGTCCACGGTGTCGCCATAACCGGTCAGTGACGCCTCTTGAAAAGCCGCCACCCCGTCCTTTACGGTCAGCCGCATGCCATCTATCCCCTGGCAGTCATTGCGGTCATAAAAGTTATAATACCGCAGCTCGGCGTCCTCCCCGGCCTGCATCTTTTTTACCGCGGCCCGCACCGGGGCGCTGTCGGTCAGCGGCACATAGTTGTAGGCAATGACAGTCGCGGTTTCCTCGGCCTGCGCCGCCTTGTACTGGGCGCTTTGCAGCACCTCCTGCGGCACCCCCTCGGTGGAAAGGATCTTCTCACTTCCTCCGCACCCCACCGCCAGCAGCAGTACCGCCGCCAGCAGCAAAATCCATCCTCGTTTCTTCATACTGTTTCCTCCCGTTTAGTCCTCGGTCTGCGTCACTTCGCCGGTGGTCAGGTCCAGTTGATAAAGCATCTCATTCCGCCCCAGCGGTTCCGTAACGGCAAATACCGCATAGCCTTCCTTCTGGCGGGAACTCAGCGCGATCACCCAGGAGAATCCCTCCGGATACATCTCCAGGTGCAGCCCGGTATCCCAGTCCTTCTGCAAGGTACCGGTACCGTCCAGTATCGCCACATGCAGGGTCATTTCCTCCGGCAGCTGTGTCATTCTGTCCCAGTTCTCCGGCAGGGGGGTCCAGTAAACATGTGTCACTCCATCGTTCCTTCTGCCTCTTACCCGCATCAACCTGGCATTTCCGCCGGTCATCTCTGTGGGGTCCCAGCTGTAAATGGGGCTGCGGTCCTCGGCCACCGCCATGATTGCCTCCGGGTCGTAGTAGAAGATCCCCCGGTCATCACTGATCCACAGCAGCCCCTCCGCAGTAAAGCCCAGGTCGACCATAGCAGAGTAAGAGTAAGGGTAATTGCCCATATCATTCCACACCTGGGGCACCACCCGCATACTGCCGCTGTCATCCCACAGCACCACCATCGCCTTATCATGCTCTTTGTTGATCTCACGGCTGTATGCCCGGTATTTGGCGCCCGGGGAATAGAAGTCCTCGCTGCCGCTTCCGGTTCCTGTTCCGCTTAGGATATCGGAAGCCGACACACGGGAAGCCTTCATGATCTCCAGCATTTCATCGGTATAGCCCATCGCCTTGGCCTTGGCAATAAACTTTTCATCGGCATAGGATACGGCGGTCGGGTCGTTGGTGCTGGCCAGCTGGCTCTCCCCGGTCGTGAGGTTCAGGCACCAGCGCTCCCACAGCTGGGTGCCGTCCGGCAGGTAGCGGCTGCCGTTTTCATCATAGTAATTGCTGTAATACATCAGCCCATCCCGCACGATGACCTGGCCCATATCCCGGTGGCCCCAGTAGTTGCGGTACACATACTGCGGCAGGGTCAGCACCCGCACCGGCTCTGTGATGTCATTCCGGTCCAGCACCGCCACCTTCCAGTGGCTGCTGCTCTTCTTGTATTCCCCGTTCCAGGCATCGGGCACCTCGCCGCTGTTATAGGGGAAATAGGTCAGCGCCAGGGTATCCCCGCCCCGATCGTCAGCGTAGAGGTACTCAATATTGATCGCGTCACAGCCATCCATCGGCAGGTTGGTCTTATCATACACCATGGCCGGCGCCTCCGGCTTTGCCGCATCGTAAATATAGAGGCCATCCTGCCGTATGATACCGAACAGCGTGCCATCGTCCTCATCCGAGATCTGCCGGAAGCTCTCATAGGGGGTATTCTCCAGCAGCGTGGTCAGATGATGGGTCTCACTGTCGTACAGGTAAAAATTATACTTGTTATAGCCGTCGGCATCATCCATGCCAAGGTAGCTCACAAAAAGCCGGTAGCGGCTGCCCTCCGCAAAGACCCAGCTTGCCTCCTCATTCAGGGCCAGCAGTCCGCCGCCGCTCTGCTCCACCAGGATCCCCGCCGTATCGCCCGGCATAATGGCAATGCTGTTGTTTCGGCTGGGGCTGTAGATCGAATATCCGTCATTGCCCTTCGGGTCCAGGTAGATGACCATATCCTCAAAGTTGAAAAGCGCCGCATCCTCCGGTGTGATAAGACTCTCAGAAGTATATCCGTTCCACTGGGTCACCTCGGGGTTCTCCATGCCGGAAATACTCAGCGGTTCCGTCCGCCAGTACGAAAGATGATAACCGTCCTCAGCGCGGTAAACACTCACCTGCTGCTGTCCCCAGCCCAGCAGGCGGCAGCCTTCGGTGCTGCCATCAATAAAAACATAGGTATCCGACGCGTAGTATTCGGCCTTGGTGGCAATCAGTTCCCAGCCAGTGGTCTCCGGGTCATCACTCGGCTCCACCTGCAGCTCGCCCTCCGGCTTTGGCATCACCACTGTCTCGCTGTCATAGTCCCGGCTGATGTATTTCCAGCCGCCATCCTCCTCCAGCCGTATGGTGATGGCATACCGGCCGCAGCTCTCGTGGGTCTGGGTATAGTCCGCCATGTGCTGCGCCAGGAAGCCCTCATCGCCGGGCTGGGCCTCATACAGGCTGTACCGGATGGTCAGGGTATCCCCCTCGATCGTGGCCTCCCGGGCATAGGCAAACAGGTTATCCCCCAGTTTCCACGGGCTCACCCAAAAGTAGCCGTCATAGTTGTGGAGATCCTTCAGAGAGGCGTCCGCCATTTCGGGGCTCATATCAAAGTGCTTCTGGATCGCGGCCGCGACCTCCTCCTGCGGCAGGTAGAAGTTCTGCGCGTTGGGCAGCTTGCCGCTGGCATCGTAGTTGGTGTCCATCAACTTGGCCAGCTCCGCCCGCTTTTCGGCATCGGCTGTGCCATAGGCGGCGGCCAGGTCCAGTTTCTCCTCGCCGGTATAGCCGTACAGCTCATAGATGGCGTATTTCAGCAGCGGTCCGGATTTCAGCTCTTGGTAGCCGGACCAGTAGATATCACCCATGGCCGCCAGCGGCGCCAGGTATTCCCGGCTCAGGGCGTCCATATCGTTCAGGTCGATGTTGTAACGGTTTTTCCCGCCATCGGGGGTGCAGGCCACCAGCGAACCGGCCACAGCCGCCGCCAGCAGCAGGGCCGCCAGCGCCAGTGTGCCCCGGTGCTTTTTCGTGGTATCAAAAATGGTGGCAAGGCGGTTTTTCAGCGTCTTTTTGCCGCTGTAAAAATTGGTGGTGAACAGGGTGCGGCGGCTCATGCCGGCCCGCACAACAGCCAGCAGGCACCGGCCGTATTCCTCCCGGTAGGCTTCATCCCGCCCGGCCACCACGGCCTCATCGCAGGAAAGCTCCAGGTCCCGGTCGGCGGCATACACCATCAGCCACACCATCGGGTTAAACCAGTGGATGGCATTGGCCAGCATCAGCAGCAGCTTGTACCAGATATCCCGGCGGCGGTAATGGATCAGCTCATGTCGGAATACCAGCGAAAGCTGCTCCGTAGAGAGCTCCATTTCCGGCAGCAGCAGGGTCGGCTTAATGGCCCCAACGATCATGGGGCTGCCTACGGCGGCCGTATAGACCGGCAGCGGCTTCTGCCGTCCCGCCGCGGCGGATTCCCTTTCCAGCACAGCCAGGATGGCTTCATCGGTCAGGGGGCGGCGGCTGCGGGAGAGCTTTGCTCTCAGCGCCAGGTAGCTGCCCAGCTGCCACAGCAGGAACAGTGCGGTCCCCGCTGCCCAGCACCAGCCCACCGCTTCCATCACCGGGATAGAACGGGTACCAGCCGGGGTGGGGGTGATCGCCGACTCCGCCGGTTTAGGGGTTTCGGCGCTCGGCCCGGTCGGGGCGGTCATCCCCGCCTCGATCTGCTGGTAGGGGTCGTTTTCCGCCGCTCCCGGCACCACCTGGATCGGGTCTCCGACCGGGGCGGGTTCAGTGGGGGCGGGCTCCTCCCGGCTCACCGGGTAGGTGAACTCTCCCTGGGGCTGCGGCAGGGTAACTACCGGCTGCGGCAGGGTGATGCCAACGGGCAGCAGCAGCCGCACCGCGATGAGCAGCCAGGCCCAGTACCGCCACTTGGCAGTAAAGCGGCGGCCCAGCAGCGGGCCTGCCGCCAGCAGCACCGCTATCACCAGTGCCATCGGCAGGGTCAGCTCCAGCAGGGCAGTCATCAGTCGTTCCATCCTTGTCAGCTCCTCTCTTCCTCACGGGCACGGCGCTGCCCGGCTATAAATTCCTCCAGCTCCGCCAGATCACGGTCGGTCAGGTCCCGGCTTTCCACCAGGGATGCCACCATGCGGCGAAGGGAGGACTGGTACATCTTCCCCAAAAAGCTGCGGTTGGCCCAGCGGCGGTAATCCGCCTCGCTGACTAGGGGACGGTACAGGTTGTGCCGGCCCTGCCGCTCCACCGAAAGATAGCCCTTTTCCACCAGCTTGGAAAGCAGGGTGAGCAGGGTGGTATCGGCCCAGTTGTGGCTTTGCAGCTGCTCCTCCAGATCCGCGCGCTGCACGGGCGGAGGGCTTTGCCAGATGGCCAGCATGATATCCAGCTCGGCATCGGATAGTTTTTTCTCGGGCAGTTCCATAGGGGCCTCCTTCATCTTCTACGGGTTTAGAGTTCAGTTTCATTCTATCATCGTAGAATGCGGTTGTCAATGGTCATTCTGCAAGTGTAGAATTTATTTTCTATATCCGTAGAATGTGCATCGGGCGGGTTTGCATGGCGTGCCTGGGCAGGGTTTTCTGCCGATCCCCCGGGTCCGGCCCCGCAGGCCGGCCAAAGGCCGGTGGGCGGGCAACGCCCACCCCGGCCGCGGCGCAGCCGCGGCCCC
>OLGA01002920.1_pt1 | contig 11508 bp, 8 predicted proteins | sample 1604881 | NCBI WGS metagenome assembly OLGA01 (sample SAMEA3888896, study PRJEB22519) | human gut metagenome | biome: human gut; feature: human-associated habitat; material: faeces | place: Denmark | collected 2009
TCGTCAAGGTCGGCGTGAACATTTCCTCTCAGACCCGCACCGTCGAGAAGTGGATTGCCAGGTGATTCCATTTGGCGTGGAGTGCAAATCGCAGATTATCAGATGATTAACCGAAATCAGAGTTATGAAAACCGCAACTCTGAAAATAGTTAATGCGTTAATATTTAGGTAGTTGCGCACCACGCCCTTGTATCGTCCTTTCTCAGGACTATTCGCAGACTATATCGTACATCTTTCTTAATTTTGTGAAAACGAATACACAAATATCTATGTTAAGTAACGTAAAAAAATAACCTGCTTCAGATTAGGAGAAGATTTTCGAGGATAGATTTCTTTTTGAAGATGGAGTGTACTGGACGTACACGACTGATGAGGCAGAAATATAGACCGAAAAGATTCCCTTAGATGATGCAGGTTATTTTTTTGAATGTTACTATATTTGCAGATTATTAAAACAACGTCATAGAAAAGATGAAAGAATTCTGGCAGGTACTTGTCAAGTACGTCAAACCATACAAGGGTTACCTCGGAGGCTCGATCATACTCAACATTCTCTCGGCAATCCTCAATATCTTCTCGTTCTCGCTGATTATCCCTATCCTGCAGATATTGTTCAAGATGAACGATACGGTATACGCCTTCATTCCGTGGGACACTGCCGGCATGGGCATAAAAGAGATTTTCATAAACAATGCATATTACGGGATAACGTTGCTCATCCAGGACAAGGGTGCGGCAATGACATTGTTCCTCCTTTGCCTGTGGCTCAGTATCATGACACTCCTGAAAACCGCATGCTACTTCGGTTCATCGGCAATCATGATCCCTATCCGTACGAGTGTCGTAAGGGACATGAGGAGAGAGCTTTACCACAAGATCCTGACTCTTCCTCTGGGCTTCTTCTCGCAGGAGAGGAAAGGTGACATCATAGCCAGGATGAGCGGTGATATAAACGAAGTCGAGAATTCCATCATGAGCACCCTCGACATGCTCCTGAAAAATCCAATTCTCATCATATTCTACATCGGGACATTGATAGTGACCAGCTGGCAGCTGACATTGTTCACGATCGTGGTCGCCCCTGCATTGATCTGGCTCATGAGCGCACTTGGAAGGACATTGAAAAAGAAGTCATTGCAGGCGCAGGCATTGTGGAGCGACACGATGTCGCAGCTGGAGGAGACGCTCGGCGGCTTGCGCGTCATCAAGGCTTTCGTGGCCGAGGACAAGATGCAGGCGCGTTTCGACAATGTGACCGAGGCGGTGAAGAAGAAGACAGGAAGAGTTTCCACCAGGCAGGCATTGGCCCATCCTATGAGTGAATTCCTGGGCACCGTGCTGATCGCGATTGTACTGGGATTCGGCGGCGTCGTCATCCTGAGTGAAAAGGCGTGGTTCGACGCTCCGACCTTCATTTTCTACATGGTGATTCTCTACAGCGTCATCAACCCGTTGAAGGATTTCGCGAAAGCAGGTTACAATATTCCTAAGGGCATGGCTTCCGTAGAGCGCGTGAACAAGATTCTAGAAACGGAAAGCAACCTGAAGGAAATTCCTGATGCAAAGGAAGTGGATGGATTCAATGATGAAATCACTTTCGACCATGTGTCATTCTCCTATGATACTGACAGAAAGATACTTGACGACATCAATCTTTCCGTAAAGAAGGGCAGCACCGTGGCTATAGTCGGTGAATCAGGCGCGGGCAAATCCACATTGGTCGACCTCATTCCGAGATTCTACGACGTGACCGGCGGCTCGATAAAAATCGACGGCACTGACATCCGCGACATCAAGGTCCACAGCCTCAGAAGCCTGATGGGCAATGTGAACCAGGAGCCTATCCTGTTCAATGACACCATTTTCAACAATATCGCTTTCGGCGTAGAGGACGCGACCATGGAAGATGTCGTCGCAGCGGCGAAAATAGCCAACGCACATGAGTTCATCATGGAGAAGGAAGATGGATACAATACCAATATCGGCGACCGCGGAATGAGGTTGTCAGGCGGACAGCGCCAGAGGCTCAGCATCGCCAGGGCGATATTGAAGAACCCTCCTATCCTTATCCTGGACGAGGCTACGGCATCGCTTGACACTGAATCAGAAAGACTTGTGCAGGAGGCTCTTGACCGTCTGATGTCATCACGCACGACCATCGCCATCGCACACAGACTTTCCACCATCAAGAACTCCGATGAGATCATCGTGATGCATGAGGGCAAGATTGTGGAGCGCGGCAAGCATGAGGAACTCCTCGCGCTCAACGGATATTACAAGAAACTTACAGACATGCAAAGTCTTTAATACATAATAGATTATGAACGGACAGAAAAATCTCAAGGTTCCATATATACAAGGTTTGGACCGGGTGCGGGATTTCAATGAATTCGCATCGAAACTCGAAGCAGCCGCCGGATGCGGCGCAGGTGCAGGCAACATTGATACTGTAAACTGGCCGGAAGACTTTCCTTATCAGCCGGAATGCAAATTCGTTGCAGGCTGGTGCAAAAACGGCATCGGAATAATGTACAGCGTACGCGGGCTTGACCTCAGGGCACAGGCGCTCAAAGACAACGGCCCGGTATGGGAAGACAGCTGCTGCGAATTCTTCATCTCAGACCCGACTGACGGCACTTACTACAACTTCGAGATGAACTGCATCGGCACCCTGCTGGCAGCCAAGCGCAAGAGCAGGGAGGACTGCGTCCATTTCTCCGCCGACAAGCTCAAACAGGTCAGAAGATTCAGTTCCAATGAACATAAGGCAGTGGAAATCAATGACAAGGAATTCAGCTGGAAACTTGGACTTTTCATACCATTCAAGCTCATCGGGGTAGACAAGCATAATCTTCCGGCAACTTTGCACGCAAATTTCTACAAATGCGGCGACAAGACGGCGCACGTCCATTTCCTGAGCTGGTCTCCTATCGGATGCCCTACCCCGGACTTCCACAGACCTGACTTTTTCGGGACTCTCGAACTGGAACCGATGCCGGAACCTGGCGGCAAAAAATTAGTATGGCCGGCAATCATGTCGCTGTATCTCATCACATTGGGCATTCTCTGCTTCGGTCATTTCGACGGCATATCAGAAATGCCGGGGACAATTCTGGGATTCGCATCCGACAAGTTCATGCATTTCTGCATGTTCCTGCCGTTCCCGATATTGGCGTACTCCACTTTCTGCCACAAGATACAGTCCAGGAAGAAATCCATATTGGCAATTGTCGGATTTTTCATCGCCGGCTGCCTTATCGGAGGCGGCATCGAGCTGATACAGGGGCTCACCGACTATAGAAGCTGCGACATCATGGATTTCAGAGCAGATGCAACAGGCCTTGTAATCGGTTCATTGATAACACTTTTCATCTACACTATCGGACATTGTAAACAGAAATGAGATGAGACTGCGGTTTCTTTCCGTACTATTCCTGAGCATCGTTCTTGACCTGCAAGCGACGGGACAGCCACAAAGCATGGTCCTCAATGCATTCAGAAGCAAATGCGACACCCTTGCGACATTGATTCAGAAGCGGACGTCAGTGACCGCCGTCATCAATCTCAAATCCGTGGAACGCCGGAACGGCTATCTGGATTTCCGTTTCACACAGGGCATGGGAGATATTCCATGGCGGAAAGAAGATCTGGCATGGCTCCGCAGGACGCTCCATGAAATTTCACCGGCAGAATTTGCACATTACAAGATAGGCAACCTCTATTGCGGCAGGACTCCGCTTACCCAGCTGGCACTTCCGGCTCCCGGCAATGACGGCAGGCCTTCCGAACATAACTGGCGGACTCACGATCCGCTGGGCAAATATGTGCCTATCGTCCGGAACGAGGAAGAATTGAAATACCGCAAAGGACTGAGCGGCAGACAGATAGCACTTTGGCAAAGCCATGGTTACTATTATGACGCCAAGACCTGCAGATGGAAATGGCAGCGCGCGCCGCTGTTCACGACTGTCGAGGACCTGTACACGCAGAGCTATGTACTCCCCTTCCTGATTCCGATGCTGGAAAACGCCGGGGCGTACGTGATGACTCCGCGAGAGCGCGACACACAGAAACATGAGGTCATCATTGACAATGATCCTGCTTTCAGCGGCCCGCGCGAGGGTTTCATCCGCAGGACTGGCCGATATGCCGAAGCGGGAAAATGGACTGACGCAGGCACCGGTTTCGCCGATTTCAAGAGAGTGTACACCGGCAATGACAATCCGTTCACTCACGGCACCGCGAGAAAGGCCAAATGCTCGCGCGAGATTAAGGGCAATGCTTCCGCGACATGGACTCCAGATATTCCGGAGCGCGGAAAATATGCCGTATATGTTTCATATATATCTCTTCCAAACAGCACGGAGTCAGCACATTACACCGTCCACCATCTTGGAGGGGCAAGTCATTTCCTCGTAAATCAGAAGATAGGCGGAGGGACATGGATTTATCTCGGCACCTTCGAATTCGCTGAAGATTCTTCATGTTACGTTTCGCTGGACAACGGTACCAGGAAGGGTGTCGAATTCGATCCGGGCGCAGTAGTCACTGCAGATGCCGTAAAGATCGGAGGCGGCATGGGCAAAATCGCCAGAGGGACGGCGGAAATGTCAGAGGACCAGTACACGATATCCGGGCAGCAAAGTTCTGCCGAGGGAGCATTGTACTGGATGCAGTGGGCCGGCATAGATACCACGGTTACAAGACGTTACGACAACGACTATACCAATGATTTCGGTGATCGAGGTGCATGGGTTTCCGCAATGAGCGGCGGTTCCCACATGAATCCGAAAGCGGAAGGCAAGGGCGTTCCATTCGACTTGTCATTGGCCTTCCACACTGATGCCGGAATTACTCCAAATGATTCTATCATAGGCACTTTGGCCATCTACACCCTCATCTGCGAGGGCAGCAGGAAATTGCCGGACGGAGAGGACCGCATCCTCGGCCGCGTCATGGCCAATGACATACAGTCACAGGTCGTTTCGGATCTGCGGGCACAGTATGATACGGCGTGGAGCAGAAGGATGCTGACAGACAGGTCATACAGCGAGTCCAGGACTCCACCCGTGCCTTCCATGATTCTGGAACTGCTTTCACATCAGAATTTTGCAGACATGAAATATGGTCTGGACCCGGCGTTCAGATTTTCCGTATGCAGGTCCGTATATAAGGGTATCCTGAAATTCTTGAGCGGAAGATATGGATTCCATTATGCGGTCCAGCCATTGCCGGTGCACTCGTTCGCGGCGACATTGACCCGGGACGGAAGCGCGGAATTGAGCTGGAAAGCGACGGTGGACACCCTTGAACCGACAGCATTGGCCGAAGGCTACATCCTTTATACGCGCAAGGACGACGGCGCTTTCGACAACGGCCGGATTATCAAGGAGATACGGCACGAGGGCGGAAGAGTCTGCACCACGGTCCCGATTGAAAAAGGGCATCAGTACAGCTACCGCATCGCCGCGTACAATGCCGGCGGAAAGAGTTTTCCTTCACAGACATTGAGCCTCGGCCTTCCCAAAAACGGGTGCAATGCTGACAGAAAGGTATTGATTGTCAATAATTTCGACAGGGTCGCGCCACCGGCTTGGATTGATTTTCCGGATTATGCCGGTTTTCTCGAAGAGAAAGATGCGGGCGTGCCGTACATGTATGAGATCAATCATGTGGGGCCGATGTACGAGTTCAGGCGCGACAAGGTCTGGCTGGATGATGACAATGCCGGTTTCGGTGCTTCGTACACGGATGATGCGGGCAAGATTGTTCCGGGAAATACTTTTGATTATCCGTATGTGCATGGCAAGGCGATAATGGCGGCCGGATATGCGTATTGTTCGGCGGATGCGCAGGCGTTCTCGGACAACGTGGATAATTTACAGGGATTCTGGGCGACTGACATCATTTGCGGAAAGCAGGTTACGACGCCGGCCGGGAGCGGTTCGATCCAGCGCAGCCGTTATGAGGTTTTCCCGGAGCGTCTGCAGGATGCCATACGGCGCTGCACGGAAAAAGGAATGAACATCCTGATCTCGGGGGCGAATATCGGAACGGATCTCTGTGATGAGGTCTATCCTGGATGCCGGGACACTGTTTACCAGGCTGGAGCGAAAGCCTTCGCTGCCGAGGTTCTGGGCTATCAGAGCCTCTCCGGACATGCCACGAGGAGCGGAAAAGTGGAGTATCTGGCCAATTCTTTGATGAATTTGTCTGAAAGTGGTGGTCCTTTTACTTTCAATCAACAGAAGAATGACTATATTTACAATGTCGAGAATCCTGATGGGATAGCTCCGGCGTCCGCGGATGCCGCCACGTTCCTCAAATATTCAGGTTCCGGCATATCGGCAGGTGTCTGCAAGAAGGGAACGTGCTACAGAAGCGTCTGCATCGGATTTCCGATAGAGACCATCCTGGATCCTTCCGAGACGGCATCGCTGATGAAGGTGATATTGGAATTTTTTAAATAATTGATAACAATTTCTAAAGCACATGTCATGACGGCAAGAGAATGTGAGATTATCGGGCTGATTCACAAAGAGGTGAAACCAGCATTGGGATGCACCGAACCTGTAGCTGTCGCACTCGCAACGGCAAAGGCAACAGAACTTATGAACGGGAAGATTCCTGATTTCGACAGAAAAGGAAGCGGGTTCAAGATCAATGTCGGGGTAAGCGGAAACATTTTGAAGAATGGCATGGGAGTGGGCATCCCGGGTACCGGAATGATAGGCCTGAGGATTGCCGCTGCACTCGGTGCCGTCTGCGGCTCATCGGAGTATGGTCTCGAAGTGCTGAAGGATCTGAATGACGAAGCCGTGGTTCTGGCCAAAAGGCTGGTTGCGGAGAACCGCGTAAACATCTGCATTGTAAATAATTGTCCTAAACTTTACGTCAAGTGCGATATTCTGGCTGACGGGCATACGTCGTTCTGCGTCATCGAGGATGTGCATGACCGTATCGTGGAGACAGGTGTGGATACGGAGTACGCCGGACCATGCCACAAGAAGGAGGGCAAGTCAGAGGAGGTGAAAAGCACTCGCGATTACGGCCTCACTGTCAAGGAGATATATGAGTTCGCCGAGTCTGTGGACTATGAGGATATCAAGTTCATTCTGGAGGACAAGACATTGAATCTGGCGCTCGCCGAAGAGGGATTGAGAGGAGATTACGGATTGAAGGTGGGCAAGACCATCAGCAATTCCGTGGAAGTATTCGGCAATGATTTCGTTTCATACGCCATGGCGCTGACGGCTGCGGCTTCCGATGCCAGGATGGCCGGGTGCACTTTGCCGGCGATGAGCAATTCCGGTAGCGGAAACCAGGGCATCACGGTCAGCATGCCTGTCATTGCATACGCATTGAAATACGACGTTTCTGATGAGAAGCTCGCGAGGGCGCTGATTATGAGCAATCTGATTGCCATACATATAAAGGGTTATCTCGGCCGTCTTTCTGCCCTGTGCGGCTGTGTAGTGGCGTCTACCGGCTCTTCTTGCGGCCTTGTCTGGCTGCGCGGAGGCGGTTATGAGCAGATTTGTTCCGCCATCAAGAACATGATCGGCAATATTACCGGCATGGTCTGCGACGGAGCGAAGGTAGGCTGCGCCATGAAGGTGGCTTCAGGTGTTTCCAGTTCAATCCAGTCCGCCGTGCTTGCCCTGGACGGAATCCATGCTTGCGAGACGGACGGAATCATTGACAAAGACATTGAAAAGACGATTGAGAATCTTGGCAATGTCGGTTCGAAGGGCATGGAGCTGGCGGACGAGCTGATCCAGAAGATCATGGTCTGCAAGTAATCCTTCGGGATTTAGGGAGAGGGTAACGTGATGATTGAGTAGAGGCATCAATCCCGAACCCGACAAAAACCAATTGTATAACAACGAGTCGAGTGCTCGAAAAACTTCAAAACAGATGAGGTAGAGCCCTAAGGGCGTGGGTAAGTCCCGCCCCCGAGGGGAGGGATTTAGGGAGAGGGTAACGTAATAATTGAGCGCGGGCGTCAATCCCAAATCACAACAAAAACCAATTGTATAACAACGAGTCGAGTGCTCGAATAACTTCAAAACAGATCGGCGATGGACATAGATTTCGTGGTAACCTGGGTTGATATGAATGACCCTGAATGGAAAAAGAGTTTCGCTAAAGCCAAAGGCACCATTGACAACTCCCAAAATCAATATTCGGAAGCTCGCTTCAGAGATTACGGTTTTCTGAAATATTGGTTCAGAGGTGTTGAGAAGTTTGCTCCGTGGGTAAGAAAGGTACATTTTGTCACTTGCGGGCAGAAGCCGGAGTGGCTCGACACGTCAAATCCAAAGTTGAATTTAGTGAACCATACGGACTATATTCCGGAAAAGTTCTTGCCGACGTTCAATTCGTCGATTATAGAGTTATTCTTCAACAGAATTCCGGGAATAGCAGATAGGTTCGTATATTTCAATGATGATACCTATATCATCAGTCCGACTTCTCCTACACGTTTCTTTGCGGAAAACGGGCTGCCGCATGATATAGCTGCGTTCCGTTTCAATACCGGGATGAGTCTTTGGTCGAAGCTTCTGGAGAACAATATCCGCATTATCAATGAGCATTTTAATAAAAAAGATGTTCTGAAGAGGGATCATGACAAGTGGTTCTGCCGTGAATATGGTTCCAAGGCAAACGTTACCCGTTTTCTCAAATGGTATGACAAGTTCATAACTCTCGTGGTTCCGCACAACGCTCAGCCATATCTGAAGAGTACTTATGATGAGGTTTGGAAGAATGTAGCGCCGGAACTTGAGGCTGCTTCGGTACACCAGTTCCGTCATCCGGCCGATTACACGCAGGAACTTTTCCGTACGTGGCAGATCTGCGAGTCTAATTTCGAGCCATACAATACGTACAAAGACACCAAAATGTTCCCGCTGATGGTGAAGCCAAAGAAGGCCGTTGCAGCCATCCGCAATCAGAAGTACAAGCTTGTCTGCATCAATGACAGTGTACGCATCCGTAATTATGACCAGGTAATGCAGAATTTGGAGGCTGCTTTCGAGAGCATTTTTCCTGAAAAATCCTCATTCGAATTATAGCTACAGCTTTATCGAAACAACCATTATCCCTCTCGTGCATGGAATAGCATATTCTGCGCAAGAGATCATGGTCTGCAAGTAACGTCAATTTGCTATTGCTGAAAGTCCCGGCCAATCGTCGATATTGTACTTGTCCTTGACTCCTGCCGGCGCGAGAGGGAAGAAACTGAATTCGTTTCCTATCTTCTTCTCGATGTCGGAAACTGAAAAGATATAGTCTTTCAGTGCAGGAAGTGAGGACAGGTACGTTCCCGTGAAATTCTGCGGGAACCAGAATCCTATGGCCATGACCTCGTCTGCCGAGCATTGCCAGATTGGTTTTCCGGTGTTGCCGTTCTTGGTTCTCATCACGATCTTGTAACGTGCTGTAGGCATGACGCAATCCTTGGATTTCGATGATGTCTTGCCCCAGTCGCAGGCGTCTTTAAGTTTCCATGTTTCATCACCGTAGTAGCAGCCTGCGACGACGTAAATCGTGTCGTTGCAGCGCCAGTCGTTCGGCAGGATTTTTTCTATCATTTCCCAATGGGACTCTTCCCTAGTGGAATTCTGATAGAATTCCGGGGCGATATTGGTCGGATAGAAGGTCTGCACGTTCAGGTCTATCGGATTTGTCTTGTTTCCGCATCCACGTTCCGCCGAGCGCATCAGATGGCCTTTAATGACTGTCTTCCCTGACGGCATCGGCGCCCAGTAATGGTATGTGTCCGTCGGACTTCCTTGATTGTCTGACCAAGGCCAATCTTCCCAGTCGGTCGCATAGATGATGGATTGTTCGCTTTCCTGGAATTTCGGATCCGGTCTCCAAGGGTCCCTCGTCGGACGTGTGTAGCCGCCTTCCCAATATATTTCGTGGCAAGGGTAAGCAACCCACATCGGATTATGCCTTCGTGTATCGTAGCATGCTTCATAGTTGCGGACGTTCTTCTTGCTTCTATAGGTGGTCCCCCTGTGGTCGACATACTTATAGGCGGCATTCTGTTTCAGTGTCTGCGGTCGCTCGATATAGTCTTTAGTCTGTACGACCGGCGGTTCCTGTCCCCCGTCATGTCCCAAGTCGTATGTCCACGTGGCGTTCCCGGTGGTCGTGACGAGTCTGAGGTCATCTATACGTCCCCGTGATCCACCTGCAAGTGCAACTATCTTGATATTCAACTTGGTGGTCTGAGTTGAGCTTATTTCAAATATGGATGTGGCTAGCCACCAGCTGTCATGTTTTGTGATGGTGTGGTCCAGCAGTTGCTCCTTCTTGCCGTGTTCATCAGAAATTGTAATCTTGTACTGTTTATTTGGTTCGGCCGCCGTATTATAAGGATGCAGGCCGACCGTAAGTTTGTAAGTCCGTTTGTCTGCAGGCAACTCGATGTTGTTCACGGCCATCCATGCGCCCTCTCTACTGAAATAGACTCCGTTGACTCCCGAGGCGCCGGGATAACCGGAAGATGGATAGGAGCTTCTGACAGAAGTATAGGCACCAGTATAGGTAACATTTGCGATACCGCTGCCTTCCATATTCCGGCAGGCTGTCCATGTATCGAAATAATGTGAATTGTCTGTAGCCTTTACTTTATCCAGGTTATCATAGTAAACCACTGTTTCTACTACCGGCTCTGGTGTAGGTTCGGGTTCGGGCTTTGGTTCAGGCTCGGGTTCAGGTTCTGGATTTGGCTCAGGTTCTGGTTCAGGCTTGACTATTTCCGATCCTGGTTTATCCGGTTCCGTATCTGGTTTACAAGCAAAAAAGCCGAAGAGTAGGCTGGCAACAAGTATGGCTGGTAATAATTTCTTTCTCATAATAGTAAATGTATCAACGATTTCACGTTTTCAAAGATAACAAAAATTATCTGAAGGAAATGTAGACTACGACGACACTGATGGAGAGATGCCGATAATGGTCAAAAACGTGAAAAAGGGAAAGCCTGGTGCAAGTGCATGGCAGCGGGGCAAAGGTGCAGGGCATGCCACATCCCTGCCAGGCACCGCAAGACATGGCACTGCGACACCTGGGGTGCACATGGAGATAATTGTGAAGTTCAGTGAGTCTCTGCCGTGCGTAAAAAGCCCCGTTTCACGCACGGCAGGGACAATTTCCGTGGTGTTGTGCGCGGAAAACGTTTTAGTGCGCACGTCATGGAAGTAAACGTGGCTAGAATTGGAGATGGCGGGTGTGGAAACGACAAAGTGACGGCAAGCGCTTGGTGAGAGTGATGGAAAGCGAGTAGGGTGAGGATGGAAAGTGCGTCGGGATCAGATGTGCGATTGCCCAGGGTGGGAGATGTGGAGTTAGGACACAGGGGCATGACAATAATTCGCGCGCGGGAGGAGTCGATGGTGCAGTGGTGAAGGAGCATGGCACATCCCTGCCCGGCATCGCATAGACATGGCACTGCGACACCTGGGGTGCACATGGAGATAATTGTGAAGTTCAGTG
>OLGA01002925.1_pt1 | contig 11489 bp, 16 predicted proteins | sample 1604881 | NCBI WGS metagenome assembly OLGA01 (sample SAMEA3888896, study PRJEB22519) | human gut metagenome | biome: human gut; feature: human-associated habitat; material: faeces | place: Denmark | collected 2009
AAATATTATATATAATATATATCTATATAGATACTATTGCTAACTTATAATTACTTGATTATCAATAAATTACAAATACTAATTTATACCATACATGGAATAGATTTCGCTATTTATTTGCTATATTTATACCATACATGGAATAGATTTCGACATTTCCTAGAGTAATATATTTTTATGTTAAACTTAATACTATTATTGTTATGACTTTTAAAGAAGATTTTAAACCTACTAAAGTTTATAATAAACTTGTTAATGATGTTTGTTATAATGCTGATTGTTTAGAAGAATTTGAAAAACAAAGACTTGTTGTTGCTAATCCTTTTAGTTATAATAAAAGTACCAGAACTGGTATAGTTGCTGAATTTGATAATGGTTATCATCTTAGTAAAGAAGTTGGTATTAAACGTAATTTTGTTACTATTGGTATGAGAGTTTGGGATATAATAAGAAAAAATAGATATGCTGTTATTATTTCTTTTATTGGTTATATTGCTGAAAATATTAAATTTAATAGTAATGTTATTTATATTTCTCATGATTTAATTAAAGGTTATGGTTTAGTTAAGCCTAATTATAGAGATTATTATAACGCTATTGCTTATCTTGAAGATGAAAATATTATTAAAAGAACTAATTTACAAAATATTTATGTTGTTAATCCTATTTACATATTTAGAGGTGATGTTAACAAACTTATTAATATTATTAGTGAAGCTAAACTAATAAAAACTTTTGATGATAAAGATAGACTTATAGTTGATAAATTTGTTTTATTTAAAAATGATACTGATAAAGGTATTGTAATTGCGAATAAAGATTTGTATGCAACTGAAGTTATAGATATTAGCGAAGATTAAGATAAAGATGTTAATTATGAAAGTAATAGTAGCAATGAAAAAGAAGAAAATAAAAGAGATGAATATGGTTAAATTAATGGCGATAATGAAAATGATGAAGATGTTAATAATAAAGTGTATAAATATAATAATAATGATGGTATTGAATATGAAAGTGAAGATGATGGTATTGAATATTATATGTATTAGTGTGATAGTTGGGCTAGTGAGTATAACCCCCGGTCATGTTAAACTTGATTGACTACCCCCGCCTAAAGTTGATAGAATTAATGATAATCCTGCTCATTATCAACATTAAATATTTTGAGATTATTCATCTCATTACATTACTAACTATTAACACTAATCATTATGAGAACAAACAAACCATTGTTGTTAGTTGCAATCATACTGATGATGCCAGCTATCATACTAGCATTGAAAGTAGAACCAACTAGTGATGAACAAATTACTGCTGTTGTATTTGGAATACTATCGGCTATTGTTAGTTATCTTAGTAGAGATTAATCTCTACTAGATGATGCTGCTCATTATCAACATTAAATACTTTGCAGTTGAAACGAAACAACTGTCAGTAATGCTACTGATTAGCGTAATTAAATTCTTAATAGTCATGCCAGACGTTAGAAATTTAGCACAAGCTGCACAAGGTGGTGCTGCTGCTGCTGCTCCCGAGAATGTTAATGTAGTTAATCCAACTACTAGTGTTAACCAACCTGTTCAACCTACTGTTGATACAGATAACCAAAATTCTGCGCAAGTGGAAACCATTGATGATGTTGTTAAACGCATCTGTACTGATGGTCATAGTTATGTAATGACTACTGTCATTACTAATATTGATTGTCAAGAACGTACAGGTCGTAATGGCAATTCTTACCTCAATGCGTTTGTTACTATTGCTAGTCCTGTCAAAGGTGCTCAAAGTATGCCTGATGGTACACATCGAATGGGTATGCTTGGTGCTATTCAGATGCCATTCAATCAGATACTGCTTGTAATGCGCAAAGACAAGTTCTACGGTAGATTTGTCAACTATGTTGGCGAAGCTGCTGAAGCTGGTTTTGCTAGTATGTATCTGACTGGTGTTGCTGTCAAAGTTCTTTGCCAGTTTGTACCTGCTGGTGTACAAGACCGTAATCCGTTTACTCGTAAAGATAATCTTTACAATGTTGTGGATTATGACCGATATGTATATCATATTGTAGGTATCGAACAGCCTGCTGACCCTGTTCTTGTTGGTGCATATAATGTACTTATCAAGCAGATTATGGAGGACGCTCGTGCTGCCATTGCTGCCAAGCGTGAGGCTAAAGCTAAAGCGGCTAGTTTTGTTGCTACTGCAATGAGTGATGACGATTTGCCATTCTAATGAACATGACGCTACTGACCTTCGGGTTGGTAGCGTTTGTGTTATCAACAATAGTTTTGCTGATGCTGTTGCTAGTGTTCAACCTCGAAATGCTCATTATCAACATTAAATAGATTGCAGCAAACGAACTTAACAGTCTGATAAGTCTTATCAGTCATGAACTAGCTGCAAGTTCTGATAAGTCTTGTCCTAATATTAAACATTATGAAAGTACATCGTATTATTACTACTATTGAAGTTGAGAATGATAATTCTATTACTTCTATTGAACTTATTAATCTTCATCCTGCTAATGCTGATATTCTTCTTGCTATTACTGATATTACTACTAATGGTAATGCTGAAGATATAACAAAAATATATGATAGTGTTAATAAGAGTAGACTTGGTATTGCTGGTAAATTAAAAGGTATCGCTCGTATTATTAATGATAGTCTTGATAATTATGAATTTAATGTAGTTACTGATGATAATTCTACTAATGAAACTAATGATAATGGAATCCTATAACATTTTGTTATACTGATATTGGTCATGGAGATTTACTCCCATAACAAAAAGTTATAGAGATGAAATTAGAGGTGACTAGAGGTATTGAATGTGGAGAAAGAGGATATGGAGATGAAAGTGGTGAATGTGGAGTTTGTGGAGAATGAGATGGTGGAGTTGAATGTGGTTCAAATAGGGTTAAATTGAGGTTGATGGTGGAGTTGAGAGTGATTGTGAGAGTGGTGAATGTGAAGATGAGTGTGGAAATGGTCATGCTGAAGAGACTAGACCTGCTGGTATTCTTCCTAATCCTCTTCATCCTCCTAATAACACTCCTAATAATCAATCTAAACCTATTGTTCCAACTCTTTCTCCTATTTCATTATAACTTTTCGTTATAATCTCTATAACCTCTAGTTATATCTCCTATAACCTCTAGTTATACCACTATCAGTTTCAGTCATAGCATCATCTTCTCAATCTCATTCATTATAACCTTTAGTTATACCAGTGTTATCGTCAGTTCTATCGTCATCTCAATCTCATTGACGTTCGTCATGACTATTAGTCATACAATCGTTATTAAGACTAGTCCTAACAGTATTATCAAGTCTAATAAGACTTTTAGTCATAATGACCAACAGCATTAGTTCTAGCTAATAATAGCACTATTAATACTATCAATATTATAATGACTATTAATACTAGTCATGCTAATATTACTGATGGTATTACTAATGATATTCTTAATATTCTTGATATTACTGATTCTCTTTATACTAATGATACTCTTGATACTATTGATATTTATTATACTCGTGGTAAGTTAATTCCTATTGCTATAACTATTTTAGTTATTTTAATATAGCTATTGATTATTAGTTAGAATTATAGTATAAATAAATTATAATATATTTGGAGTATTATATTTAATTATTATATTTGTTGTGTTGTTCAGTAGAGTAATATTGCTACTGATAATAATATTAATCTTAAACTTATAAGTATTATGGTAAATTTTGATAATGTTACTAGTAATGTTCAATCTAAGCCTAGAAAGAAAACTATGGCTGAAAGTTTAGAAGAAGCTAAACAAGAGGGTAAACTTGTTGTTCCTGAAGAAGATACACAAGTTAATGCTGTTGTTAGTAGTGAAACTGTTCAGCCTAAGAATAAAGCTAGGAAGAAGAAACAAAGTAAAGTTCGTAAACAGGAAGAACAAACTACTGTTGTTAGTCAAGCTAATGAAGATAATGATTTTAAAGATGCTAAGACTGATAAACGTGGTGTTCCTGTTGGAATTAATGTTCCTCAACATATTCTTGATGTAGTTTGTATTGTTAAATTCAATGCTGCATTTAGACGTCATACTTCTCTTAATATTCTTCATGCTCTTGAAGATGATGGAAGAATATGTAATTCTAAAGATGCTTATGTTGACTTCTTATGGAATAAGTTTAGAGTTACTGCTGATGGTGGACTTCGTAGAGAATATAGATATACAGATGATTTATTCATTGATGCTTTAGTTAAAGCTCATGCTGATGTTGCTAGTGATAGTCAACGAGTTATTGGTATTATGATTGATACTGAAACTGAACTTCATAAAAAGAATAAAGATTCTGAAGCTAGTTAAGTTTGTAGTATAGACTCCCCGTAGAGGATGGATAGTGCTGTTGAGCTTATTAAAGCTAATTCTCATTTGCTTGTCATTTTCTACATTTTCTTGCCATTTTGTTTATTGGGTTTGTTATAGTTAACACGTTGATTATAATCATCCTCTACTCGGAGTTTATTTTATATATAAAGATATGGAAAGAACTGATATTTATTTTGTTGAAGATGATACATATTTCAATAATAATGTTGAAGGTGTTGAAATTCATGCAGAATGTCTAAGTCAAGATTTTGACGATATTGCTTGGGAACCAATAGTTGATGATAGTCCTATTGTTGACCCTGAAAATGATGTTTTTGGTTATTATGATTAAATAAATAAAATTATGGAAAATATTAATATTGAAGTTATTCTTGATGAAGTTTTTGGTAAATCTTGTAATAGTATTGCTTGTGAAACTTGTAAATATAAAGAAGATTGCGAACTTATTAATAAATTCATTAATGATATTAAAGATAAAGGTTTATCTCCAGACCAATATGTTAGAGGTTTAGCTTTATTTGTATATGTTCTTAAAGAACAAAAATATCTTAATAATTTTGGTAAAACTCAAGAAGATATTATTAAACTTGCTACTGAAAATGGATTTGAACTTGATTGGCTTATTAATCGTTGGGATAATATAATTGAAGATAAAGATATTCTTAAACCTATTATTGCTGTTTTTCCTAAATATGCTAAAGATATGATTATTAATATTGTTGAAGCTAATACTAAAATTAATCATTTGATTGCTCAACATATTATTGATACTTCTAATGCAGAATATAAGGAAATGATTAAAATGGTTAATCAATCTGTTGATAATAATAAACAAGAGAATAAGTTTAAGAATTTTAGCGATGATGAAATTTATGCTGAACTTAAACGTAGAAAAGCAAATAAATCTGCTAAATAATCCCACATAAGTTTTTGATTTTATTTCTAATACTACTGTCTGTGAAGATAGTAGTATTATTTCACTTGCTGATGATGGAGGAATTGAACTCCGAAACTATGATATTGTTATTATCCGTTTTAATTTCTAAAATTGTAGGTTTTGTAATAGTACAGTCTGTGAAGATAGTGCTATTAATATTTATCATAGTCCAAGTGTTATATGTCATATTTGATTTGGTGTTAATGATGTTATTATTGATTGTGAAATTAGTAATAATGATGTCTGTGTCAAACATTTCGTTTTATATGATTTCGTATTTGTAGTTTTGCCTAGCATTGTCTGTGAAGATAGTGCTAGGCTTTTTAGTATGTATATTATTAACTTTAAATATATAATTAAAATGGATAATTATGATTCTTTTATTTTTGATGGTCTATTAGATAGATACATTGAAGAACAAGCTAAGTTTAAAAAAGGACAAGTAGTTTATATGGAATATACTTATCAATATCATAATCAAACTAAGCTTGGTGTTTGTGTTGGTATTGTAACCGAAGTTGGAATTACTAAAGTTGAACGTACAGTAGGTAATAATAAATATATTAATTATCCTATTGTATATACTGTAACTCATGCTAAAGGTGTTAGTCGTTGTGTTAGTGAATGTAAACTCGGTTCTGTATCTGAACATATTCTTAAAGAACGTCTTAAACGTGATGGTAAGAATAATGAACAGAATAATGAGCCTGCTAGTAATGACTAGCTATTTATGTTCATAACATATTCATAGATATGATTCTTTTGCCCTTTGTTGAATTTTCATATATAATCTGATTAATCTATCACGATTAATATTGAGTTCAATACAGGGCAAAAGAACTAGCTAATAAATGTTAAACTAAAAATTTAATACAGTTTTATTATGAATTATATTGCTTATAAGAATATTGATGGTACTATTACATCTGGATTTAAAGTTAAACTTTATGATATAGTTATTTTGAATACTGGTTATTGGAAAGATAAACTTGCTATTGTTCTATATATTAATGAGGATAAAAAACAAATTAAAGTTCGTATTATTGAATGTGGTATGAACTTAACTCTTAAAGTTAAAGATGTTCAATTTGTTAATCATAATAATAGAACTGCTGCTCGTTCTTATATTGATTTATGTAATAAACTATCTAAAACCTTTCGTGATAAATATACTGATAAACAGTATATAAAAGATAATTGGTTTACTGATAAGTTTATTATTAACGATATAACTGCTGATACTATTGCTAAAGGTATTGGTCAATATATTACTAATACTGATAGTGATAGGTATTCTGTTAGTGCTATTATGTGGCTTAGTGATATTAAAGATTATATAGATGCTTTGCTTAAATATGGTGATTTTGATTTTGTTGCTAAGGCATTTAAAATCTATAATATTACTGATACTAGATTTGAACTCATTCGTAAACTTTATCATTATTTCTATGATTGAAAATGTTTCTCATTTTATACTTGGTATGATATTTGGTTTATCTGTATATCTTTTTATAAGAATTACCATTGTTAGTAAAAAACTAGATAGACTTATTAGAGATATTAATGATACTCAAAATTGGATTAGAAAGATTCAAATTGATATTTGCGATATTAATAAACAATGGGAAGTTAAAAGAGATAGAGATAGAAATAGACTAGATAGAATTGAAGATAGGATTGGTAAACTTGCTAGTGATTTTAATGATATTATTAGAAAGAAAGTTTAATGACTAGCTTACTTCCATCCTCTACGGGGGGTCGCCACGGAGCGTAGCGTAGTGGCTCTACTAATCTAACTATTATTGAATTTATTATAGTTTTAACTATTAAATATAATTGTTTTATTAATCTTTAAAAATGTAAAGTACTTATGAAAAAGTATGATGAAGTTTCTGTTGTTCGTCAACTTAATAATGTTGGCGCTGTTATTGGAATCAATCCTGCTAGTAAAGTTATTAAAGTAGCTAAGAATAGTTCTATTGGTAATGGAACTAGTGGTAAGATTGATTTTCTTACTCATTATTGCGGTTATCATGTTGAGATTGTTGATGTTATTCAACAACAAAAAGAACGTGATGAAGAAATTGCTGCTAAGAAAGCTGCTAAAAAGGCTGCTCGTAAAGCTAAGTTTGCAGAGGATAATACTTTTAAAGGTATTACTCGTGCTGTTGATAAACGTATGCGTACTATTAAAAGAAAGTAGTATGTTATGGTTAGCTTTAAATTCTCATTTGGAGTTGTAGGTAAATCCAAAGAGAAAGGAATAGTCAATAAATATGTTATTATAGTTGCTAAATGTGAAGGTATTATTAGATATATTGATGGTACTTATAAAGTAGAATACAATGGCAAACTATATAGCATTACAGGTGAAAGTTACAGAACTAAAGGAAAGAAAGTTGTTTATGCTCGTCGATTAGATGAATATAATCATAGAATTAAAATTATAAGAGATAGTGAAAATAGAAAAACTGTTGATACTAGATTTTATATTCCTTTTGCTGCTGGACTTATAGCTAAAGGTAAAATTGTTAAAATGCCTTTTGCTAAGGAATTGTTTCATATTACTACGTGTTATAATCGTGGCGATAGTGAATCTACTATTTTAGCTTTTCAAGAATGGAAAGAATATGAAGATAAAGTTAAAAATAATCTTATTGATGTAAATAACGAATTGTAATGATTGGTAATCTTAATATTGCAAATAGTAATAGAAAAGATACTAACATTAAGTTTACTAAAGACCAAGAAATAGCTGTGCATGAACTTATTGAGTTTCTTGCACAGCCTTGGGATGATAAGAAATATATTAATGCTCTTTGTGGTGCTGGAGGTACAGGTAAGACATTTGTTATTAAATATGTTATTAATAATTGCAAATGGTCTGGTGGTGTTATAGGTTGTGCTGCTCCTACACATAAAGCTTGTAGAGTTCTTAGTAATTCTATTGGTGGAAAAGAAGTTAATACAATTCAATCATTGTTTGGTTTTAGACTTGATGTTAATATTGAAAATTTTGACCCTGAAAATCCTGCCTTTAATCCTGTTGGAAAAGATAAACTAGATGGTCTTAAAGTTTTAATTATTGATGAAGCTTCTATGCTTAATGCTAAACTTGTTAAGTATATTAGTAATAAATGTAAGAAGCTTCAAATTAAAGTTATAATGCTCGGTAAAACTATTGCTGAGTTTAAATTCTTCTAATTGCTGGAAACTCGTGAAGATAATAGTGCTACAACATAAGATGAAAATCTAAGTGTGAACGCTAGAAAAACTATTATTATATGACAATCAGCAGCCAAGACTACTCATTATGTTGTGAAACATGATAATAGTAAGGTTCATCGACTATCTCGTAAGAGAGTAGATTTTATTTAAAAATCGAAACGGAGAAAGTTGTATATTATCAATTTTATCCATATCTTTATAATGTAATTTTAAATTTTAAAGATATGGTAAGTTTTAAATTTCGTACTAGTAAAACAGTTAATTTTGCTACTGATGTTCCTAGTAAACATGGTTTTCATTTAAATGATTTAAATCGCATTTGTGTTTATCTTCATTATTATGATAATGAAATTAATCCATTTTATGTTGGTCAAGGTTCAATTAATAGAGCTTTTAGTTTTAGTAGAAGAAATAAACTTTGGAAAGAAAAAGTTATAGAGATTACTAAAGTTAAAGTAAATATTTTTAAGATAGATATTACTATTGAGGAAAGTATTAAAATTGAAAAAGAACTTATTGATAAATATAAACGAATAGAAAATGGAGGATGTTTAGTTAATGGTAATGATGGAGATACTTGTATAGGTAAATGTAATTCTGAAAATTATTTTTATAATAAACATTTATTTGGAGAAAATAATGGTAATTATGGAAATAAATATGAATTTAATAGTTTATCTATTCCTATATTGCAAATAGATATTTTAGGTAATATTGTTAGAGAATGGTCTTCTGCTACTGAAGCTTCTGAAAAAGGTAATTTTCATGCTGGACCTATTGCTGCATGTTGTAAAGGAAAACGACATATTCATAATGGATATCAATGGATTTATAAGAAAGATTATAATCCTAATAAAAATTATGAATATATTCCCGGTAAAACTAATAATAAAATATATATAGCTATAAGTGTTGCAAATATAGATAGAAAACCTGTTAATATTAAAATTCTTTATGGAGCAGAAGATTTAAGAATAAATGGTTTTACTCCCAAAAATGTTAGTCAAGTTATAACTGGTGCTAAAAAATCTCATGCTGGTTATATTTTTCTTGATTTTTTTAAACTTCCTAAAGAAGAAAAAGAAAAATATATTAATTTAATTGATATTACAACTAAGATATAGTCAGGCTTATAATGAAAGTTATAAGATTATGGATAGTTCTCAGCTTCCACCTGTTAATGAGAAAACTAGTCAAGCTTTTCTTATTGCTAGTAATACTTATTATCTTAAAGAAGTTGTACGACAAGGAGATAATAATCCTATTAGTAAACTTCTTAAACTTCTTCGAGAAGATATAGATAATAAGAATGGATGGAGATTTCTTGATTATATATCTAAAAATAGACAAGATTATAATGAAGAAACTAAAGGATTTTATGTTTGTGGTCAAACTGAATTTTCTGATTTAATTGATACTTGTTTTAATGATGAAGAATATACTAAAAATATTGATTTGTATCGTATTATAGCTTATACTAATAGTCGTGTTGCACAATGGAATAACCATGTAAGACATATGATTATTCAAGATGCTGATAAGAGCCTTATTACTCGTAATGATTTAATAATGAGTTATACTACTGTTGTTAATGTTTTTAATGATATTATTATAAACAATAGTGAAGAATATATTGTTAAAGATATTGTTGATACAATAGATAATGATTATGAGTTTAAAGGATTTCTTATTAAGTTTCAAGCTATTCATGGTGGTGCTATAACTCAACCTTTATTTGTTATTGACCATTATGATAACTATACATTTCAGATGTATTATAAGAAGTTGACTAGTCTTATTGATGATGCTAAAAAAGCTAGTAGTTCTGAACGTGGAAGTAAATGGAAACAGTATTTTGATTTTAAACGTAAATATCTTATCGCTTCTAATATTACGAATAGTAATGGTAAGATTTTATTTAGTAGAGATTTAGATTATGGTTTTGCAATTACTTCTCATAGAGCACAAGGTTCTACTTATAAAAATGTATTTGTAGATATTAACGATATGATTTATGATAAATATGGCCATCCTTATACTAATAGAGATGAAATGCTTCGTAGATTGTATGTTGCTTGTTCTCGCGCTAGTAATCAATTAGTATTATCTTATGGCAAGTAAAACTGTTGACGAATATCCTGATTGTGAAAGATGCCCAAATCGTATATTTAATACAGGTAAATATATACAAGGTGGTAGAGGAAGTATTCATGGAGATATTGTTTTCCTATTTCCTAGAGGTGATAGAAATTATTGTGAAGGTTATCAATTATTTACTGATATTGGTAATCTTTATGATGAATATTCTGGACGTAATAACATTGAAGATGTATATATGACTTATAGTATTAAATGTGCTTGTTCTAATGATTATAATACTTATCTTACTGCTGTTTATAAATGTCGTAATATTCTATGGAAAGAATTAGCTAGAATTAATTATAAGTATCTATTTATATTTGGTGATGCTTATCTTAGTATTAGTAATAATCATATTCCTAGATTTATGGCTACTGGCAGTAAATATGTATTTAGTAATTATTCGCCTCTTGTTAAATTTAAAGATGATAATCTTTATCATATGTTTAAACAGCGTTTTGCTGATGATGTTAATTGGGTTAATCAAAATAGAAATAACTATGGATTAAATTATATAAATGATTAATTGTATAGCTTATGATGTTGAAGTTTTAAGAAATTTCTTTTCTGTTACTTTTGTTAGTATTAATAGTTATCTTAAAGTTTTTAAAGATTGTGTTAATGCTGATAATAAAGCTATTCCTTTAGTTCAAAAACTATCTGTTGAAGAAATTAAAGCTCGTCTTAAAACTGTTGAAAAACATAGTTTTTATATAACAGATACAGATGATAGTCAATTACTTTCTATGATAGGTTATATTAATAAGACTAGATGTTATAAGGATTCTAATGGAACTATTATTC
>OLGA01002933.1_pt1 | contig 11455 bp, 9 predicted proteins | sample 1604881 | NCBI WGS metagenome assembly OLGA01 (sample SAMEA3888896, study PRJEB22519) | human gut metagenome | biome: human gut; feature: human-associated habitat; material: faeces | place: Denmark | collected 2009
CTGACTTTCTGCTCCTCTGTTGGATTTATTTCCGTTTTGAAGCTCTTCAGCAATTCCCTCATCCCTTTCTATCAGTTTTTTATACTTACGAAGCCCATACAGCCTGCAGAAGAACACATGGAGTATTGAAACAATATCCTGCATAAGTTCTCAATCTGATTTCTAATCTAATTATAGAACAAATGGAAAATCTATGCATCAAGTTCAGCTTCATGAGCGCCGTTTAATAGGCGTTAATAAAATTTAATTTTCACTAATCCGTGGTCTGTGGGTATTCAAATTGTGCTTTTGATTTTTTGTTCCATTACTTCATCTAATAAATCGTTACACGGTTTACATAATCTTCAGTACATTGGTCTACAATAATTCTTTTGCATGACAGAACTATCTTAAAAGTGCAACTTGATTTAGTAAATGCTGATTATAAGTATAATAATGTCTATTAGTTTGAGTTCGGTTTGCCTTTAAAGTTCCTTTTCTATCTCAACGTTATAATATCTTAACAGATACGCCTAAAAGTTCAGCAAAATCTTTCGGTTTATAATTTGTGATATTTGATGTGTTCATTGTAGTACTCTCCTTCAAGGTTGTTTGAACATATTTAATCACAATAGTCAATATATTTAGCTACTTATATTTTTCTCCTTTCATCTGTGTCATTATAGCAAATTTCTTCTATTCCTCAACCTTTTCTTGGTCAAAGCCACTAAATTTACCATAACAATCTTTCTTGTTTTATGGTACTATTTGCTTAGGTGATTATTATGGACAACAAAAATTTTAATTTTCCAGATGATAAGATTTTCCAATATATTACATATGGTATTGTCTTAGCTTTTATTCTTTTCAATTTAGAATCAGTATGGGACTTCTTCCTTAATGCATTAGGGCTTGCAAGACCCTTCTATATTGCGATAGTCATTGCATTTGTGATTAATATTCCAATGAAACTAGTAGAGAAGTTACTTGTGAAAGCAAGAGAACAATTGACGAAGAAAAAACCTAACCTAAAGCTTCCTCGATTCTTAGTAGAGGGAACTCGTGGTATTGCGATGGCTATCACTATTATATGTTTACTATTAATATTAGTGATGTTCTTCTCATTCATTATTCCTAGAATTGGAGAAAGCTTCTCACTCTTATTCTCTAACTTAGATAATTATGCAAGAAGACTTGCTGTTTATATTACTTCTATATGTAAAACATTTAATATTGATTATTCAGTAACAGTAGATGAAGTACAGAAATGGTTTGCCTCTATTGATTTAAGTACAATTCTTGCGACTGCAGGTAATTTCCTAGGTAATCCTCATTTTAAAACAACAGAATTTGTATCAAATGTTGGTGGTTCATTCATTACTGCCATCACTTCATTCTTTATGGCTCTCTATCTTCTTGCAAATAAAGAGAAACATCTTGAACAAGGTAGAAAACTTATTGCATATATATTAGGTCATAAACGTGCAGGTGTCGCCTTTGATATCATGAGTGAAGCCAATCATTACTTTAATAGTTTTGTGACAGGACAGATGTTAGAAGCAACATGTTTTATGTTAGAGGTTTATATTGCGATGCGTTTATTTGGAATGCCTTTCCCTGAATTAATTGCGATTATGGCTTTCTTATTTAGCTTTGTACCAATGTTTGGTAATTTTATTACCTTCTTTGCGGGACTCATCTTAGTGGCTGCAGCACAGAGTAAGAGCATGTTAGCTTTTGCGATTATTTATCTTTGCTTACAGCAGTTTGAAGGTAATTTTGTATATCCTAAGATTGTAGGTAAATCTGTAGGTATAGGTGGTTTATTTGTCTTATTAGGTATTACTATATTTGGTAATCTATGGGGTGTTGTTGGTGTACTTATTGGTGTACCACTTACTGCCCTTATTTATGCTGTTATCTCTAGAATCATTAATATCGGACTCTATCAGAAACATATAGAAGTCACATACAATAACCTCTATAGATTAGATGAAGATGGAAATCGTTTAGAAAATAAAGTCAAGCCAAAAAAAGATTCCTCTATTTAACAGGAATCCAAATATTATGCCAGTTGAAGTATTCTTCTTCTGGTTTCCACATAGAAACAATCTGAGTAAAGATGTCACCATCTAACTCTAGATTGTTTTTTTTCATATATTCAAAAGCAGGTTCTAATACTTCATAAGTGAGTATTTGTGAAGAACGTGATGAGAAGCTCATATAAAGACAAGTTCTAGGAGGATAGTAATGCACATATTCTGTTTCTTTAATATCAAATAATGATGCAAACTGTTCTTCTATCCCAACGCCAAAATAGAAGTCTTTGTTTTCTGTTTCTATATGTTCTTTTGGGAATAATGCAGTAGAGAAAATAAAAGGAACATATTGTGTAAATTGTTTAAGTTCTTCTTTTTCCTGTTCGCTTAAGTCCAGTGTATAACATTTCTGCGTATCTATACGAAAAATACCAGGACTTGTTCTTAGAGTGAGATTCTTTTCTTCAAAATTATTAATGAGAGCTCTATTAGTACGCATCTTCTTTAAAAGATTCATATTATAGATGATATTCTGTTCAATGATTTTTTCCTGATTATCTAATACATCATCTATTTCTTCTAATGTACGCTTCTGAAGGATTTTAGATGTTTCATCTATAGTAAGTCCAAAACCTAAATAACAGCGTGCACGAATGATCATATGAAGATCCCAGGTTGTATAGTAGCGATAGTTTGTCTTTTCATCGTGAATAGGGGCAATGATTCCTTTTCTTTCATAATAACGTATTGTTTCTGGTGTAATACCTAAAATTTTTGCAAGTTCTCCAATTGTATAAGTATTATACATTTTATGTCCTCCTTAAAACCATTTGAGAGTTCTTACCCATTATATCAAAGAAAACCCTATCATTTATGCTTATTTTAAGCAATTTTAACCTATTGACTCTCAAACTATTTGAGACTCTATAATCAACTTGTAAATTTTTTAACAAAGGGAGAGAAACGAAATGGATGAAAGAAAAGTAGTTTTGATCACTGGCGGAGCCATGGGTCAAGGACGTGCACATGCATATAAATATGCAGAAAATGGATTTGACGTTGTGTTAGCTGATATGCAGGAACCAACAAGTGAAGCATTTAAAGAAACAATCGCACATTGTGAATCAATAGGCGCAAAAGTACTTGCTGTTAAGGCAAACATCACTTCTACAGAAGATATGGAAAACCTATTCAAGAGTGCATGGGACACTTTTGGACGTATTGACGTTGTCATTGCGAACGCAGGCGTTATTAACTTTGCCTACACTTGGGAACTAACAGATGAACAGGTAGAAAAAGTCATCAACATTAACCTTATCGGTACTTAGCGTACAGATAAGTATGCAGCACAGTATATGTTGAAACAGGGATTTGGTCGTATTATTAATATTTCTTCTACTTCAGGATTATATGGCACACCAAAACTTGCAACATATTGTATGAGTAAATGGGGTATCCTAGGATTAACTAAGACACTTGCAAAAGAAGTAGGTTCTAAGGGTATTATCGTGAATGCATTATGTCCTACAAAGGTTAAAACACCTATGTGCGAAACAATGGAATATGTACAGTTTATTAATGATTTAACAGGTAAAGATTTCAAATCTGTTGAAGAAATGTACAATGGCGTACCATTCCTTGATGTAGAAGATATTTCTTCTATGGTTTATTGGTTAGGTACTAGCCGTGAAGCTGGTAAATTTAATGGCCGTGAAGTTGCTTTAGACTTAGGTACATTACAGTAGGAGGATTATCATGAATATTACGAAAGCAACACGCTGGCGTGTGTTTGCAGGAGTATGGATTCAGTCTTTATTCACTTCTGCCACTGCCTTCTTTAGTTTATTCTGTTTGCCACTATGTAATCAGTTTGGATGGAGTACTTCTGATTTCTCAATGGCTTATACTATTTATATGTTTATTTATTGTGCTGTAGGCTTTATTGGTGGTATTTTAGCTGAAAAATTACAGCCTAGAGTGGCTATCTATATGGGTCTTGCATTATTTGCAGGTGGATGGGTATTAACAGGTTTTGCGAATACAATCCCATTCTTATATGTAGCTTATGGTGTAATTGCCGGCGCTGGTGCTGGTATGATTTATCCAGCATGTCTTCCAACCGCTTTAAAATGGTTCCCTGACAAGAGTGGTTCTATTTCTGGTTTAGTACAGGCTGGAGCCGCATGTGGACCATTCATTATGTCACCAATTGCTCAGATGCTTATCTCTACATGTGGTGCACAGACTGCATGTAAGATTCTTGGTGTGATCTTCTTAATTGGTGTTGGTGCTGTTGCTTGGATGATTGTACCTTGTCCTGATGGATGGACTCCTGAAGGATGGACACCATCAACAACACAATCTAAAGAATTAAATACAAAAGACTATAACATCCCACAGATGGTTAAAACACCTATCTTCTGGGTATTAGTAGTAATGTTTATCTTTGCGAATGCAGCAGGAACTATGATGGTTTCTGCTACTTCTCCAATCGCTCAGAAACAGATTGGTTTAAATGCGATGAGTGCAGCACTTTGTGTATCACTTATGACTTTATTTAACATGTTTGGTCGTATCTCATTTGGTTTTATCTATGATAAATTAAAGGGATGGAACTCACTAATTCTTGTATTACTTATTAACGGCGTCTCAATGTTGATGTTAACTATGGCCCATTCTTATGCATACTTCATCTTATGTATTGCCTTAGTAGGATTCTCATTTGGTGGATTACTTGTCGTATTTGCACCTATGGTTAAGATCATCTTTGGTTCTAAGTTCTACAACAGAAACTATGGTTTAATCTTTATTGGTTATGGCATTGGTGCTTTTGTAGGTCCTAAGATTTCAGCAAGTTTCTTTGATGCCACTGGATCATATGTAATGGGTTATATCGGTTCAGCTGTTCTTGCAGCACTTGCAATTATATTAGTACTTGTAGCTAAGAAGTTACAGAAAAGTATGAATTAACATTAAAACGGCACTTGATGTGTCGTTTTTTTAATCGTAAAATTCACAGTCACTTACATCGTGGCTAAATATAGATTATAATATAGCCACAAGAAAGGAGCTGATTGTATGAAGATTATTCCAATGCGTGATTTGAAAAATACCGTTGAAGTAGAACGTCTTTGTGCAGAAGAAAATGGTCCTGTATTCGTAACCAAGAATGGACACGGCAGATTGGTTGTTATGGACATCGATTATTTTGAAAAAATTATGAGAAAGATGGATGAAGCAACAACAATACAGGATGGTTTGAAAGATGTAAAATTTGGAAACACAGTAGAAGGAGATGCTGCAATTTCTAATATAAGGAACAAGTATGGCATCTAAATTTGGTTTATTCTTTATTGCTTATGATATCAGTGCTTTTGTAGGACTTAAGATTTCATAAGCCGCTTTGATGCCACTGATTCTTATATAATGGATTATATCAGTACAGCTACTCTGTGATTGTATTGGTACTTGTTGCTAAGAAGTTACAAAAAAGCATGAATTAACTAAAAAACGACACTTGCTGTGTCGTTTTTTCATAGTTCCTTTATTGCTTCTATTGCATAGAGAGGAAGATTAATAAGCCAATCTTCTTTTCTATAATCAGACATAGAAGTACGAACACAAATATCTGGAGAAAACTTTTCACTATATGTTTTAAGACTCTTCGCCCTTAAATTTTCTTCTGCTTTGACTTCTATCGGAATAATCTGATTGTCTCTATCTATCACAAAGTCTATTTCACAATTTCCTCTTTCGTTTGTATAATAATATATATTCAAATCTTCAATTGTCTTGAGTTGTTGGCATACATATTGTTCAGTCAATGCACCTTTAAATTCTACAAACAAATTATTTCCTTCAATAAGCGTCTTTTGTTTCAAACCAGTCATGCATCCTAAAAGCCCTACATCTAATAGATAAATTTTAAAAGCCTTTAAATCTTCATATGCCTTTAAAGGTATACCTGCTTGATTTACACGACTAATTTTATGTATTAATCCACAATCAGATAGCCACATAATAGCTGTTTCATATTCTTTAGCGCGTGCTCCTGTACGAATAAGACCATATATAAATTTCTTATTTTCCTTAGCAAGCTGTGATGGAATACTATTCCAAAGCATCCTTATTTTAGGAACAATTTCATTAGGTGCATGTTTAGAAAAATCCTGTTCATAAGCGAATAAAATTTTTTTCTGAATATTTCGTACTTCATTATAATCATTATAATCCGCAAAATATTGTACAGCTTCTGGCATACCACCTACATAATAATACTGCTTCAATGCATCAATATATGTCTGCTTAAAGCTATTCATCATTTGATAATTCTGTTGATCAAGTAGTTCTACAAATCGTTCTTTACCTGTAGCCATTAAAAACTCTTTAAAATTAAGAGGATAAAGATTCATAAAATCCACTTTCCCTACCGGGAATGATGTCCCTTGATGAAGCGCGATACCCAAAAGTGAACCTGCACATACGATATGATATTCAGGCGCATTTTCATAAAAGTATTTTAAAGCAGATAATGCTTGCGGAACTTCTTGAATTTCATCAAATATAAGAAGTGTATTATCTGGATCAATTTTCTGACCACTATACAATTCAATCCCAGTTATTAAACGATTTGTATCTAAATCATAAGAGAATAAATCAGACATTGTTGTATTTGAATCAAAATTAATATAGATAGTCTTATTATATGCTTTCTCTCCAAATTCTTTCATCAACCAGGTTTTTCCAACCTGTCTAGCACCTTCAATAATCAAAGGTTTTCGATTCGGCTTTTCTTTCCATCTAAATAATTTTTTTATAGCTAAACGATACATATAGACACCTCCCTTTGATTTTATTATACCATCTTCATACATTTTTTACAGTGAAAATATGTAGTACATATACACTTTTTACAGCGAATAAATGTGCTACAACTACACTTTTTACACTGAATAAGTGTAGTAGTTCACATTTTTAGAGCATAAAAAAAGACTATCACACATAAGTGTCATAGTCTTTAAATGTTATAATTTGAAGTTTGCTGCGTCTTTCTTGAACTGTTCAACATCTTCATCAGTACCTAATACAAAGTGTGTATCAGTAATCTGATGCTGAGTACCAGCTGCATAATCAAGACCGCTTGTTTCATAATCATAAGAGAATGATTTTCTTACCTTCTCTACTCTTGGGTTAGAATGAGGGATGGCAGATAATAATGATCTTGTATATGGATGGAGAGGATTACTAAAGATTTCATCTGCAGTTCCTGTTTCTACTAAGTGACCTAAATGTAATACACCAATTCTATCAGAGATGTATTTAACCATTGATAAGTCATGAGCGATAAATAAGTAAGCAGCACCTGTTTCTTTCTGCATCTTCTTCATTAGGTTTACAACCTGTGCCTGAATAGATACGTCTAGGGCTGAGATTGCTTCATCGGCAATGATTAGATCAGGGTTCATAATTAAGGCTCTTGCGATACCAATACGCTGTCTCTGACCACCAGAGAACTGGTGTGGGAAACGGTTCGCATGTTCTTTTGATAAACCTACCATTTCAAGAATCTTATAAACCTTTTCTTCTCTTTCTTTTTCATCTTTATAATCATGATGAATATCAAGACCCTGAGCAATAATATCAATAACCTTCTTACGAGGGTTTAAACAAGCCATTGGATCCTGGAAAATCATAGCCATCTTAGTACGTAATGTCTTAAGAGCTTTCTTAGACATCTTACCAGTGATATCTTCACCTTCGAAAATGATCTGACCATCAGTTGGATCATATAATCTAATAATGGCACGACCAGTAGTAGATTTACCTGAACCAGATTCACCTACTAAACCATATGTTTCACCTGGCATGATTTTGAATGAAATACCATCAACGGCTTTTACAGTAAACTTTCTAGTTGGATAGAAATACTGTTTTAAATTCTTGACTTCAAGAATTGGAGTCTGACTATTCTTGTCCATTACTTGGTACACCTTCTTTCATCATGTTATCGATTCTCTTTCTTAATGCTTCAGGCATTTCTACCTTTGGCGCATTTGGATGCATTAACCAGCTGGCTACCTTATGAGTTGTAGAACCTTCTACTTTGAACATAGGTGGTTCAATTCTCTTATCGATATTTAATGCATATTTATTACGTGGTGCAAATGCATCACCTTTGATTTCTTTTGTAACGTTTGGTGGTGAACCAGGAATTGTATATAATTCTGGATCATCAGTATTTAAATCAGGCATTGCTGATAAAAGACCCCAAGTATATGGATGTAAAGGTCTGTAGAAGATATCTTCAATAGAACCTGTTTCTACAATCTTACCTGCATACATAACGTTTACGAAGTCAGCTACCTTAGCAACTACACCTAAGTCATGTGTGATATAAATAACTGAAATACCTTTTTTCTTCTGTAAGTCCTGAATTAATTCAAGGATCTTAGCCTGGATAGTTACATCTAGGGCTGTTGTAGGTTCGTCACAGATTAATACATATGGATCACAAGATAAAGCGATTGCGATAACAACACGCTGTCTCATACCGCCAGATAACTGATGAGGATAATTCTTCATACGTTTTTCTGCGTTAGTGATTCCTACTTCTTCAAGAAGTTCTACAGACTTTTTATATGCTTCTTCTTTAGATGTTCCATAATGATACATCATTGGTTCCATGATCTGTTTACCAATTGTCATTGTTGGGTCTAGAGAAGTCATTGGATCCTGGAAGACCATCGCAATCTTACGACCACGGATTTCCTTCTGGATTTCTTTTTCTGTCATCTTAGTAATATCTACTGTATGTTTTTCATCAGTATCTGGATCATGCCAAGTATAGTCGATTGAACCACTTTCAATACTACCATTCTTAGCTAAGATACCCATGATAGCTTTTGTAGTAACTGATTTGCCTGAACCAGATTCACCTACAATCGCAATTGTTTCTCCCTTATAAAGGTCTAAGTTAACACCACGGATGGCATTCACTTTCTTACCTTCAATCTTAAAGGAGATATTTAAGTCTCTGATTTTTAAAATTCTTTCTCTGTCAGCCATAATTACATCTCCTTCATAGTAGGATCAAGTGCATCTCTTAAACCATCACCTAATAAGTTGAATCCTAACATTAATACTGCAAGGATAATAGCTGGGATAGTCATCTGAGTTGGATATACTGTGAATACTTCGAAACCTGAGTTGATCAAAGTACCAAGTGAAGCCTGAGGAACAGTTAAACCTAAACCAACGAATGCTAGATATGCTTCATAGAAGATTGCATTTGGGATAGTCATCATAGACATGATGATTAACTGACCAAAGATGTTTGGTAAGATTTCCTTGAATAAGATAAAGATATTGCTTGCACCTAATGTTCTAGAAGCAAGAATGAATTCATCTTCCTTGATTTTTAATACCTGTGCTCTTGTGATACGAGACATAGGAATCCATTCAGTGAAGATTAATGCAAGAATAACGGTATATAAAGAAGGCTTTAATACTGTTAAAAGAATAGTTAATACTACGAGTGTTGGGATAGAGTTGATGATTTCCTGAATTCTCTGAAGGATAGAGTCAACTAAACCACCAAAGTAACCAGAAATTAAACCATAAGTCATACCAACTACGATATCAATAACTACTGCAACTAATGCGATAATTAATGAAATACGAGTACCCTGCCATGTTCTTACGAACAAGTCACGACCATATTTATCAGTACCGAAGAAATGAGTACCATTTGGAAGAACATTCGCAATAGTTGTATCAATTGCATCATATTTCCAATGAGAAATCATTGGTACAAAGATAGCAAGTAAAGCAATGATAATAATACAAGCTAAACCAAAGATTGCACCTTTGTTCTGAGTAAAACGGTAAATAACGTCTTTCCAAGCAGGTCTTGCAGGAGCAACTTCATCAATGTTGATATTCTGTTTATCACCGATAAACTCAAAATCATCTGGCAAAAATTCATACTTCTTGTCATCCATCTTAGTTGTCCCCCTTTCCTAAACGGATACGTGGATCGATAATACCATAAGATACATCGATTACTAACATCATAACGATATACATGAATGCATATAAGAATGAACATGCAACGATGATGTTGTAGTCATTGGCACGAATACTGTTAATTAATAGCTTACCTAAACCTGGTACAGAACAGATCTGTTCTACTACCATTGTACCAGTCATCAAGTTAACTAGGATTGGACCTAAGATAGTGATTACTGGAATTAAGGCATTACGTAATGCATGCTTAAAAATTAATGTCTTACGATCTAAACCTTTAGCCATTGCAAGAGTCATATATTCACTATTTAATACAGAAATCATTTCTGTACGAGTGAAACGTGCTACATTGGCAATAACGCTCATAGATAAAGCGATAACTGGCAATATAGATGAGAAGATTGGATTCATATCATCATACATTGTTGGTAAGATGCGAAGATCATTACTGAACAAGATAACAAGTAATAATGCGAATACGAATGATGGGATAGATACACCTAAGATAGAAATAATAGTTGCGATTGTATCCCAAATAGTGTTCTTGTTTAATGCAGCAACGATACCAAGTAACATACCTACTAATGTACCTAAGATACATGCAGCAATACCATAAGCAAATGAGATCTTAGCTGCGTCAAATACTAATTCAGAAACATTCTGATCTTTGTATAAAACGTAAGAAACACCGAAGTCGCCTGATAACATATTCTTTAAGTATGTACCATACTGTACAAGAACTGGCTTATCAAGACCATATTTTGCCATAATGACTTTCTGCTGTTCTGGACTCAACTTTTCTGAGTTGAATGGAGAACCTGGCATACAACGAGTCATAATGAACAGAACTGTAAGTATAACAAATAGAGTAATTGCTGAAATAAGCAATCTCTTTAAGATATACCTAATCATGGATTTATCCATATAAATATCACACCTTTCATTTAAAAAAGAAGAACACATTATAGCAAGAGCTATAATGTGTTTATTCTCACTATGTTCTGTTTATTCTTATTTAATAGTTACGTATTTGAATGTATAAGGAACACCAACTGCTGAATGAACAAGTCCTTTTACATTCTTAGCCTTTAATGCTGCAGCACCCTTTTCGAATACTGGAATATAAGCTAAATCATCAAGTGCAGTCTTTTCTAACTGAGTCATTAAGTCCCAACGTTTATTTACGTCTGATTCAGTCTGAACTTGTTTCATTAATGAATCAACCTTTGCATTGCTGTACTTACCAAAGTTATTTGAGTTACCAGTCAAGAATAAGTTTAAGTAAGTTGTTGGATCAGCGTAGTCTGGACCCCAACGAGTACATGCAATCTCGTAAGTACCATGTTCTTCTCTGTTGTAGATTCTGTCTTTCTTAACAGTTGCAACCATGTTTACCTTTAAGCCTTTTAACT
>OLGA01002937.1_pt1 | contig 11451 bp, 9 predicted proteins | sample 1604881 | NCBI WGS metagenome assembly OLGA01 (sample SAMEA3888896, study PRJEB22519) | human gut metagenome | biome: human gut; feature: human-associated habitat; material: faeces | place: Denmark | collected 2009
GCTACGCCGCCGGACAGCTTTGCCAGACGCTCCTGCAGCTTTTCCTTGTCGTAGTCGGAGGTGGTGATGGCCAGCGTGTTCTTGATCTCGGCAACACGCGCCTTGATCTCGTTTGCGTCGCCAGCGCCGTCGACGATGACGGTGTTGTCCTTCGTGACCTTGATCTGACGGGCACGGCCAAGGTCAGCCAGCTGCACGTCGGGCAGGTTCATGTTCAGCTCGCTCGAGACATATGTGCCGCCGGTGAGAACGGCGATGTCCTTGAGCATTTCCTTGCGGCGGTCGCCAAAGCCCGGAGCCTTGACGCAGACGCAGTTGAAGCTGCCGCGCAGACGGTTGACGAGCAGGGTCGACAGCGCGTCGCCCTCGACGTCCTCGGCGATGATGAACAGCTTCTGGCCGCCCTTGACGATCTGCTCAAGGATCGGCAGGATCTCCTGGATGGAGGAGATCTTCTTGTCGGTGATCAGGATATACGGATCGTCGATGACAGCTTCCATCTTCTCGGTATCGGTGACCATGTACGGGGAGATGTAGCCGCGGTCAAACTGCATGCCCTCGACAACCTCGAGGCCGGTCTCGGCGGTCTTGGACTCTTCGATGGTGATCACGCCGGAAGCGGAAACCTTCTCCATAGCCTCCGCGATCAGCTTGCCGATGGCCTCGTCGCCGGAAGACACCGCGCCGACACGCGCGATATCGTCGCTGCCCTTGACAGCCTCGGAGTTCGCCTTGATGGTTTCCACAGCGGTCTCAACGGCCTTTTCCATACCCTTGCGCATGACCATGGGGTTCGCGCCGGCGGAAACGTTCTTCAGGCCCTCGTGGACAATCGCCTGTGCAAGCAGCGTCGCAGTCGTCGTGCCGTCGCCGGCCACGTCGTTGGTCTTGGTAGCGACCTCGCGAACGAGCTGCGCGCCCATGTTCTCAAACGCGTCCTCGAGCTCGACGTCCTTTGCAATCGTAACGCCGTCGTTCGTGATCAGCGGCGCGCCGTACTTCTTGCCGAGCACGACGTTGCGGCCCTTCGGGCCCAGAGTAACTTTAACGGTATTGGCAAGCTGGTCAATGCCGGACAGCAGCGCCTTGCGCGCGTCCTCGCCGTAAACGATCTGTTTTGCCATAATAAAAATCTTCCTTTCCTTGAAGCGTTCAATCAGTCTTAGTCAACAATTGCCAGAATATCGGCGAGCTTGCAGATGACATAGTCCTCGCCGTCGAGCTTGAGCTCCTGGCCTGCGAACTTGCCGGTGATGACCTTGTCGCCCTTCTTGACGGTCATCTTCACGTCATCTGTGCCGGGACCTGCGGCCACAACCTCAGACACCACGGATTTTTCCTTGGTCGCCGTGGACAGGATGATGCCCGACGCGGTCTTTTCCTCAGCTTCAAAGCTCTTGAGCAGCACGTTGTCTGCCAGCGGAGTCAGTTTCATAAGATTACCTCCTTGATTATGTTCTGGCCTTGCGGCCTGATCTACGGTTTTGTGTTAGCACTCTTTATCTCTGAGTGCTAACATCTTATATAATATCCAGATTGCCGAAAATGTCAAGGCTTTTTTTGCAGAATCCTGTGACGAATTTGTGAATTCTCATGTCCAGCGCCGCAGCTGCTCCAAAAAATCGCGCAAACGAAAAATTTTCGCTTGACAAATACCCCTTGGGGGTATATAGTGAAGATACCCCAAGGGGGTATTTAAAACACACATCAGGAGGCACGGCATGGAAGAACGGAACTGTCCCATGTGCTCACAGCGCAAAAAGGAGCGCTCGCCGGAGGAATACAAGAAGCTCATCAACCGCCTCAGCCGCATCGAGGGCCAGATCCGCGGCATTCGCAGCATGGTCGAAAACGGGGCGTACTGTCCCGATATTCTTGTGCAGTCGGCGGCGGCCAACGCGGCGCTTAACGCATTCAATAAGGAGCTTCTGGCGAGCCACCTGCGCTCGTGCGTGGCAAACGACATTCGCGAGGGACACGACGAGGTGATTGACGAGCTGGTCGTCACATTACAGAAGCTGATGAAATAGGCAGAAGCCGGGCATGCTACCGGCAGGGGAAGGCAAAGAGGTGCAAAGCATGAAACAATTCAATGTTACAGGCATGAGCTGCGCGGCGTGCTCGTCGCGCGTGGAGAAGGCGGTGAGCAAGGTTCCGGGTGTGACAAGCTGCTCGGTGAGTCTTCTCACAAACTCCATGGGCGTGGATGGAACGGCAAGCGCGCAGGAAATCATTCAGGCCGTCGAGCAGGCGGGCTACGGCGCAAGCGAAAAGGGCGCGGCCAATCAGCCTGCACCGAGCATGCAGGAGGTCGAAAAGCAGCTCGAGGACCACGAAACGCCGAAGCTCAAACGAAGACTTATCTGGTCGCTCGGATTTTTACTCGTGCTCATGTATGTTTCGATGGGGCACATGATGTGGGGCTGGCCGCTGCCGAGCTTCTACACGGATAACCACGTGGCGATGGGCCTGACGCAGCTTTTGCTCACGGTCGTCATCATGGTCATCAACCAGCGCTTTTTCATCAGCGGCTTCAAGGCCCTCTGGCACCGCGCACCCAACATGGATACGCTCGTCGCCCTCGGCTCGACCGCCGCATTTGTTTACAGCACCTACGCCCTCTTTGCCATGACCGGCGCGCAGGTCCGGGGCGACATGGACGCCGTCATGGACTACATGATGGACTTCTACTTTGAGTCCGCCGCCATGATCCTGACGCTCATCACCGTCGGCAAGATGCTGGAAGCCCGCTCGAAAGGCAAAACGACGGACGCGCTCAAGAGCCTCATGAAGCTCGCGCCCAAAACCGCAACCGTCGTCCGGGGCGGCAAGGAAGAAACCGTCCCCATCGAGCAGGTGCAGTCCGGCGATACCTTCGTCGTCCGCCCCGGAGAGAGCATTCCGGTCGACGGCGTGGTGCTTGATGGCACAAGCGCGGTCAATGAAGCGGCACTTACCGGCGAGAGCATCCCCGCCGACAAGGCTCCCGGCGATACCGTTTCCGCCGCGACCGTCAATCAGTCGGGCTTTTTGACCTGCCGCGCCACCCGCGTGGGACAGGACACGACGCTCTCGCAGATCATCCAGATGGTCTCCGACGCGGCGGCCACCAAAGCGCCCATCGCGAAAATTGCCGACAAGGTCTCCGGCATTTTTGTCCCGGCGGTCATCTCGATCGCACTTGTGACCACAGTTGTGTGGCTTCTCATCGGAAAGCCCTTCGGCTACAGCCTTGCGCGCGGAATTTCCGTGCTCGTCATCAGCTGCCCGTGCGCACTTGGTCTTGCGACCCCGGTCGCCATCATGGTCGGAAGCGGCCTCGGCGCGAAGAACGGCATTCTCTTTAAAACGGCGGCAAGTCTGGAAGAAACCGGCAGGATCCAGATCGTCGCCCTTGACAAAACCGGCACCATTACCTCCGGCGAGCCCGCAGTCACGGACGTTCTCCCGGCAGCCGGCGTCACAGAGCAGGAGCTCTTCCGCCTCGCCGTCTCGCTCGAGCAGAAGAGCGAGCACCCGCTTTCCAAGGCAATTTTAAAGCGAGCAGAGGCGCTCGGCATTTCTCCCGACGAGGTTTCGGAATTTCAAGCCCTGCCTGGAAACGGCCTTACGGCGAGCCTGCAAGGAAAGCCCCTTTGCGGCGGCAACGACAAATTTATCGGCGCAAAAGTGCAGATTCCCGAAGCGATCAAAAAACAGGCACAGTCTCTCAGCGACGAAGGCAAGACCCCGCTTTATTTCAGTCTCGACGGCAGGCTTCTCGGCGTGATCGCCGTGGCAGACGTCATCAAAGAAGACAGCCCGCAGGCCGTGCGCGAGCTTCAGAATATGGGCGTTCGCGTCGTGATGCTGACGGGCGACAATGAAAGAACTGCTCGGGCCATCGGCCGTCAGGCAGGCGTGGACGAGGTCATCGCGGGCGTTCTGCCGGAGGGCAAGGAGCTGGAAATCCGCAAGCTCAAGACGCAGGGCAAGACGGCAATGGTCGGCGACGGCATCAACGACGCGCCGGCACTTACGAGAGCGGATATCGGCGTTGCCATCGGCGCGGGCACCGACGTCGCCATCGACGCGGCGGACGTAGTTCTCATGAAGAGCCGTCTGCTCGATGTTCCGGCAGCCATCCGCCTGAGCCGCGCGACGCTCCGCAACATTCATGAAAACCTCTTCTGGGCGTTTTTCTACAACACCATCGGCATTCCCCTCGCGGCGGGCGTGTTTGTCCCGCTGGGATTGACGCTAAACCCCATGTTCGGCGCGGCGGCGATGAGCTTATCGAGCTTCTGCGTGGTGTCCAACGCCCTTCGGCTCAATCTCTTCAAGCTCCGCGACGCGCGGCATGATCATAAGAGACACACAAAGCAGCTTCCCGCTGCAACAACAAAGGAGGAACCAGAAACCATGGAAAAAACAATGTATATTACCGGTATGATGTGCGGCCACTGCGAGGCCAGAGTCAAAAAAGCCCTTGAGGCCGTCGACGGCGTGACCGAAGCAAAGGTCAGCCACGAAGCGGGCACGGCAGTCGTGACGCTCTCGAAGGATGTCGCAGACGATACCCTCAAACAGGCCGTCGAGGCGCAGGACTATCCCGTGACCTCCATCGAATAAGGCATTCACGCAGCAAAGCCGCGCCCCGGAAATCCGGGGCGCGGCTTTTGTCAAACCGGCGGGCTTTTTCATAGAATGGCACAGCGGAAGCTTTCCGCTGCAAACCATATTATGAGGTGAAGCAAATGCTGGCAATCGCAAAATTCGGCGGCTCTTCCCTCTCCTGCGCGGCAAATTGGAAGCGAGTGCGCGAAATTGTGACGGGGGATATCGCCCGGCGCGTCATCGTCGTCTCCGCCGCGGGAAAGCGCCATGCCGATGACCATAAAATTACGGATTTACTCTATCTCTGCCACGCCCACCTGCGCTACGGCGTGCCGTGCTGGGAGCTCTGGCGCAAAATCGCGAGCCGCTATCTCGTCATCCGTGACGAGTGTGCAATTGACTACCCGATCGAAGACGACTTAGACGCGATTTACGAAAGCTTATCCGCCCGGACGAGCGCGGATTTTTTGGCCTCGCGGGGAGAATACCTGGCCGCGAAGCTGATGGCGGCCTATCTCGGCTTTTCGTTTGTGGATGCTAAAAGCTGGCTGCAATTTGACTACGCTGGAAATGTCTTACAGGATGCCTCCTACGCGGCGCTCCAATCTCTTGCCGACGGGCGGAAGATCGTAACCCCGGGGTTTTACGGCGTGCTGCCGGACGGACGCGTCCATACCTTCCCGCGCGGGGGCTCGGACATCACGGGAAGCCTGGCTGCGGCGGCGCTGCATGCGGACGTGTATGAAAACTGGACGGATGTGCCGGGGATTCTGGCTGCCGACCCGAAGATCGTCCACGACCCCGTCCCGATTGAAACGCTCAGCTATCCGGAGCTGCAATTACTTTCTGCCGCCGGGACACAGGTGCTGCATGAAAGCGCGGTCGCCCCCGTGCGCGAGCGGCAGATCCCGCTGCACATCCGCTCGACCTTCGCCCCCGACGCCCCCGGCACGCGCATCGGCTTCGACGCGCCCGCAAGTCTGTCTGCTTCCGGTGTCATCGGCTTTGCGGGAAGACGACCCGTTTCCATGCTGCGCGTGATCTTTCCGGAAAACACGGAGGAGACGGCGCTCTGGGAGGTGCGCGCGTGCCTCAACGAGCACCGGGTCGAGACGTTCCACAGCGCCTGCGGTGTGGAGGGCCTGTGCCTGCTGCTTTCTTCCGGCGCGGAAGCGGACGCACTGCATGCCACCGCCGAGCAGCTGCGCGAGCGCTTCCCGGACGCAAAGGTGAAGCTGCGGGAAAACTTAGCCGTCCTTCTCGCGCTCTGCCGGTCGACAAAGGACATTCCGAAGCTCTCCGCCGCCATCGAGGCCTCCGGCGCTCCGGTGCACCATCTCGTCCAGACCCCGCCGGGCGCAATGTTCTGCGTCAACGACAGCCAGTATGAGCAGGCGCTCCGCGCAGCCTACGGGGCAGCGTTTGCGTGAGCCTTGCTTTTTGTGACGCATATGGTACAATAAGAAAAAATCCGAAACAGGAGGAACGTTCATGGAAAAAAGGCCGCTCGTCATCTGTACCGACCCTGGGATCGACGATTTTATCGCGCTGAGCATGGTGCTCTCGAAACCGGAGTTTGACGTGCTCGGCATGGTCGCGCTGAGCGGAAACGTCGGGCTGGATGTGACCGTCAACAATGCGCTGCTTGCATGCGAATATAACGCTCGCGCGGATATCCCGGTGCTTGCCGGAAGCGCAAAGCCGCTGGCGCGCCCCGCAAGGTCTGCCAGCAACATCCACGGCAAAAGCGGCCTTGGAGCATCGCTCGAGCTCTACGCGAAGGGAACGCCATCCGAAAAAAACGGCGCGGATTTCATCATCGAGCAGGCGAAAGCGCACGCGGGGAAGCTTGAGATCCTCTCGCTGGGGCCGCTCACCGACGTGGCGCTCGCGCTTGAAAAAGCGCCGGAAATCGCAAACGCCATCGCCTGCGTCACGGTCATGGGCGGCGGCATCCACGCGGGCAACGCGACAAAGTACGCCGAGTTCAACATCGTAGCCGACCCCGAAGCGGCGAGCGTCGTCTTTTCAAGCGGCGTGAAGACCGTCATGATCGGTCTTGATGCGACGAACCTCTGCCACCAGCCGCGTTCGGACATTGAGCTTCTGCGCGCGCCGACCGAGCTTGGAAAAATCGTCCCTGCGATGTTATCCAGCTACGCGGACGTTTACAAGCAGGTTCATAACATCGACGGCATGATGATTCACGACGCGATCTGCGCGGTCTATCTCTGGAAGCCGGAGCTTTTTACCTGCATTTCCTGCCGGATGACCGTTTGTCTGGAAGAAGGCGAACACCTCGGGCAGACCATTCCGGAAGCAGGAGATACCTGCCTCGCCGCGACAAGCTGCGACGCGCAGGCGATACGTGAGGAGATTCTTTCCGTGATGAGGCAGGTTGTCGCCGCGCATTAAGACACAGAGACGCTGAGACGCAAAGCGCCCCGGACGAAAGTCCAGGGCGCTTGATGATTATGGGGGAGCTTGGATGTTCAGAACATAAAGTACAGGTTCACACAGGCGAGGACGGCTGCAAACACCAAAAATACGGTGCTTATGATCCTGCTTGCCTTGGACTCGGCGTGTTTTATGCAAAAAACGAGATACGCGGCCCATACAAGGTAGGTCATCACCGTCAGCCAGCCGACGCGAATAAGCAGAGAAAGGCAGAACAGCATGTTGACAATTCCCATGCCCCGTTCCGAAAAGAACATCTCTTTCAGCTTTTTCATCCTGCACCTCCGCGATGTTTCTTTTCCCAGCATATCACAGCCTGCATTAACGTGCAAGACCGCCCGCGGGACAGCCCGCGGATGGTCTTCTGTTCTGTTATTTTACCAGCTCTGCCGCAGCATCCTTGCCGAGTCTTCTGAGCATCGTCTTTTTGACGGCTCTGAAAATGTTCTGGTAGCCCGTGCAGCGGCAGAGGTGTCCGGAGAGGAGCTTGCGCAGCTCATCGTCCGAATACTCCACGCCCGCGTTTAAAATCTCGGTCGCCGTCAGGATAAAGCCCGGCGTGCAGAAGCCGCACTGGATGGCCGTCTCGTCGATGAACGCCTGTTGGATATCGGAAAGCGTTCCGTCAGGGTTCATGAGGCCCTCGAGGGTGATAATATTCTTGCCGTCTGCCCACACAGCCAGATACAGACAGGAGTTGATGGCCTCGCCGTCAATGAGCACCGTGCACGCACCGCACTCGCCGACCTCGCAGCCCTTTTTGACGGACGTGAGATGGAAGTTGTTGCGGATCATGTCCGTCAGGCTCGCGCGCACGTCTACGATCTGCTCGCGTTTTTTGCCGTTGATTGTGCATGTTACAAGCTTATACTGTGCCATTACACGTCACCTCCGCAGCGTTTGACCGATTCGATGAGGCAGCGCTTGGCCATCTCGACCGCGATGTGCTGGCGGAAGGCTTTGCTGGCGCGCCACGAATCTCTGGGGTGAATGTCCTCGAGAACGGTCTTCGAGAACGTCTCGATATTCTCAAGCGTTACTTCCTTGCCGTTGATGGCCGCTTCCGCGCTCGGAACGCGCATAGGGACAGGGCCCGCCACGCCGTAGGCAATGCGCACGCGCTCAAATGTTTTTTTGTCGGGGGACAACCGGCAGTTGACCGAGCAGCCAGTCGTTGCGATGTCCATCGCGTTACGCATGGCGTACTTGATGTAGAAGCCCGCCGTGCGGTCGTAGGACTCCTTTGGGATGATGACCGCCGTCTGAATCTCGCCGTCGGCGACGTTAATATCAACCGTACCGGCCTTGATGTAGAAGTCCTTGATGGGAAGATAGCGCTTGCCGTTTTTGCCGGTCAGCTCGATGATCGCCTCCCACGCGTGAAGGGTAGACGCAGAGTCTGCCGACGTCACGCCGTTGCAGGTGTTGCCGCCGATGGTGCCGGCGTTTCGGATCTGGGGGCCGCCCACCATGTCGACAGCTTCTCCGAGGACATTGATATATTTCTGAATGATCGGGTTGTGCGTGATGTGGGAGAAAGTTGTAAGGCTTCCGATGCGGATGGCCTCGTTTTCATCCAGACAGATCCCGCGGATCTCATCCAATCCCTGAATCGAAATCAGTTCTTTTCCCGCACGCTTGCCCTCTCGCATCTGCACAAGAACATCCGTGCCGCCCGCGATGATCTGGGCTTCCGGATGCGCAAGGCGCAGCTCAATGGCGTTTTGAACGCTCGTCGCTTCATAGAGCGCTTTCATATCATACATAGCTTATTTCCCCTCCTCTGCCCATTCGTCGTGAATGAGGCCTGCCTTCGAGAATTCCGCGTACAGAATATGCGGGGTGATCGGTGTTGTGTCGATGGCGACGCCGGTGGCCTGCAAGATGGCGTTGCGGATGGCAGGCGCGCCGGAGCATGCGGGCGGTTCTCCGAGCGCCTTCGTGCCGAACGGCGAGGTCGGCTCCGGATTTTCGACAAACTGCGCCTCGAGGTGCGGATGATCCATCACGGTCGAGAGCTTGTAGTCGAGCAGATTGTTGTTGAGGGGCTTTCCCGTCTTTTCGTCGAAGAGGAGCTGCTCGCTCAGGCCGAAGCCGATGGCCATGGACATACCGCCGTGCACCTGTGCTTCCGCAAGGGCGGGGTTGATGAGATTTCCGCAGTCGTGGACGTTGATGATATCCTTGAGCGTGACCTTGCACATCGGGATATCGACCTCGACCTCGGCAAAGGTGCAGCCGAAGGAGTAGGCATTGTTGCGAATGGTAAAGGTCGACTCGGCGGTGATGTGCTCGGAATCCGCGGCGTTGTACTGTGCGGTCATCGCAAGTTCCTTGAGCGACATGAGCACCGCGCCGTCGCCGCTGCGGACGATGTTTCCGTCGATAATATCCATGTTGGAAATTGCCTGACGGGTGAGCTTTGCCGCGTAAGCTAAGATCTTCTCGCGCAGGAGCGCCGCCGTCTGGCGGATGGAAAATCCCGCAACATAGGTCTGGCGGCTTGCATAAGCGCCAAGACCCGTGGGCGTAATGTCGGTATCCTGGCAGGAGACAATGTGTACGTCGCGGTAGCTTGCAAGGCCGATGGCCTCGGCCGTCATCTGCGCGTAGGCCGTGTCCGCGCCCTGCCCGATCTCCGTCTCGCCGCACTGCATCGTCACCGTGCCGTCGAGGTTCAAAAGCATGCGGTTGGAAGAGGTCTCCAGCGAGATGGGATAGACCGCCGTATTGTACCAGAACGCTGCAACGCCGATGCCGCGGCGGATGGGGCCGGTATCCCTTGCAAATTCCTTCACCTTGCGGTCGTAATCGATGTAGGCCTTGCCCTTTTCAAGGCAGTCGCGGAAGGAATCGTAGTAGTTCGTATTGCCCGAGAAGCCGTCGTGGAAGCCCTTGGGCATGATGTACTTCATGCGGTATTCGAGCGGCTCCATGCCAACGGCTCTGGCGCACTCGTCGATGTTCGCGTCGTCCGCGAACGACGCCTGCGGCATGCCGTAGCCGCGCATCGCGCCCGCGGCGGGGCGGTTTGTGTAAACGGTGTAGGCGTCGCCCTCAAAATTCTCGCAGGGGTAGATCTGCGGGAACGAACCCATTGCCTTTGCGACGATTGAATGGCCGTGCGAGGCGTAAGCGCCCTGATTGGAGAAGCACTCGACCTTGCGCGCGGCGATGGAGCCGTCCTTTCTGAGCCACGTGATGATATGGAAGCGGATGGCATGGCGCACGCGGTTAGAGACGAAGGTCTCCTCGCGCGAGCAGTCGATGCGCACGCAGCGCCCTGCGACCTGCGTGGAGCACCACGCGCACAGCGGCTCGTAGAGCGCGTCCTGCTTGTTGCCAAAGCCGCCGCCGATGTAGGGCTTGATGATGCGCACGTCCGCCCACGGACGCCCAAGCGCCTGACCGACGATGCGGCGGATGATGTGCGGGATCTGCGTGGAGGAAACGACGACGATGCGCCCGTTTTCCTCGTAGGCATAGCAGCCGTGGTTTTCAATGTGGCTGTGCTGCACGGTGGGGGTATCGTACCAGCCCTCGACCTTGATGAGTCCGGGCTCCTGGATGGCCTCCTGATAGTTGCCCTTGCGGATATCCGTGTGCTTTAGGATATTTCCCGGGAAATTCTCGTGAATGAGCGGCGCGTCCTCTTCCATCGCCTTCTGCACGTCGAGCACGAAAGGAAGCTCCTCGTATTCGACCTTGAGCGCACGCACGCCCTGCATGGCCGAAACCTCGTCCTCCGCGATGACGACCGCAACGTCGTCGCCATAGTAGCGCACATGGCGGTTTAAGAGGTTGCGGTCGGCCACATCCTGATGCCCCGGATCCATCGACCAGGGGTGTCCCGCCGTCGGGAAGCAGTGCCCGGGCACATCGAAGCAGGTCAGCACCTTTACAACGCCGGGGATATTCTCCGCCGCCGATTTGTCAACCGACTTGACAAATCCGTGGGCGATGGTCGAATGCTTGATGCGCGCGTACAGCGCGCCGGCAGGCATCCGATCCTCGTAGTATTTGGTGCGTCCGGTGACCTTGTCGAACGCATCGACGCGGATCTCACTTTTTCCTACTTTGCTCATCTTGCTTACCTCCTATGAAAGAGCGCCGCCCTGCGCGGCGGACGCACAGCCTGCTTTTCCTAAGATTTTAGCACGACTTGCACAGTTTGTACAGTCATTAAGTCGTACAGCTTAGAGAAAGTGCCATGTTTTTCTGCTTGCTCTGCTCGCTTTCCTTTGCTATAGTGGAGAAAACGAACGCTCAGAAAGGGATGATCGCGGTGCGGGAGGAACTGAGAGTCGGCTGCCTGCTCATGGCGGCCGGAAACGCTGAACGCTTCGGCGAAAATAAACTGCTCTGCGCGGCATGGGACGGGAGATCGCTCATCGAACA
>OLGA01002943.1_pt1 | contig 11425 bp, 8 predicted proteins | sample 1604881 | NCBI WGS metagenome assembly OLGA01 (sample SAMEA3888896, study PRJEB22519) | human gut metagenome | biome: human gut; feature: human-associated habitat; material: faeces | place: Denmark | collected 2009
CGATGATGCCTTGCAGCGGCGTTTTGAGCTCGTGCGACACGTTCGCCGTGAATTCGCGGCGGTTCTGCTCTGCCGTTTCGCGCTCGGTGATGTCAAAAGCCAGCAGCACCGCGCCCACCGCCGCCGTGCCGGAGAGGATGCGGCTCACGTCAAACTGCCAGACGCGGCCGCCGCGCTCGGCGCGGGCTTCGCCGTGCCCCTGCGCCATCGCGTCTGCAATGGCAAGGCGGATATCGTGGCTGCGGTCGAGCGTGAGAAAATCCTGACCGACGCAGCGCTCGTCCGCGTCAAAAAGCCTGCACGCGGCGGGGTTAATGCTCAGCACACGTTCTTTTTCGTCGAGCAGGACGAGACCCTCTCGCATGCTGCCGGTGATCTGCGAAAACTCCATCCTCTGCTGCTCCAGCTCGCGCATCTGCTCGTCGATCTGCCGGTGCTGATGGTTGATGCGCCCGAGCAGCGGGGAAAGCTCCTCGTAGGCGTCGTTTTCCAGCGGGTGCTCAAGGTCCAGCTCGTTGAGCGGGCGCACGATGCGGCGCGAAAGCCGCCGTGCCAGCACCGCCGACAAAATGAGCGCCACGATGACGACGATCAGGATGGGCTGCACCATGCCAATGAGCAGCACGCCCGCCGTCGCGCGGCTGATAGAAATACGCAGCACGCTGCCGTCCGTGAGCCTGCGCGCGCAGTACATCGTCTTTTGCAGGATCGTGGAGGAATAGCGCGAGCTTTCGCCCTCGCCGCCTGCAAGAGCCTCGCGCACTTCTTCGCGGTCGGCGTGGTTTTCAAGACTCTCCGCGTCGGTCACGGTGTCGTAGAGCACCGTGCCGTCGGGCGCGATCCATGTCAGGCGGTAGCGCTCGGAGGAGATGCTTGAAAGATAGTCCTCCCCGCCGCGTTCCACGGCGACGGAGGCGAGCTCCAGCTCGTCGCGCAGCTGCTTTTTCTCCACGCTGCCAAAATACTCGTAGAGGCAGCCCATGATGAAAAGAAGGCTCGCAAGCAGCACCGCCCCGGCAACGAGCAGGATGGAGTGAAAGATCTTTTTTGTCATGCTTTGCCCTCCATGCGGTAGCCAACGCCGCGCACCGTTTCGATCTTTTCGCCGTAAGGGCCTAACTTCTGGCGCAGGGTGCGGATGTGCATATCCACTGTGCGCGTTTCGCCGCAGTAGTCGGTGCCCCACACATCCGCCATGAGCTGATCGCGCGAAAACGCCGTGCCCGGATGCGACAGGAAGAGCCGCAGCAGTTCAAATTCCTTGAAGGTAAGCGCGACACGCTCGCCGTCCACCGTGACGGTGTGCTCCGTCTCGTCGAGCACCAGCCCGTCGGAGCGGAGCTGCTCGGCGCTCTTCGTCCCGCAGCGGCGCAGCACGGCCTTGACGCAGGAAACAAGCTCCATCACGCCGAAGGGCTTGACAAGATAGTAGTCCGCGCCGAGATCGAGCCCGCGGATGCGGTCGTATTCCGCGCCCTTGGCCGTGGCCATGACGATGGGAATATTGGAAAGCTTGCTGTCCGCGCGCATCCGGCGCAGCAGTTCCAGTCCGTCCACGCCCGGGAGCATCACGTCGAGCACGACAAGCTCGGGCCGCCGCGTGCGCAGCGCCTCCCAGAAGCTCGTCCCGTCCTCAAAGCCCTCGGCCTCAAAGCCGGTGGAGCGCAGGGCGTAAACCTCGATATCGCGGATGCTGGCGTCATCTTCCACGCACCAGATCATTGCTTCATCCCTCCTTATGCTCTCCTGTCACCGAGAAAATGACCCATTCGGCGATGTTCACCGCATGGTCGCCGATGCGTTCAAAATACTTTGCGATCATCAGCACATCGAGCGCAAACTCGCCGTCCGCGGGATCGGCGGCGATGCGCGAAATAAGCGCCTTCTTCACGCGCGCAAAGTAGTCGTCCACCACATCGTCCTCGGTGATGACCTTTTCGGCAAGCGGCACGTCGCGCTTGACGTAGGCGTCCACGCTCCCGCTCACCATGCGGATCGTCGAGCGGGCCATATCGCGCAGAAGCTCGCTGTTCTCCGTGCCGCGCCCGCCGAGAAAGGCGACGATCTCGGCAATGTCCTCGGCCTGATCGCCGATGCGCTCCATGTCCGTGATCATCTTGAGTGCCGCCGAGATCTGGCGCAGATCTCTTGCAACAGGCTGCTGCTGCAAGAGAAGCTTCAGGCACAGCGATTCGACCTCGCGCTCCTTGCGGTCGATCTCCTCGTCAAGCGGGGAAACCCCCGCGGCCAGCGCCGTGTCGCCCTCGGTGAGCGACTGCGCGGCAAGGGCGATGACCTGCTCGCACAGCGCGCCCATCTCGATCAGTTCCTTATTCAGCAGCGCAAGCTGCTCGTCAAACCGACTTCTCATTTAGCCGAACCTCCCCGTGATGTAATCCTCTGTCCGCTTGTCCTGCGGCTGGGAGAAGAGCTTTTCCGTCTCGCCGTATTCCACCAGCTCACCGAGCAGGAAAAACGCCGTGTGGTCGGAAATACGCACCGCCTGCTGCATGTTGTGCGTGACGATGACGATCGTATATTTCTCCTTGAGTTCCATGGCGAGTTCCTCGATCTTCGAGGTCGAGATGGGGTCGAGCGCGCTCGTCGGCTCGTCCATCAGCAGCACGTCCGGCTCAACGGCGAGCGCGCGGGCAATGCAAAGTCTCTGCTGCTGGCCACCGGAGAGGCCGAGTGCGTTCTTCTTGAGCCGGTCTTTGACCTCGTCCCAGATGGCAGCGCCGCGCAGCGACTGCTCAACGATCTCATCAAGTTTGGCCTTGTTCTTCATGCCGTGGGTACGCGGGCCGTAGGCGATGTTGTCGTAAATGCTCATGGGGAAGGGGTTGGGCTTTTGAAAGACCATGCCCACCTGGCGGCGCAGCTCGCTCACGTCAACGGAGGGGTCGAAGATATCCTCGCCCTTGTAGCGGACGCTGCCGGTGATCTTCACATCGGGGATGAGGTCATTCATGCGGTCGAGCGTCTTCAAAAAGGTTGACTTGCCGCAGCCGCTTGGCCCGATGAGGGCCGTGATGCTTTTTTCCGGGATCTCGATGTTGATATTGGTAAGCGCCTGATGGCTCCCGTACCACAGGCACAGATCCTGTACAGAAAGGATACTGTTCATTGTTCTCTTTCCTCTTTTAATACATCTTCAAATGCAAGGCCGTACCAGTGTGCCTCGCCGCGCGCGGCGGTCGCGCGCACACAGCGGTCGCAGAAATCTGCCGCGCGGGGCAGCGCCTCCGCCGCCGGTTTCCCGTTCATCAGCTCGCCGCAGAGGGCGGAGGCAAACACGTCTCCCGTGCCGTGCATCGGCCGAGAAAGGCGAGGCTTGAAAATTTCCGTATACTGCCCATTGAGGCGCGCACAGTAGCCGATCTCCTCGCCGCGGTGAACGCCCGTGATGATGACATTTTCTACGGGGAGCTTTGCAAGGATGTCCCGCTCGTCCGTGTCCATCGGGCAGCCGGCAAGGAGCGCCGCCTCCGTGCGGTTGGGCGTGATGAGCTGCGCTGCCTTGCAGAGCACGCGCATTCCCTGCACATGCTCTTCTGAAAAGCAGCCGTAGAGCGCACCGTTGTCGCCGAGCACGGGGTCGACCACAACAAGGGTCGAGGGGGTGGTAAATTCGCGCAGGAAGCGCTGCGCGAAGCTAAGCTGCGAAGCGGAAGCGAAAAAGCCGGTGCATATGCCGTCGAAGCGGATATCGAGCTTCTTCCAGTGCGCGGCAAAGGCCTCCATCTCTTCCGTCATGTCGCGCATGACGTAGGGGCCGAAGCCGCTTGCGGTGTGGGTGGACAAAAGTGCCGTCGGCAGCGGCACGGTCTCCACACCGTAGGCCGAGATGATGGGCATCGCCACACTCAAAGAGCATTTGCCAAAGCAAGAGAGATCGTTCAAAAGGGCCATGCGCTTCATGCCGCTTCCGTTCACAGACTGGTTCATTCCTGTTTCCTCCTGAAGTACCGGCCGACCAGATCGGCCGTAAGGTCTATGAGCATGGTCAGCAGCATCAAGATGGCCGCGATGGCAAACACCAGCCCCGTATCGCTCGACTCCTTGGCGTAGAAGTACAGCGCCACGGTGAGCGTCGCGCCCGCGTTGTGCAGCCCTTCCCAGAAGCCGTAGAGCATATGTGCCGAGCCCGCCGTGAAGAGCAGCGCCGCCGATTCGCCGAGGATGCGCCCGATCGACAAAATGCAGCCGGTCACAACGCCGTCCACGCAGCCGGGCAGCACCACCGTGCGGATGGTGCGCCACTTGCCGGCGCCGAGGGCGAACGCGCCCTCGCGGTAGCTCTGCGGCACGGTCTTGAGGCTCTCCTGCGTCGTGCGCATGATGGTCGGCAGGTTCATGATCGTGAGCGTCAGCGCACCGGCAAGCAGCGACGTGCCGTTTTTGCAGAAGATCAGCATACCGACAAGGCCGTAGATGATCGAGGGGATGCCAGAAAGCGTCTCAGAAGCGTATTCGATGACCGAAACGAGCCTTTTATTCGCTGCGTATTCATTGAGATAGATCGCCGCGCCCACGCCGAGCGGCAGCACGATCAAGAGCGTTGCAACGACGATGTAGAGCGTACTTAAAATGTCCGGCAGGATGCCGACACGGTTTGCAAGGTAGCTTGGCGCGGTGGAGAGCATCTCCCAGGTGATGTTTGGAATACCATTGCCCAATATATAGCCAATCATAATAAGAACGAGCGTACAAGTCAATACTGCCGCGGCGCCCATGAGCGTTCGCATCAGGATAATATAGGCCCTGCGGCGGGCCGAAGCACGGGCTTTGAGCATTCAGTCTCCCTCCTTGTCGCGCTTTAAGAAGAAGTTCAGCGCCGCGTTGATGAGCAGGATGAAAAGATACAGCACAAGCGCGATGGAAAAGAGCGCCTGTCGCTGCAAGCCCGAGGAGTAGGACATTTCACTTGCAACGGCCGTTGTGAGAAAGCGGACGCTCTCAAAGATCGACGATGGCATATTCGGCACATTGCCCGAGACCATCATCACCGCCATCGCTTCACCGATGGCGCGGCCGACGCCGAGCACGACCGACGCGGCGATGCCGCTTTTCGCCGCCGGAACGGAGACGCGGAAATAGGTCTCGACCGGTGTCGCGCCCAGCGCGAGCGAGGCGTCCTCATATTCCTTCGGCACGGCCTCGAGCGCCGTGACGCTCACCTTGATGATCGACGGCAGGATCATCACTGCCAGCACAAGGATGGCGGCGAGCAGGCTCGCGCCGTCGGGCAGGTGAAAGGCCTTGCGGATAGCGGGCACGAGCACCAGCATACCGACAAGGCCGTAAACGACCGAAGGAATGCCCGCGAGCAGGCTGACGGCGGATTGCAGCACCGTGCGCACGCCCTTGGGCGCGACCTTGGAGAGGTACACCGCCGTCAAAAAGCCCACCGGCACGCCGAGGGCGATCGCGCCCGCCGTGCCGTACACGCTCGTGAGAATGAAGGGAAGGATGCCGTACTGCGGCTGCGATGCCGTAGACGCCCACGTTCTGCCGAAGAGGAACTTCAAAAGTCCGATCTCCCGGATGGCCGGAATACCGGAGACGATCAGATAGACCGTGATGAGCAGCACGCAGCCGACCGTGATAAGCCCGAGAATGAGAAAAATGCCGTGCACGGCGGCTTCAAACCATTTTTTCTTCTGCGCCATAGTTTTTTCCTCTCTGCGCCCTTGCGGGAGACGGTCAGACCGCCTCCCGCAGGGGATCTCTTATCAGTTGATCGCGACCGCACCGGCGTTGGCAATGATGTCAGCCACCGCACTGGACGTTGCGTAGTCGAAGAATGCCTGCGCAGCGGGAGAAAGCTCGCTGCCCGTCTTCGTAACGAGCACGAAGGGACGCTGGACAACATAGCTGCCGTCTCTCACGGTGTCCTCCGTTGCCGCAACACCGCCGACGGTCAGCGCCTTGACGCTGTCACCCACCGCGGAAAGGGAGGCGTAGCCGATGGCGTTGGGGTTCTGAGAAACGGTGTTGATGACGTCGCCCGTGGAGGTCAGCTCCTGACGGTAGGCACAGGAGTCCTTGGTGCCGGTGATGGATTCAAAGCCGTCGCGCGTGCCGGAGCCGGCCTCGCGGCCGATGAGCACGATCTCGGCGTCGTTGCCGCCGACGTCCTTCCAGTTGGTGATCTCACCGGTGTAGATCTTGGCGATGGTGTCCACGTCAAGGTCGGAAACGGGGTTCTCGGGGCTCACGACGATGGCGATACCGTCAAGAGCCAGGACCGTCTCGGTGAGGCCGGATTCCTTTTCATCGCTCTTGAGCGCGCGGCTCGAAAGGCCGATGTCGCAGCGGCCCTCGGAAACAGCCTGGATGCCGCTGCCCGAGCCGGTGGGGTTGTAGGTAAACTTCACGTCCTTGTTGGCGGCCATGAAGGATTCACCGAGGGAGTTGATGACCTTTTCCATCGAGGTCGAACCGTCGGTGGAGACGGTGCCGGAGTCCTTGTCGCTGCTGTCGTCGGTTTTGCTGCCGCAGGCCGTCAGGACGCTGAGCGCCAGTGCTGCGGTCAGGGCAAGAGAGAGTAACTTTTTCATAGTGTTTTTACTTCCTTTCGTTTTGTTTGGACCTTTGTTCCTTACAATGCCCAGCATAAAGAAAGGATGTAAAATCAGAAAGTCTTCTTTTGTAAAATCACCGTAAAATGGCAAAAAAGAAGACCCCGAGGGGGTCTTCTTTTCCGTTGTCCGTGCTGTTCAGTTCTGGAACTGCGTCCAGTCGCGGTTCGCGCGCAGCGCGATCCACTGCTCGTCGCCGTTCTTTTCGCTTGCCGCACGCTCATAGGTGTGGCTGTTGGTCGCTTCCTGCACCGCGATATAGAACCACTGACCGCTCTGGCAGTCGGGGAAGGTCAGCATCGCATTGTAGGGAAGCAGGTGGCTCTCCACAGAGGGCACACGCTCGAGCACGCGGTTGATCATGGTCATGGTCTCGGCGCGCGTGATGTTCTGCTGCGGCTTGAAGCTGCCGTCAGGATAGCCGGCGATCCAGCCGTTGCCCGCGGCCAGCTTGATATAAGCCTCTGCCCAGTGGCCGGCGATGTCGTTGAAGCGATCCTCGCTCTTGTTGAGCTTGGCAAAGAGCGCGATGATCTTGGACATCTCGGCACGGGTGATGGGTGCGTTCGGACGGAACGTGCCGTCGGGATAACCGCTGATGATGCCCGCATTGCTGAGGGTGGAGACCGCGTTGTTGAACCAGTCGCCTCTGTTCACGTCGCTGTAGGCGTTCGTCGTCATCCAGAACTGGTTGCGGCTGTCGTCGGTCAGCAGGCGGAAGAAGATCGTCGCGGCCTCGGCGCGGGTGATGTTGCCGCTGGGTCGAACCATGCCGTCAGGATAACCCACAACGTAGGCGTAGTGGTCGTCTCTGTTCAGCGCAGGCTTGACAACGGGAACGTAAATGGTGCCGGTATTATACGTGTTGCAGAAGACGATCGCACCCTCAGAGGGATCCTCAGAGCCTCCGGCAAGCGTCTTCGTAACCTTGTCAACAACAAGTTCATCATCATTCAGGCCGACATCCACAGTGAGATAGTAAACACTGGTATCATAGCCCATCGCGCCACTTGGAATAATCTCCTTTACCTCATAGCGATAGCTGCCGCGTTCAGTGAAGCCCAGCTCACCAACGAAAGGCTTAAGGCCGGACTCGCCGCTGCCGTAGCTAACGGTGATGGTCATTGCCTTGCCCAACTCATTGTTCACCACCGGCGTCACAGTCGCGGAATAAGTTACGCCCGTAAAGGCCCTGCTGCCGATGATTCTGAGATCCTTCTGGATATACTGGCCGAGGTTAAAAGCAAGATTAGGAAGCTGACGGACCTCCAGCGTGCCGTTCACATAGGTAACAACATAATTACCCTGCTCGGCCTCGCCGCTCGGGATAATATCAAAGAACTCTCCAGCACCTGCCGCTTCGGTGTAGTCGCAGGAGATCGTGTAGGTGATCTTATCATCATTGATCGTGCCTTCCACCTGTGCGGAGTAGGTCGGCACGGGAGAACCGGAGAACACATACATGTCGTTGGCCGTAACCGTGGCAGGTTTCGGGGTGATCTTGAGGGTCACATTGCCGCAGGTCAGGTCATTGTAGCCGTCCTTCGTGGCCTTGACGCTCACGGTCACGGGGCCATCGGAAACGTTGGTCACGCTCGGAGCGGTGGTCGTCCACTCGCCGTCACCGACCTTGTAGTAGATCGTGAAGGTTTCATCGCTGACCGTTGCTCTTGCAGCGTGGGCCGTGCCATCGTACACCCATTCGCCGCCCTCTGCGCTCAGCACTGCGTCGCTGGTTGCCGTCTTGATCGTGAAGTTGCCCTTCGTCACGGTGACGCTGTAGTTCTCGTTCGCGGTGTAGGTCGCGTCCAGAACCTCCTTGTAGGTTCCGACCGCTTCATCCTTATTCGTGCGGGAATAGCTGATTTTACCGAGGTCGTTCTCACCGATCAGGCCTTCCACCTTACCGGTGAATTCAGGGTCCTTCTCACCGAAGAACTTCTCCGCAGGGTCGACCGTGATGGTGGCAGGTTTCGGGGTGATCTCAAGGTAACCGTCCTCAACGATAAAGGTGACATTGGGGTATTGCGGATTGCTGTTCTTGAAATCTCCTGCCTTGAGTCCCATGGAGTGCTTGCCCACATTAGTACCCTCGGCAATTGCCGTCGTTTGAGCCGGGCATTCAACGTAATCCAGACTATACGGATGCTCCGCATTGTTCTGCGTGATCTCCATGGTGTAGCCGGTCACGCTCTGCTCGCTGCCGCTATACTCCTTGCTGCCCGTGTCGCCCTTGATCGTAACAATGATTGCATCCGCAAACGTGGTCAGTTCCCAGTTGGCCTTGTACGCACGGTCGCCGGTGCTGCCCTTTGCTACGGTGACTTGCTCAGTTTTTTCGCTCAGGCCAGTGCCGGTCCAGCCGGTAAAGGTATAGTTCTCTCTGGTCGGGTTTTTCAGCGTGAAGGTCTCGGTTTCGACCGTGTAGGTTGCGGGGTTCTCCTCACCTTCTGCCAGCGCGCCGCTGTCGAGATCATAGGTGATGTTGTACGAAATAGGCGCCTTTGTCCAAGTACCGGTAAGCGTCACATCATCGGTCATGGTCAAAACGGCAGGAGCTTCGTCCTCACCCAGCCGCCAGCCGTCGAAGGTGTAGGAATAGCCATCCTTCTCACAATTAGAAGGCTTCTGGAGGACCGTGGCCTGCTGACCGCTGATATAATACTTGGGATCCTCATAGGTGGTATTGTCCGGAGCATCACCCTTGACTTGATACCCCACCTGATAGGTTTTAACGTGTACCGTAGGGGATGTCCGCTCTTCGATCACTTGCTCACTGAGCATGACGGCCGCATTGCCTTGATTGGTGGGGTATTCATTGGTGGGACCCCACGTAGCGGTAGGATCGGGCACAACGGTGATCTCGATGATCAGCTTCTGGCCCTGTGTTTCGTGTACATAGTTTGCCGCGTAATCGTAGCCGGTCACGCGGACGGTTTTACCATCAACGCTGGCCGTCACATTATCAGGAGCCTCCACTGCCTCGTTCCAGCTGTTCCCGTTCCAATTTGCGGTATAGACCTTAACGTCACCGCCCGGGGTGTTAGCAAAGGTGAAATACTCGGAAAGCGTATCGACCACCGTGGTCGACGCGTTCAGCGCCGCATTCGCCGCCGAGGAAATGTCCTGACTGATCGTCTCAAAGATGTTGTTCAGCTCAGTGGCATTGGAAGCGGTCTTGTAATACCCCTTGTCGCTTCCCTCACCCCAAGTCACATCAAAATTATCCGTCGCAGTAGCCTGCGGATAGTTGGACGAGGTCGCGTTCATATAGTCAATGACTTTTTCACTTAGCTTTGTAAACACGCCGACCGTGTAGATCGTAGTGCCGCCATCCTTCATGTTCTTTGCCGTGTTGACGGCCCGTGCTGCAACACTATTGTCAAAATCGCTATAGTGATTTGGCTCGCCATCGGTAAACATGACGACGACCTTGGAGTTCCCCGACGTTGACGGTGCCAGCGCTGCTTGTGCCAGTTGCATACCGTAGTCGGCCGGCGTTGCACCGGCAGCCCGCAAGCCGTTAACGGCAGCCTTAAGAGCATCCTTTCCCGTCCCAGCAGGAGTCAGCTCTTTAACGATCTGGGTGTAGTTATAGCGATATCCATCCCAATACATATCGTTTCCGACCTTGTCCGTCATCTTCCCGGCAAACTTCACAATGGAAATGTTGCTATCGGGGGACTTTGCCGCAACGCCTTCAATGAAGCCGTTGACGGCGGTTTTCAGCGCATCGATCTTTTTCTGGTCGCCTGTAAACGGATCATCCATCGAGCCGGAAACATCCAGCACGAGGGCAATGTCGAGCGGCTGCGGTTTTTCCTGCGTGGTCGTTTTGCCGGTCGCCCATGCTTCCATGGAGATGGTATAGGTCCCATCTCTATTGTCTCTGGCAGTCTTGTAAAACTCCATTCCGGAGTTCTCCGTCGCCAGGGCGCTGATGGGCAGCAGACTGAGCGTCATCACGCACGCCATCAGCACTGCCATCAATCTCCTTTTCATTTTATCCACTCCTTGCATCTAAATTTATCCATCCCGCCGGAGGGGAGGCCCCTGCGATGAGATAAGATCTGTTGATATCATGATGACACACGTTTAATTATTTGTCAATATTTTTACGGTATATTTACTGTTAAGAATTACATTCACCCCAGATATTTTCAATGTATTTTTGTGTATTATGACTGGTTTTTTCGTCATAATGTGTCTTTGTCCGTCGCTCAGGCGCTTCTTTCGCCCTTTCCCGTCCGTCGTTCGCGGACGCTTCGGTCCCATTTTTTCTTGAAGGCTGTCAAGATAATTGTTAATTCCCGTTCATTTTCTTAACAGACCCTGAACTTTACTTATTGTCCTTCCCCGCCATACAATTATAATATCAGATGAAATCCGGGCGGGGCTCTTTGCCGTCCGGGCGCAACGACATGAAAAGAGGTTTCCCATGAAAACGTATCAGGCAGGCATCGACGTCGGCTCCACCACGGTGAAGCTCGTCGTTCTCGATGAAAACGACAATATGGTCTTCGGGCAGTACCAGCGCCACCTGTCCCACACGCAGCGCGCGCTGTCCGATCTGTTGCAGCAGGCGCACAAGGTGCTCGGCGAATGCGCGCTCTCTCTGCGCGCCACCGGCTCGGGCGCGATCAACCTTGCCAAGGCGCTCGGCATCCCCTTCGTGCAGGAGGTCGTCGCCGTCGCGCAGGCGCTTGAGCGCGTCGCGCCGCAGGTGGACGTCGCCATCGAGCTTGGCGGCGAGGACGCCAAGATCATCTACTTCAAGGGCGGGCTCGAGGAGCGCATGAACGGCGTCTGCGCCGGCGGCACCGGCTCGTTCATCGACCAGA
>OLGA01002945.1_pt1 | contig 11419 bp, 5 predicted proteins | sample 1604881 | NCBI WGS metagenome assembly OLGA01 (sample SAMEA3888896, study PRJEB22519) | human gut metagenome | biome: human gut; feature: human-associated habitat; material: faeces | place: Denmark | collected 2009
AACCGCTGTATTCGTAAATGCCGACCGATTTGCAAGGATGATACGGCATACCCTTACGGCTGCGCGCCGTCTGCACACGGCAGTCGCGGTTGCGGTAAACAAGCCTGTTGCCTTCACGAATGCATTCATGCTCGTTCAAATTGCCGTAAAAGCGATAGTGCAGCGCCTGCTCCAGGCCCTCAAGTCCGGGATTCTCCGGCAGCTGCAAAAATTCCTTGATGCGCTTGGCTTCGATCACGGTAAAGCGCTTCCACGCCTCCTCATCATGGTACATGGCCTCGGCCATACCGAATTTACCTTCAATCGACTGAAACCAGACACCGTCATGCGCCAGCCAGTTTTTCGCGTAGAGCTCAATCAGCTCCAAAAGCTGTTCTTTGCTCAGCTCTGCAAGATATTTATTGTACATGATGCATAACCTCCTTTGTGGGGGGGAAAATTGTAATTTTAAAACAACGGTTTCATCTTTCCTTCTTTATCATCCAAGCACCTCTCCACCATCTCTTTCAGCGTATACTCTTCAAGATGCTCAAAGAAAAATGCCCGCTTAGGATTTAGCGGCAGCGACTTGCTCAACGCCACATTATACTCCGCGCCCTTGGCAAAGTCTGTTGTCAAAAGCTCCGCCTTGTCCTTAACCTGCGCCAGCAATTCCGCTCCGGCTTCACTATTCACCAGCACCAGCGTAACGCCCTTATCATCATCAAATTCCGGGTACTGCTTATCAATGCCCCAATAATCGGCAATCGTGATATCCGCCAGGCTTCGCTTATTATTAAACGCACACTCGCCGCAAGACGGACGAATGCTGATGTTATTCAGGAAAAGGCGCATATAGGGTTCCTGCCGCTTGCTTGCACCAAAGCGCTGATGCTCGGTAAAGAACAAGGTCTCGCCCTGTTTCCAACCCTTCGCCTTATCGCGAAACTTCACCTGCACAACAGGCTCGCCTGCCTCCTGCGCCAGCTCCCGCAAATGCTTATGGTAAACCTTGGGACTAGGCACACCATGACAAACAACATCAACCGTCAAAAGATTCTCCGACGGCTTTACCAGATATTTCTTTAAACCGGCAATTTGGCAAGGCGTACCGCTGAACAGAACCTTTCTGCCTGCACGTAAAATTTGCCGTACCTCACTGTAAATCTTGCCGATTTTGCTCTGAACATATTTCGAACCGCGCAGCTTAGGCAACTCGTCAAGGCTGTTCACCAACACATGCTGAACATTAAGCTGCTCATCCAGCGCTGCGCCGACCACAACGCCTCCCTGCTGCAGGATTTCTTCGGCAAAAAGCGTAAACATTCCGCCGCTGGAGCTGGTAAAGCGCACAGCATCATCGTTATTCTTGGCGCCATACACAGCAAGCAGCTCATGCTGCTGCGGTTTGTGCAGCATAGGGCAGACATTTTCGCATAAACCGCAGTCCATGCACATTTCTTCGTTAACCACCGGATATAAAAAGCCTTCCTCGTCCGCAGTCATTCTTATACAGCCACGCGGGCAGATATTGGCGCAGGCACTGCAGCCTGTACAGTTTTGCTTGCTGCTCAGCTCAATCATGTGTTTAACCTCCCTATTGCCATAGCCTTTTACAGCTTATATTTCAGCATAAGACTCTGCTTAAGTGATTTTTCTTTTATTATATCAATCTTTAATTTGTGAAGTTAGTTTTGTCCCATTCCCGCTATTTTTTGAAAATCATATTAAAATTTATGGCAATTGCGTTTTTCCATATATATAGCTTGCTCCCTATATAAACTAATTGCACACAAAAATTCATCTATAGGCAAATTTCTGCTTTCAGATACGGCGCGCAAGTATTTACATGGTAAATTCACATATTCTTCATACGATACAAACTGACTGATTTCATCATATGATGTCAATCCATATTGCTCAACCGGAGATAAATCATAGCACATATTCTCTTTAAACTTAAACAAATTAATCGTTATTTCAGTCGGTGGCATTGTAAGAATTCCTTCTGCAAACAAGTTCAAATGATATCTGCTAACTGGCATATAAAACCTTGTTTTTTTATGTTCAACAGAATACGCAGTTAATCTTTGAGTTATTAATTTGCCATCAATAAAGCATGCAAAGCTATGGTTGATATATAGTTCAACATTCTCTGCATCAATCCATACATATTGATTTTCAGAAGCATCAAACAAGGCATGTGACTTAACGATTTTTAATTTTCTCCCAGCTTCGAATATTAAATTAATAATATCATTTTCTTCTTCCCCAAAAATATCATGCACATTGGCAACAATTTTTTCTTTACATACTTTGCCAGTATAATGATCAAATGCTAAAACAATATCATTTATTTTAATATTTTCAACAGGACAATAGGATCCATCAGCCATCAATATCTGGGTATTAGGAGCAAAGCAAAAACTACTCTCTTCTCTTGAACCAATATACTCAGAGCTCGAAGAATAGCTGACATTCTCAAAATAATCATCGTCACGTTCTGCCTTCTTCTTTTTAGCCTTACATTTAGCTAATCTTTTTTCAGTCCGCTCAGAATATTCTAGTTTCAAGGATGCCTTATAGTTCTTAACCGCTTTTTTTAAATTTACAGCAACCCCACCACCAAATTCATACATATTTCCTTTGCAATATAATGCTAAAGCACTTTCTGAACTTTCCAGTAAACTAATTGCTTCAGATAAGTTTTCATTCAGAGAAAAAAGAGTAATACCTAGTATTTTCTTATAATGTTCTACATTATACATTTTACTAATCAAATACCGACAAAGTTGACATATCACTTGTCCGTTTTTCCTCATCGTCTTATATTTTGGATTATTAATTTCCGAGGCAGGAATTTGAAAACCTGATGAAAATCCAGATTCAAAAACCATATCCACAATTTTTCCTATAGCAGGAGCATGCTGATTTGCAGCAGCAATTTTATAATATGTAAACCTATAGTCAGAAAAATTTACATAACGCCTGCGACTTTCGTTTTGAGAGATTTTCTCGTCTGCTAAAATCATACAAGCCTCCGGAACTAACGCATTTGCCAGCGTTTTCAAGATTCTTTCAATCTTTTGATCATGATAAATCTCTAGTAAATTCAATCCTGCTTTTTTATATCCCTTGTTAAGACTTTCCAGAAATATTTTAGCCCTCAGCCTTTCAGGAGAAACTAATGCTTTTGCATATAGTTCTTTTCCTGTCCAACAATGTTTTCCTAATGCACGTACATACATACTCAACTTATGATTCGGTATTTCATCTGGTTCTAAAATGGCAATCAGCATCTTGGCTTTTTCCCACTCACACGGGGAAATATCTATTAGATTGCATTGAGATAACACGCCTTTTGTTGACTGAATATAAGCTTGAACAAGATTCTGATTATCATACTCGTAAGAAAACAATCTGGATAAAAGTTTTTTCCCTAATCCACTATCATATTTTTCGCATCTAAAAAAAGAAACAAAAAAGTCATCAAGCGTTCTTCTAGAAATATGCTTTCCTGTAATAACGGATTCACCTAAATCATAACTAATTTCAATAACTAATTTCTCTATACCACATAAAACGCTAAGCAAATCCTTCTTTTCTGATTCAAAACACTCTTCACGCTCTTCTTCAGTTGAACGTATCGACTTAAGAATACTCTTACTATTATCCCCTAACCGAACTATATCTCCAACCACTTCCTGTAATGTATTCCTGGCACTAAAAATTTGCTTATCATAATAATCTATAATCTGGGTTTCTATTGAGGTATATTCTTCCCAAAAACCATAATAAACTAGCGGAACTTTATCCTTAATATATTCACTAACTTCACTAAATAGAATTCTATTATATCGGTTGACCAAAGGATTATTACAAGTGCTTTTAAATACATTATCACTTAACAACAATGTTGCTGTTGAATCTATTCTTCTTTTTCCTATTGTCTGAATACCTTTTTCGTCAACATATATTAATCTACCAGATACTACTCTTGAAAATATTTTCTCCGCACTTGAATAAATATTATCAGCAATAATACATACTGATGTATCCTCTAGTTCAGTTTTCACTAACACAAGCTGTATAATCTTATTTAATGCTATTCCTCTTTTATTACTTTCAATAGTTAAAAACTTCAATTCATCAATGGTTAAAGATATTCTAATATTCGCATAATTCAACACTTCAACAGAATCTTTCTCTGCATCATCTAAAACAACAATAGGTATTTGGGTATAAAGATTTTTAAAAGTAGAGGTTAAATTATAGTTTTTAAACATATATTTACATATATCAAAAATGTTTGTCGTGATATAATTTGAAACACACAAGCAACGTTTCCCAACTATTTCAGGAAACAAATACAAAGTTTCTATTGTCTCTAACATTTCTTTAGTTTGCTGAATTATATCTGAGGTCTGCGGATATTGAGACTTCTTAAGCTTGCTATTCAACTCAGTTTCAACTAAAGAATATAATTTATTATATTTATCCTTGTTTTTCCTATCTTCAGGCAAGTCCTTGGTACGCATCACTTTTGCAAGAATAGTTAAATATCTCGACGTTTCAGTCATTGTATTTTTTCTCCTTCTTTAATGAACTCACTTATCTCCTGATTAATCTCAGATATAATAAGATCATATTGCCTCAATAGTTTACCAATTGCGTAACCATTTTGATTAGCTTTTCCCCACAATGTCGTTAATGATTTAACATCCATTATTTTTTCAGATTTCGAAATATCGAAAAATAAGCATTCAGCCATTTTTCTCGATTCATCTCCAGCTTTACTAATAGAGTATCTCATCTCATTCTCTACATTCTTAAATTCTCCAAGAATATCATTATTTCTAACAGTTCCCTTTATTGTATAGTCTAGAAACTTAGAAATTAACTCTGCACCATACTCCCTTTGATTATTTGCCGAATAAGCAGTTATGCCAAAGCAGGAGATTGATGTATTCTTTACAGTATTTTTAGCAACTTTAATTATTTGCTGAATTTCAGATTCTGGCTTTAGGTCAGCTTTTGTAAAAACTATAAGAATAGGTGTTTTTATTCTCAAAGACTCAATAAAAAGAATATCATCATTTGTTATTGCACCACCATCAATATCTATCAACCAAATCAAATAATCCGAAACGCTTAATTGTTCAAACGCTTTCTCTCTATCTGATATTACTTTTCTTGAGTTATTTTCATCATCATATTTTGTATAACCAGGAGTATCAAGCAATGCTATTTCATCCGGTAATGTATATTCCTTAGATTCAATAATAATACTATCTACAAAAGCTGGAAAGCCAATACCATAAACAGTATCAAATTCATGTGCCATTGCATTTAATGCTTCTGTACTGATTACTGTTGAATACCCATAAACACTATTAGCATGAATCTGATTTTCTCTTGCTTTAATAATATAGGTTGGTATAGCTGTTGTTGTCTTTTGGTCAACTGGCAATTTATCTTCAATGCCTGATATAGTATTTATAAATTTAGATTTTCCTGCACTTACCTTACCACCAAAACTAACAACTACCTTATCCTGCAATTTTTGTATTTTTTGACGTTCTGATAGTCTTGAACACAAATCAAGAAACCGATTATATAATTCAGTTTTGTTTTCAATTGTTACCTCCGAAAAAAGAGAAAACAACTTATTTATTTTATATTCAATTTTTCTCTTCATACGAATAGATGTATTTTTTTTGTTAGCTATTAACTCAGCTAACAATTCCACAGCTTTGTTTTTATCAGCTATATACATATTAGCATCTGGAATAACAATATCGCTAAATAAGTTTTCTAAGTCTAATTCATCATCATTTCCTACATCGAAAGGCATATTTTTCTCCTTCTAAAAAGAAGTGTCTATCAGTATTAATTCTAACAGACACCTTTTTTAAACTAATTTTTTCCAGTACGACAAAGCCACAATTTTTAACGTAATTTTTACGCTCTATACTACAATTATATTCCTCGCAAAAATCTCCCGTTGCTATAATAACGTTATTTAAAATGAATTATAAGTCTTCTTCACCTCACGCAAATTTTGTTCAAACTTACGATATTCTGCAATATATCGTTCTTTTTCTTTGGCTTGCTTTTGTAATTTTTCTAATTCACCACATAATTCATTTTCAATCTGATCAGCAAAGCTTACTGCCTGTGTATTTAAAGTTTCTGTAATCTCTTTTAAAGCTTTTACCAACTGTTCAGATATTTCTATCTCAATTTTATTCAACAATTCGCTTTGCAAATTTCTGAGTTGATGAATTTCATCATTTCTTGCATAGCCTTCCCTAAATCTTGTTTTGACCTCATCAATATAAGGTAAATAGTCAAAAGTAATATGCGGAATAGAAATCTTTGCCAAAACATTATTCAGTGGTAACAATATATCATCTTCGTCAAATTTCTGCTGACTTTTTCCAAATGCATTAATTACTACATTTTTTATGTTTTGAGAAAACTCTGCTTTATTAAATATATTTTTAAATTCAACATTAACAAATTCTTGACATTGGGCTGAATACATCTTGATATTATCTATAACACGAGCTGTATTTGCTGTATTATTGGTAACGTTATAAAAATGTGTTTCCTTCTTCAAGCCAAACCAACTACTTGTAGTATAATGCTTTTCTTCAGTAGTAGTTTCTATAGAAATACCTTGATGTTGTGACATAGCAATTGTCAACTGTGGCAAAATCTGCTGAATCTTTTCATCACTTTTGATTTTTGCTAAATCAAAGATATACACTAACTTTTCCCTAGAAGAATCGATTATATCTATAATATTGTCTGATCTGTTTTTTAATGCTTCTACATCCGTTGTTTCAAGCTTATTTCTACTAGATACTGTCTCAGCCAATATTTTCTCCAATGTACGCAAATGATTGTTTTTAGTATTATCCAGCAAATTAGTATTTCTGCCTTCAATAATTTCATTTCTTCTACGTTGAACCTCATTTAATGCTCGCTGAACTTGTTTTATTCCCCCTAAAAGCTCGAAATATTTATCATCATAATTTCTATAAACTCCATGCATATTGTCATATACTTTTTGTTCATTTTCATCTAAGCGAATATTTTCTCGTATTTTTCGAGCTATAGAAAAACATGTAGAAGATATAAACAAAACTTTTTCTGCACTCATTTTATTTAAAATCTCTAAATTGTTCCCCTCATTTTTGACATTTGAAAGATTCTTATCAAATTGAGTCTCATAGCTCAACCGCGCTTTTTTCCACGCTAATCCAAAATCATTTGTATTTTCATTCAGTATACCAGAATCAAGTTTACTACCTATCACAAGTATTTCGCGTACACCAGCCTCTGGAAGGTTATTAGCCATTAGGTTCACTGTATGAGAATCCATAAATTGACTACAAGGAGATAATAAAATAACCACATCACAAGAACGTAAAAATTCTTTTGTTCTAATACCACGAGAAACAATCGGATCATTCAATCCCGGCGTATCTACAATCTCATAATCCTTTACTCGTGGATTATCAACTTGCAATTCTACATAACTAACAATGGGAGTATAATGACCATTTGCTCCTACATAATCGTCAAGCTTATGTATAATATCGCCAACTATTTCCTCCTCACCATTAAGCTTTTTAAGTAAAGATGAATCTTTGACCATACGGGTTAGTTCTTTAGCGCCACGTTGATTCTCATTATGACAATTATATTTTAACTCATACTCGCTCAAACTCATTGGCTTATTTGAGCTATGCTCGAACATAATTTTATCTCTATTTTTAGCAAAATTTTTCAGATAAAACGAATACTCCTTGTTTAGCCCCGCATCGTATAAATCAGAATATCTTTGTATAGCATTCCAATCATCTTGAGTATAAAAATGAACTACTGCTTTGGGTTTATCAGAATATGTAATCTTTGTCAGTGCTGCAGTCATAGGAGTTGCAGCCTTTGGCAGATAATTTTCTCCATTAAAAATCAAGGCATTAAGGAATGATGACTTGCCTGCTTTTACAGCTCCAATAATTCCAATACTTAATTTTCTGGACTTATTTTCAGCTAATTTAATGTTATGCTCTAACGCTGAAGTTATTTGTTTGAATTCAAACAACTTCTCAGCACCAAATAACTCCTGATGTTTCTCTAAAGTATTCTCTGTATTTCTAGTCATATTAAGATAGTTATTGATTTCTTCGTAATTAATAGTCATACAATTTACCTCAATTCTTTCATTAATTTTTTTACTTGAGAAATATCGTCAACTATAGTTGCTTTATACTCTTCAAAGTCCTGAATTTTTTGCTGTCTTTTATTCTGAGCCTCCGCCATGTTTTTCTTAATACTATCTATTTTTTCTGCTGTTAATTTTTCATATTCATCAAGCACCATATTGGTTGTGGTCTCAATATTTTGCATGATTTGCGGATACATCTTGTTGATTATCTGAGGTATCACATTATTGATAAATCTACGTTTAGCTAATGCCTCATTGCTTTCTCCAAACAATCCTTTTAAGAAATTTACTATATCTGGCAAAAGAATTATTACTATTTCCAGCCATGGAGCAATTAAATCTGTAGCAATAGCAGCAATTCCTGTAACCATCCTGTATATATTCTTCTTTTTAACACCATTCTCACTATCTTTAGGATTTTTAGCTTTCATTAATTTTTCTTCAATTAATAATTTTAAATTGTTAGCTAAATTAACTGTAACCTCCGTCAAATCAATATTGTCCTCCTCTTTTAACAACCCGGTAAAATTAAGCTCCTTTGTCACGCTATCAATTTCTCTAATACTTATTTCTTTCATTGTCGATACCATTATAGGACGAATTATTTCAAGAACAATAGCTTCCGCCGCAACATTATTACCACTGAGGAGAGCATCGACAACAGAATCTGCCCGCTCGATTAATGCAGCCCTAATTCTATTTGTTACCTCTTGTACTCTATTTTCAAGATTTTCCTTACTTTCATCTTTCTTCTTTTTAAATGTTTCAGACATATATTTAACTACTCTCGAATATTTTTCTAAATCAACATCTAAATCGAACGTATCTAAAAATATCTTTTTCTGTACAATTAATAATGATTTTTCAGAGCTGATCAGTTCTGATTTTAAATGCTTTAGCATAACTTTATCAAAAGCAGCCTGAGCATTAAATGTCGAAATAATAGATATTAATTTTTCTGCAATATCAACATCTTTTCGAGATAAAGTATAAACACCATAGTTGTAACCATAAGTCTCTAAAGTAAATCTTGCAGACTCGGCTATACTTTCCGCAACATTATCCGTTATTTTATCGCATTTATTTATTATTACAGCAATTTGTGAGCTATAATTTGATATTTCCTGGATAAACTCAAGTGTTGTTTTATCTATACCACCCTTTTCCTGATCAATAACAACTAAATAAGCAGATCCCACGCCAATATAATTTGCTAAAGCTTTGGCATGAATCTCTATACCAGCATCAAACCCAGGGGTATCGACAATTGTAAAATCACTAATCTTTTTTAGATTTTCGGAGTTGATTCTATACTCAAGATGATTATAGTCCTTGGGAGAATATTCTTTCTGTTCTTCAATCAATTCTTTATTTCCATCTTCGTCAAATGCAAATGCTGATTCATTCTCATCATATATCAATTCTGTAGCAATAGCTGTTTGTGGTTCTTGTGCTTCTTTTAAAAAGCCTGGTTTCCCAATCAACATATTAAGCAGAGTACTTTTTCCTGCACTGAAATGCCCTACAATCATAAGTTTTATATCAAAATTATCTCTAATCTCATTTATTTGTTCTAATGAAGTCTCAGAATTAAATCCTTTATGATGAGAGTATATCTCTCCTAATTTTTCAATTATTCCATCATAAGCTTTTCTGTTTACCATTTTTCTCCTCCTATGAAAATCATATTTATATTGCGTTTCAATTGTACTTTCACGATGAACATAAAACACTCCTCTTAAATGGCACTCTGTTATCAAAAAAGTATTGAGTATAAGGCTTTTCTCAAGATATGAAAATTGATTTAACACACCTCTGTTTCTGTATAATTCATATAATATTACCTTTATACAAATTCTACAACTTATATTTTTTCCTGCTTTAATTAGAGAATTATTTTTACTTATTATTTTCTATACTAATCTCCATTTAAATTGCATCTTATATACTTTGTCGATTTAGCGTTATGTAGAGTAACATAGTTCCTAAAATTTATGTTTTTAATATATAAATTATAAAAACTTATGAAGAGCTGACTTTCGCAATTCGCCAAAGTCAGCTCTTATTTTTTACTATTCTCTTGTCAATCCAATCATACTCACAAAAATCTGCCGGTAATGCTGTTTGCGTTTGCCTTAATCTCTGCCGGCGTTCCGCAGGCCACAAGCTTTCCGCCTGCGTCACCGCCGCCGGGTCCCATGTCAATAATATAGTCAGCGTTACGGATAACGTCCAGATCATGCTCAATGACAATAACAGTTGCCCCATTATTCAAAAGTGCCTGAAAAACCTCCAGCAGCACCTGCACATCCAAAGGATGCAGACCAATCGAAGGCTCATCAAAAACAAAGACAGAATCATGCTGAGTTCTTCCGATTTCGCTGGCCAGCTTTAAGCGCTGCGCCTCACCGCCGGATAAACCCGGTGTTTCCTCGCCTAGCGTTAAATAACCAAGGCCCAGCTGACGCAGGACCTTCAGCTTTTGGCTAATACCCTTCATATTTTTGCAGAACTCAAGAGCAGTGTTTACGTCCATCGCCATCAGCTCCGGCAGCGAAGCACTCTCCCCCGCCTCGTTCGTCAGCCTGATATCGTAGGCCGCCTTCGCGTACCGCGAACCGCGGCAGTCCGGGCATGGTATATCCACATCCGGCAAAAACTGTACGTCCAAACTGACAACGCCTGTTCCGTCGCAGCCGGGGCAGCGAAGCGAGCCTGTATTGTACGAAAAAGCACCTGCCTTATATTCATGCGCTTTAGCTTCGGGCAATTTGGCGTAAAGCTTACGCAAATCATCATGAATGCCTGCATAGGTAGCGACAGTAGAACGGACGTTGATGCCGATAGGTGTCGCATCAATTAGCTTAACGTGCTCAATCCCCTCAGCATTAACGGCACGTATATGCTCAGGCAGCACCTTGCCGTCAATCGCCGCAGCCAACGCGGGAACAAGGCTTTCCAAAACCATTGTGGTTTTACCTGAACCGGATACACCGGTGACAACCGTCAGCCTGCCCTTCGGAATATCTATCTCCAATGGTTTAACGGTATGAATTTGCGCGGTAGCAAGATGCATGGTGCCGTCAGCAAACAGCTCCTCCTTTGCACTACGGTTCCGCCGCTTTGCCGCTGCCGTTCCGACAAGGAACGGGCCGATTTGCGAAGCAGGATTTGCTTCTATCTCCGGTATTGTTCCCTGCG
>OLGA01002949.1_pt1 | contig 11405 bp, 9 predicted proteins | sample 1604881 | NCBI WGS metagenome assembly OLGA01 (sample SAMEA3888896, study PRJEB22519) | human gut metagenome | biome: human gut; feature: human-associated habitat; material: faeces | place: Denmark | collected 2009
CGAAAAAGGCATAACAGTAGAAAAAAACGAATCGTCGCTGAAAGTGAGCGGCGTTCTGCGCGGCGGAAAATACGAAATGAAAGGCAACGTCAGCAGTCAGTTTGCGACGGGACTTCTTTTTGCCCTGCCGCTTGTCGAAAACGACAGCGAACTGCACATCGTTCCGCCCGTGGAAAGCCGAGGATATGTCGACATAACGCTTGACGTGCTTCAACGGTTCGGAATCAAAATCGAAGAGACCGAGCCGAATACATTCAAAATAAAAGGCAATCAAAAATATCGTGCGGAAGATGTCGAAGTCGAAAAAGATTGGTCAAACGCCGCATTTCTGTTTGCGTTGAACGAAGTCGGCGGCAACGTAAAAGTGAACGGACTTTCGGAAACCAGCCTGCAAGCGGATAAAGTTTGCACGGAACTTTTCGAAAAGTTGCGAAAGCCGAATGCGGTGATAGATGTTTCGGGCTGTCCCGACCTCGCACCCGTGCTGTTTGCGGTTGCGGCGGCAAAACACGGCGCAAAATTCACGGGAACGAGACGGTTGAAGATAAAAGAAAGCGACCGGGCGGAAGTTATGGCGGAGGAACTTGCAAAATTCGGGGTTCGGGTCGAAACTTCCGAAAACGAGGCAACCGTTTTTTCGAACGGACTTTCAAAGCCTAAAACAGCGCTTTCGGGGCACAACGACCACCGAATAGTGATGGCGCTTTCCGTTATTGCAAGCGTGACGGGCGGAAAGATAGTCGGTGCGGAAGCCGTCGCAAAAAGTTATCCGAGATTTTTCGAAGACCTTGAAAAACTCGGAGCGGAGGCAAAATATGAGATTTGACGAAAGCGCAAAAATACTTATTGTCGGTCTGGGGCTTATCGGAGGTTCTTACGCGCAGGGGCTTTCCGCACGGGGGTGCGAAGTCGGCGCGATAGACAAAAAACAGTCCTCGATAGATTTTGCGTTAAAACACGGGTTTATCAAGCACGGAAAGACGGAAGCAGACCCCGAATACATCAAAAAATTCGACCTTGTTGTTTTTGCGCTTTATCCGCACGTTTTTATAGAATGGATAAAAGAAAATCAGCAATACCTCAAAAGCGGAGCGCTGCTGACGGACGTAACGGGCGTCAAGGGCGGCGTTGTGGAACAAGTGCAAGGCTTGCTTCGCCCCGACCTTGAATTTATCGGAGCACACCCGATGGCGGGTCGCGAAGTCAGCGGCGTGGAACACGCGGACGCAAAAATATTCCGCGGCGCGAATTACATCGTGACCCCGACCGAAAAGAATACAAAGGAAGCGGTCGAAACCTGCAAACAACTCGGCAGAGCGCTGGGATTTAAGATGATTTCCGAACTCTCGACGGAAAAACATGACGAGATGATAGGCTTTCTTTCGCAGATGACGCACTGTATCGCGGTTTCGCTGATGGTCTGCAAAGACGCGGCTGAAATGGCGGAATATACGGGAGACTCGTTCCGAGACCTGACGCGCATAGCAAAGATAAACGACGAAATGTGGAGCGAACTGTTTTTGATGAACAAACGTGAACTGCTTTCGCAAATGGAACTTTTCGAAACACAGTTTGACAAACTGAAAAAAAGCATAGAAAACGATGACCGGGAAACGATGAGAGCAATGATGAAGCTTTCAACCGAAAGACGTAAGTTTTTCGACGATTTCGGCAAATAAGGAGAGATAAATTATGAATATGGAATTCAAACGCAAACTTCCCACACTTCACGAAATAAAGGAAATGTACCCCATATCCGAGGAGTCTGCGCTGACAAAAAAGAAAACCGACGAAGAACTTAAAGCGATTTTTTCCGGTGAGAGCAATAAGTTTTTGCTTGTTATAGGTCCCTGTTCCGCAGACAGAGAAGATGCGGTGCTTGACTATATCTCCCGCCTGCGCGAGGTGCAGGAAAAGGTCAAGGACAAGATATTTATAGTTCCCAGAATCTATACCAACAAGCCCAGAACGACGGGCGACGGATATAAGGGAATGCTTCACCAGCCCGACCCGAACGGGCTGCCAAATATGCTCAAAGGGCTTATCGCAATACGCAAATTGCATATAAAAGCGCTTGAACAGACGGGTTTTGCCTGCGCAGACGAGATGCTTTATCCCGAAAATCATCAGTATCTTTCCGATGTGCTTTCCTATGTTGCGGTCGGCGCAAGATCGGTCGAAAACCAGCTTCACAGACTCACGGCGAGCGGACTTGACATTCCCGTCGGAATGAAAAACCCGACAGGCGGCGACCTTTCCGTTATGATGAACTCGATAACGGCGGCGCAGCATTCGCATACTTTTGTTTATTCGGGTTGGGAAGTCCACAGCAAGGGCAACCCCTTTGCGCACGCCATACTGAGAGGTTCCGCAAACAAATACGGCAGAACCATTCCGAACTATCACTACGAAGACCTGCAACTGCTCTGCGAACTCTATGAGAAAAATGCGGGGCTTCAGAACCCTGCGGTTATCATAGACACAAACCACGCAAACTCGGGCAAACAATGTTTTGAACAGCCGCGTATAGCAAAAGAGATACTGCACAGTATGCGTCTTTCCGAGAATATAAACAAGATGGTCAGGGGACTTATGATAGAGTCTTATATCGAAGACGGAAATCAAAAACCCGACGGCGGCGTTTACGGCAAGTCGATAACCGACCCCTGCCTCGGATGGGAAAAGACGGAACGTCTTATATACGATATCGCGTCACTCAGATAAAACAGATATTAAAAACTCAGACCGTAAAAGCCTGAGTTCCCTGCTTACAAATTAAAGCGACTGCAAAAACACAAGTTTTTGCAGCCGTTAACTTTTCAGAAAAATAATTATTCGCCGTCGTTCTCTTCCTGTTCGGAATCTTCGTTTTCTTCGTGCTCTTCGGTTTTCTCGCCGACGGGAGCGTCCATATAATCGGTATCGTCGTCGCAATCTCCGCAGCAGCACTCGTACTCAAAGTCGTCGTCACAATCTCCGCAGCAGCAGCCTTTGAGAGCCTTTACGGCAGCGGTTGCGGCAACAGCGGCAAGACCCGCAATGCCCACACCAACGGCAAGTCCCTTAAAAAAATCTTTATTCATCGAATAAAACCGCCTTTCATTCATTTTTTAACCTGTTTTGTATTTTTGATTATAGCACAGTTCTCCGATAAAATCAAGTCTTATCTTTGCAAAGAGTATTTTTTCCGAAAAAGCGTAAATAATACCTACCGAATATGATACAATTTCGGAGAGACTGTATGGATTATCTTTCGATTCTTGCGCGAAGCGCATTTTCATTCATTTATTTGCTTATTCTTTCAAAAATGACGGGGAAACGACAGATATCGCAAATGACATTTTACGATTACACAACGGCAGTAACGATAGGTTCCATTGCGGCGGTAATGGCGGTGGAAGACGACATAAGCGTATGGTACTCGGTCATAGCCATGGCGGCGTATGCGTTGCTGACGCTGCTTGTTGCGTTTCTGACCGATAAAAGCATTCTTCTGCGTCGTTTTTTCACGGGAACACCGTCTGTTCTTATAGCAAACGGCAAAATTATCCGCGCCAATATGAAGAAAAACAGAATAGACATCAACGATTTGCTGACCATGGCAAGAGGACAAGGCTATTTTGACATCAATCAGATACGCTACGCCGTTTTCGAGACCACGGGCAGCGTCAGTTTTATGCCCCGTGACGACGCACGCCCCGCAACCGTTTCGGAACTTTCGCTTGCGCCGCAGGAATCTCCGATATTTTCAAACGTTGTCATTGACGGAAAAGTGCTTGAAAAAAATCTGCGCGCGATAGGCAAAGATGAAAAATGGCTTGAAAACACTCTGAAAAATCAAAATCTGCCGTCGGCGGAGAATATGATACTGATAACCGCCTCACGCGACGGAGAGATCCACGCATATCAGAAAAACGTTGTTCCGCCAGATAAAAACTTTTTCTTATGAATGATGTGAAACTTTGCTTTTTCAAAAGTCCTTTTGGTGGGATAGGAAAAAAGGTTCGGGACAGATATTATCTCTTGTCCCTTTTTACTTGAAAAAAATTTGCGGATATGATAGAATAAAAGAAAAAGGCTCTTTTGTATATGCGACAGACACATACTATCCCTCCTTTCTGCGAAGGCAAACCGAAAATCCTGATACTCGGAAGTTTTCCGTCGGTCAAAAGCCGTGAAACGGGCTTTTTCTACGGACACAAACAAAACAGATTCTGGCGGGTCGTCGCCGCCGTTTTTGAAGATGAAACGCCGCAGACATTGACGGAAAAGAAAGAATTTCTTAAACGCAACCGCATTGCGCTTTGGGATGTCATCGAAAGCTGCGACATAGAGGGTTCGTCCGATGCGTCCGTCAAAAACGTGACGGTGAACGATATAAAAGGACTTCTCGACAAATTTCCGTCCGTCGAAAAGATATTTGTTAACGGAAAGACCGCGCAGAAGTTATATGATAAATATATTCTTCCGTCGCTCGGAATATCCGCGGAAGCGTTGCCGTCCACAAGTCCCGCAAACGCGGCAAAAACGGAAACCATGCTGATTTCCGAATGGAGCAAAATAAGGTTCTGAAAAGTAAAAATCCGCATACGGAATAGCGCGTATCCGTATGCGGATTTTTACTTTTACTTTCCGCGTGCCTCGGACATTATCCGAGCGCCGCAGTAACCGCATGAAAAAGTACCTTTTCGAATATCTTCAAGAGTAATGCTTGCCGAATGATGACAAACGGGACACGGTATAACATAATCCACGCCGCCGCTTACCTCTTCAAGCTGTTAGTCTGTCAATTCGTGTTTTACCTCTTCTTTTGCATTTTTTCAGTCATTGTTTTTCGGCTTTTCCGAATAATGTAAATCAAAAACGCAGGATTTTTTTTCGAACATTTCTTTATACGAACGGGTTTTGCGAATGGAGAGTATTTTTTCCGATTATTTGTAATCAAACGAAGAACCGCCGATGAACTCTCTTATCAGAGAAGATTTCGGTATCGTCTGTTCGGGCACGGGTTCGGCACGGTCGAGAATACGCAGCAGCGTTTTTGCTGTTACGTTTTCTTTCAGTTCGCGCAATCCATCGAACAGGAACATCTTATAGGCGTTTATCTCATAAGAAATAAACGTGTCGATATTGTGCGTTGCGCGGTATTTGAACGGCATAATATATTTTTCCGCACCGTCTTCCACGCTTCCGAACATACTTATCGTGTGCTCAAACGAGCGACCCCGATGCTGGCTGTCGCGGATAAGTCTGCGCATGAGTCGAATATATGACGGGTGAAGCACAAAATCGCCGTCCGAAACACGGGTTCTGACGCTGACGTAAATTTTGGAACATTCGTTATCGGGAATCGTTATGACGGACGGATTAAGCGAATGAACGCCCTCCAAAATAACAAGTTCGCCGTCTTTTCGGATGAAATCTTCTTCGCGGAAAAGGCGGTCGTTTTGCTTAAAATCAAAGCGGGGAAGCCGCACGGGTTCGCAATCTACTATGCGTTGCAGTTGCTCGTTGAGAAACACCGAGTCAACTCTTTCGGGTGATTCAAGGTCGATTTTGCCATCTTCGAGAAGTTTTTTGTCCTCTCCGAGAATTGGTTTGAAATAATTGTCGAGCGAAAGCGTGTGCGTTTCGCAGTCGTGTTCATCAAGATACTTTTCAAGAATCAGCGCGGACGTGGTTTTCCCCGAGCCGGACGGTCCCGATATAAGAATTATCGGTCTTTCGTGCCTGTGCGCGAGAACGTCTTCCGCAATTCTCTCTATCTTTTCTTGGTATTCCCTATCCGACTTCATAACAAAATCGGGTAAATCGGTTCTGATTTTTTCGTTTAAGGTCGCAATGTCTTTTTGCATTTAAGGTCTAATCCTCCCATTTTTTGCAAAGGTCGTTTATCTGGTCGGTCAGTTTTGCAATGTCCTTATTCGCCGCATGACGATGTTTTTCGATAACAGCCGCAATTCTGCGTCCCGCCTGCAAAAGTCTTGCATAAACAGCGGAAACACCGCCCTTTTCGGCGCCGACTTTCTTTTCTTTCTTTTGACGGTTCCCGACATACAGGCATTCCCCGCTAACGAGGTCGTATTCCGCACCGTTGTAAGGCGCCGTTGCGTCAATGTCGAAAGTTTCGTTTATCGTCTGCGCAAAAACGTCGCAGACTTCGTCGTCCCCGTGGTTGACAAAGACTTTTTTCGGACGCGGAAATATATTGCCGAGCCAGTTGAGAAGCATATCCCTGTCCGCGTGTCCGCTTGTTCCCGCAAGAACTTCTATCTGCGCGTTGACGCTGACTTCTTCGCCGAAAAGTTTGATCTTTTTCGCACCCTCGACAAGCGCTCTGCCGAGAGTCCCCTCCGCTTGATACCCGACAAAAAGAATCGTACATTCGGGACGCCAGATATTATGCTTTAAGTGGTGGCGAATGCGTCCCGCTTCGCACATTCCGCTTGCGGAAATGATTATTTTCGGAGTCTTATCTCTGTTCAAGCGAACGGAATCTTCGCTCGTAACGGAGACATTCAGCCCGTCAAAACGGAGCGGGTTTTTGCCCTGTTTTATCAGAGCAAGCGTATCACCGTCATAATAATCGTCCATTCCGCCCGCATATATCCCGGTTGCTTCGACGGCAAGAGGACTGTCCACCCAGACAGGGAATCCGTCGTGACCGCGAACAAGTTTTCTGTCCTTTATCTGCGAGATGAGATACAGAAGTTCCTGTGTTCTTCCCACCGCGAAAGAGGGGATTATAAGATTGCCTCCTCTGTCAAAAGTTTTTTGTATAACAGCGGCAAACTCCGCGGCATGGTCGGTCTGCGTCTTTTCATGCAGACGGTCGCCATAAGTCGATTCTATGATGACAATATCCGCTTTTGTCGGCTTTTGCGGGTCGCGGATAAGAGGTTTGTCAACGTTTCCTATATCTCCCGAGAACAGAATTGTCTCGGTTTTTCCGTTCTCGGTAACCGTCAGTTCTATCGACGATGAACCGAGCAAATGCCCCGCGTCGATAAAGCGTGCGGAAACGCCCTCATATATATTGTATTCGGTGCTGTACTTGCACTTTACAAAAAGCGGAATGGTCTTGTAAACGTCATCGGAAGTATACGGCGGTTCATATTTTTCACCGCCGGAGCGTTTCGCTTTTCGGTTGCGCCATTCGGCTTCGCTTTCCTGGATATGCGCGGAATCAAGCAACATTATGCGGCAGAGTTCCGCAGTTGCTTCCGTGGCAAAAATATTTCCGCGAAATCCCGCTTTTGTCAGTTCGGGAAGTTTTCCGGAATGGTCTATATGCGCGTGAGTAAGAAGTACGCAGTCGATATCCGTAACGGAGACGGGAAGTTCGCAATTTTCGTAAATATCCGCGCCCTGCTCCATTCCGCAATCGACAAGGATTTTTTTGCCGTTAACTTCCAACAGCGTGCACGAGCCTGTAACCTCATGCGCCGCGCCGAGAAATTTTATTTTCATACTTTCACCTTTCCGTTCGTCATGGCTCAAACTTTCCATGCCTGAGCCGAACATATTCTTATTATACTCTTCCGAGGCTCTCGGAAATCATTTTTTCCAAAAAATCCGCATCAAATCCGTATTCGCGTATCAATTCGTTCTCGCTTCCGCCGTCGGTAAAATCCGAAACGGCGCGGACATAAATGTTTTTTTCGGGGAACGTTTCTGAAAGGAATTCGCCGACGCCGCCGTTTTTCATGCCCTCTTCCGCAAAAAACACTTTTCCGACAAGGAAAGAGCCGAGTTTTTCCGTGTTTATCGGAGAAAGACGCAGGAGTTTTACAACACGAACATGTCCGAGTTTTTCTGCCGCGGCCGCCACATTTTTTGTTATGCGACCGTATGTAACAACAGTCGCTTCGGGCTTTTCTTTTGCTTCGAGAACGGAAAAACCGTCGTATTCTTCAAACGCCGCACGGTCATAGTCCGTCTCGCCGCCTTTCGGGTAACGGACTATGCAAAGTCCGTCGGAACAGACCGCCGCTTCAAGGGATTTCCGAAGTTCGTCAAACCCGTCGGGAGACCAGACTTTTGTATTCGGAACGGAAAGAGCCATTCCGACATCGAAAAGCCCTTGGTGCGTCACCCCGTCCCCGCCTACAAACCCCGCACGGTCAACACAGATAACGACGTGAAGATTCTGTATGGCAATATCGTGTATGAGTTGGTCAAAACACCGCTGCAAGAACGAAGAATATACCGCAAACACGGGAATTTTTCCTGCGGCGGCAAGCCCCGCGCAAAAAGTAACGGCGTGTTCTTCCGCTATTCCGACATCAAAGAACCGTTCGGGAAACCCTTTTGAAAAGCCGCAAAGTCCCGTTCCGTCACACATCGCGGCGGTCACTGCGCAGATTGCGGGGTCGCGCTTCGCCAAGTCGCAAAGTATATTGCCGAATTCGGAAGAAAACGTCTTTTTATCTGACGGAAAAATCCCTTTTTCCGTATCAAACGGCGCAACCGCATGATACAGCGACGGATTTTCTTCCGCAGGCGCGTAGCCCCGCCCCTTATGTGTCAGCACATGAACCAGACAGACCTTTTTCTGCGACTTTGCCTCTTCAAGCACGTCGCATATTTTTGAAACGTCGAGTGTATCGACGGGACCTATATAGTCAAGCCCGAGATCCTCGAATATGTTTCCGGGAAAAATTATGCGTTTGAGCAGATCTCTTATCTTTCTGAATAACGCTATCAGCCCGTTGCCGAGATACGGTATATGTTTCAAAAACCGTTGCAGTCCTTTTTTGAATCTGAAATACTTTTTGGAACTGCTCTTTTTCGAAAGATACTTTGCAAGCCCGCCGACATTCGGGGATATGGACATTTCGTTATCGTTGAGAATTATTATCAGATTAAGATTTTCGCGGTGACAATTGTTCAACGCTTCAAAAACCATTCCGTTCGTGAAAGAACCGTCCCCCACAACGCAGACGACATAATCGTTTTTGCCGTCCATTCTGTTCGCTTCCGCAAAGCCCAGCCCCGCCGAAACGGCATTTCCGCTGTGACCGCTTCCGAATGGGTCGTATTCGCTTTCGGAACGGCGTGTAAAGCCCGATATTCCGCCTTTTTTGCGGAGTTCGGGCATTTTTTCGTATCTGCCCGTCAGTATCTTGTGAACATAAGACTGATGTCCGACGTCGAATATTATCTTATCTGCGGGAGCGTTAAAAGTTTTATGTATAGCGACCGTCAATTCAACGATACCGAGATTGGAAGCAAGATGTCCGCCCGTTTTTCCGACCGTTTCTATCAATGTTTTGCGAATCTCCGCACAAAGTTGTGCGGTTTCGGCATTCGACATTTTTTTCACGTCGGCAGGGGATTTTATCTGTTCGAGGATATGAGGTCACTTCCTTTCGGATACATCTGTGTATTCAATTTTATCATACAGTTGTGTTTTTGTCAATGCAAATACCCCCGAAAGCCGCATTTTCTCAAAGAAAAACAGGATTTGGGACAATCTTTTATCGGGAATTTAAAGATACTTCCAGTTATATCTGCCTAATTTTTTTCACAAAGCCGCTTGACTTTTTACTATTTCGGAAGTATAATACAGGCAATAAAAGGCGAATTTTGTCAAAAAAGGGCGATAACAGATGAGACCATCGGGAAACGTCCGCGTACAAAAGGCGCAACGGATTTTTGACGCGGAGTTAAAAAGAGCATTCGCAGTCAGCGGTTTTGTCGGCACTTTCTGCGTCGTTGCAGCGACTTTTACATCTTTTTACATATCGTCGGCGGCAGCTCTTACGGTCGCTTTCGGGTTCTGTTCCGTCACGGGTTGTCTTTTCATTATATTCAATGCCCTGGGCAAAAAGATTGCAAAGATATTTCTTGCCGCATTTATCGGAGCATCAGTTTGCATGAGCGCTTGGCTTTTCAAGTATATCAATTACGGAAAGCAGAGAAACGCTTTATGTGACGGAGAAAAGCATACCGTTCGGCTTGTCATGACCGACGACGGCAGAAAAACCTTGTCGGGATATTATTTTTACCCCGCAAAGCCCGAATCGGCTCCGCTTGCGGGTGAAATAACAGTCATAACCCGCGAACCGCTCGAATGTCCCGTTTTCACGGCTATCGAGGGCGAATTCAAATTTTCCGCACCGGACGGGAAATATACGGCGACGAACTACGCTTCATCGACCGTCGCTTCCGTATTTATCGACGCAAAGAAAGCGTCTTTTTCGGAAGCGGATGGATTCATATTTTCAAAGGCAATTTATTCCGCAAGAAAGTATATTGAAAAGAATATCGAAGCCGTTGCAGAGAAAAAGCAGGGATTTCTGAAAGCGCTTATTCTCGGCAGAAAACAGGAAATGTCCCTGCGTCAAAGAGAAGCGTTGAGCGATGCGGGACTTTCGCACATCGTCGCGGTTTCGGGTCTGCATATCAGCGTTTTCATTGCATTTCTTTCAAAACTGTTTTCATTTGTAAGAAACCGATTTATCCGCAACATAACATTTATTCTGGCGGTATTTCTGCTCGCCGCCGTCTGCGGCTTTACTTCTTCCGTCGTTCGTGCGGCGCTGATGTCCGCGCTTGCGTTTTCGGGAAATCTTTTGCGCCGTAAAACGGACAACCTGAACAATCTCGGTGTTGCCGCACTTATAATAGTTATCGCAGACCCGCTTTCTGCGGTCTCCGCATCTTTTCTGCTGTCTTTCGGAGCGACGCTCGGAATAATTCTTCTTGCCGAAAAATTTTCCGTTCTTTCTTCAACCGCGTTTTTCCGACTGACCAAGCATTACCCGAACAGAGTTTTTCGCTTCTTTTCGGGACTTTTCTGCACTTCCATTGCGGCATTTTTCTTCACTTTCCCGCTGTTGTATTATTTCTTCGGAGGCCAAAGTTTTATTTCAATTTTCTCAAACATAGTTTGTTTGCCGGTAGTATCCATACTTTACCCTTGCGCGGTTGCAGCGGTTTTGTTTGAAATGACAGGATTTCTTCACCCGCTTGCCGCCGCTCTCGGCTATGCCTGCGACAAAATGACCGAACTGCTGATGTTCTTTGTTTTCCGCCTTGTGCGCCTGCGCCGCCTGACAGGCGACATGGGAATTACCGAATATGCGATTTCCGTGGCTTCCTCCGCCGCGGTATACGGGCTATTCAAAATCGGAAAAAGAAGAGCGACCCGTCTTAACCGCAGGCAGAGTCACACACCTCTCACGGCAGTCGCATCTGCAATAACTTTCATAATTCTTATAACGTTGTTCTCCATATTCTGATTATGTATAATTCCCTGCCGGTATATGCCGCGCCGACAAAGTGCTTCAATTACACATAAAATGCAAACAATATAAAGCCCGCAAGGCGGAGACCGGTTCTCGGTCTCCGCCTTGCGGTTTGGTATGATATAACGGAAAGGAAACTATCTGTTTGTGATT